>Ga0181563_10002512_pt1 | contig 17768 bp, 17 predicted proteins | sample 011ome_25_FD_133759 | JGI IMG/M metagenome (GOLD analysis project Ga0181563, IMG submission 133759) | Coastal salt marsh microbial communities from the Groves Creek Marsh, Skidaway Island, Georgia - 011512CT metaG (megahit assembly) | ecosystem: Environmental > Aquatic > Marine > Intertidal...
CCCCCGAGGCGGCAAGGGAAATTACTCGTTTCTTGCGATCCGTTGCTCATGTTTCTTACAAAATAGACAGGAGTGTATGTATTTCCTCGCCTCCCCATCAGGGTTGCAATTCCGATTCCTCTCTGCGCCGTTGAATGCCAGTGGAGTTTTCGTCCGGATCCCGAACAAACGCCGTGTCGCAAACGGGGTCGAGGGGGCCTAAATGAAATTCGACATTGGCTTTTTCGAGTTCAGCAATGGCACTATCGAAGTCATCAACTTCCAGAGCGACGCTGCATCCATCCTTGCTCGGGAGCATTCCCTCGGCGAGACTGATCGTGGTCGTTCCTGCTCAGTTATCGTATTCGAACCAGTGGCCTCCCTCCATTTCGTGATCCATGGTTGCGTTTAGGCCGGGAATTCCTTTATAAAATCCACGGGTGCATTTCATATCGGTCACGGGATGCGCGGAATAGGCAATTTCTTGGACTTTCATTTTTTGGATAACTGGATCCTCGCATGCTTATCAACAGGCTCTTCCCACGTGCAAGACTTTCCTCTTTCCTTTCCCTGACAACAGGTCGTAACATTTGTTGACCATGAGCGAATTATTGATCGTCCTGGGAGTCATTGTTTTCTCCTTTGCTTTGCGCAGTTTCCGCGCCCGCTTTCTCCGTAAGGTTGGAGCGTTGGGACTGCTGGCGGCGACTTTTCTCGCGTTCTATTTGCCGACTGGGAGCATTGCTGCCGGTGTCGGCGGATTGCTGATCTGGTTCTTGCTGCCGTGGCTGGAACTGTTGACCCGTGTGCGTAATCTGCGCCTCCCGATTCATAAATCGCTGGAGCAGCAAGCTCCTCCCGGTGCCTCGCGCTTTCCCGCTTTCAGCGAAATGACTGATGAAGTGGAAAAAGAAGGCTTCGAATATGTCACCGACACGGGCTGGGAATGGGACGGTGTGAAGCAGTTTTTTCGCCTTTTCTACAATGCAGAAACCCGCGAGCAGGCTGCGATCTGTCTTACCGAGCAGGATGATATTTCTTGGGGATCCCTCTCTCTGACGACCCGGCGGGAAAGCGGAATTATCTACCGGACGACAAACGTTCCCTTCAGCACCCCGATGGCTTCGGCTCCAGATGTCATCGTGCGCCGAGAGCCCGGGGCCGAACTTTTTCCAGACGTTCTCGGGAAGCATCGGGGCTGGATGAAAGATCTGGCACTCGAAACCGAAGACTTCGTGGCGGAGACACCTGAGGAGCTTCCGAATCTGATCGAACTTGAAGCCGAGCAGCAGATCAAACATAACCTGGATAGCGGATTGATACGCCTCTCCGAAAAAGCCGACACCTTTCGCTACTCGTGGCGCGGGCTTTTTTATCTCTACTTTCAGCTAGTGAAAGATATGGTGAAAATGTGCTGAACGCAGCGTTTCGAAACCAAAACTCTCGCTTTCCTTTTTCCATGGCCACATTTCCCATGCAGCAACCCGTTCCTCTAGTTGATCAAGTTGGGGTGGACGAACGCGCCGCCAAGTTCACGAAACGGTCGATCAAGAACGAAGCTAAGGCGGTTGGTTTGAAGATGGCGGTTTCGATGATGGACCTGACGACCCTGGAGGGAGCCGATTCGAAGGGCAAGGTTACCCATCTCTGTCGAAAGGCCCTCCGTCCGATGGCAGATCGCTACGATTGCCCGCCGTGCGCTGCGGTCTGCGTCTATCCGAATCTCGTCGCGCATGCCGTTTCGGAACTGAAGGGCACGGGCATTCCGGTCGCATCTGTTGCTACCGGATTTCCAAGCGGCCAGTATCCTCTCGATCTTCGCATTGCTGATGTTCGCGATGCAGTCAGCTCCGGGGCGGAAGAGATCGATATGGTTATCAGCCGTGGCCGTTTTCTCGAGGGCGAGCTGAATGAAGTCTTCGATGAGATCGCAGCTACGAAAGAAGCCTGCGGCAAGGTGCATCTGAAGGTGATTTTCGAAACTGGGGAGCTGCAGACTTATGACAATGTCAGGCTCATCAGCCAGATGGCAATCGAAGCCGGGGCGGATTTCATCAAAACCTCGACCGGTAAAGTTTCACCTGCCGCGACGCTCCCCGTGACGCTCGTCATGGTTGAGACGGTGCGTGATCACTTTCTCGCGACGGGAAAAAAAATCGGGGTCAAGCCTGCGGGCGGACTTCGAACCGCGAAACAGGCGCTGCAGTTTCTTGTTATGGTAAAAGAAACTGTCGGAGAAGACTGGCTGACTCCGGAGCTGTTTCGGTTTGGGGCCAGTTCCTTGCTCAGCGATGTCGAGTTGCAGCTCGCGAAGTTGGTTGATGGGAACTATCAGAGTGCGAAATATTTTTCTAAGGGATAATCCAAAGGATGAGTGATTTGAAATTTGGTTCGGCATTTGAATATGCACCGGCACCGGAGTCGACTCCGGTGAAGTTAAAAAAGCAGTACGAGCTTTTCATCGATGGAGAATTTGTGGCTCCGTCAGGAGGAGAATATTTCGGATCGGTAAATCCAGCGACCGGAAAGCGGCACGCCCGGATTGCGAAAGCGGAGCCGGCTGATGTCGATGCCGCGATTCAATCTGCCCGCAACGCCTACAGCAAAGTCTGGTCCAAAATGGCGCCTTTGGAGCGCGGGAAATACCTCTTCCGGATTGCACGCATCATTCAGGAGAAAGCGCGCGAGCTCGCCATCCTCGAATCGATGGACGGTGGCAAGCCGATCAAGGAGAGTCGCGACGTTGATGTTCCTCTCGTCGCAGCCCACTTTTTTTACTACGCCGGTTGGGCCGATAAACTCGACTATGCTTTTCCCGGACGCAGCCCGAAACCTGTCGGAGTCGCTGGACAAGTGATTCCATGGAATTTTCCTCTGCTGATGGCGGCCTGGAAGATTGCGCCTGCGCTGGCCTGTGGAAATACCGTTGTGCTGAAGCCGGCGGAGACCACCTCCGTCACCGCGATGCACCTCGCTGAAATTTTTCAGGAAGCGGGGCTGCCTGATGGCGTCGTTAATATTGTGACCGGGGCAGGGGATACCGGTGAATACCTCGTCGGCCACGATGGCATCGACAAGGTCGCTTTCACCGGCTCTACTGGCGTGGGGAAGAAGATCGCGGAAACCGTCGCGGGCACTGGGAAAAAACTCACGCTCGAACTGGGAGGAAAAGCAGCGAACATCGTCTTTGACGACGCTCCCATCGAACAGGCCGTCGAAGGGGTCATCAATGGAATCTATTTCAATCAGGGCCATGTCTGCTGCGCCGGAAGTCGTCTCCTCTTGCAGGAATCGATTCACGACGACTTTGTAGCTCGCCTGGAGCGCCGCATCGAAACTTTGCGAGTGGGTGATCCGCTCGACAAAAACACCGACATTGGCGCGATCAATTCGAAGGAACAACTCGGTCGCATTGCCAGCCTGATCGGTTCCGGAATCGATGAAGGTGCGACGCTGCACGAGTCGAGCTGTCCCTTGCCTGACTCCGGCTACTGGTGCCGCCCTTCTTTTTTCACCAACGTCAGTTCGAGCCACCGCATCGCTCGCGAGGAAATTTTCGGACCCGTTCTGAGTGTTCTCACTTTCCGCACGCCTGCCGAAGCCGTGAGCCGGGCAAATGACACCTGCTACGGTCTCAGTGCGGGAATCTGGACCGACAAGGGCAGTAAGATTTTCCAAATCGCAGACCAAATCCAAGCCGGAGTAATCTGGGCTAACACCTTCAATAAATTTGATCCGACCAGCCCTTTCGGAGGCTACCTCGAAAGCGGTTTCGGGCGCGAAGGGGGGATGCACGGACTGATGCCCTATGTCCAGATCTGAAACAGACTGGAAAATCTGCCCACTCTGTGAGCGCCCCATCCCGCCGGAGTTGGAGAGTCGCCACCATCTCATCCCAAAGCTGAAAGGCGGCAAGCATGGTCCGATCGCAGTGCTCCACACGATCTGTCACAGCAAGGTTCACAGTCTGTTCAGCGAAGCTGAGCTGGCCCGTGTCTACAATACCATCGAAGCGCTTCGCGAAAATGAAGAGATCATGCGTTTCGTAAAGTGGATAAGCAAGCGGCCGCCGGAGTTTCGATCGAAGAATCGTTCGCCGAGAGACTGATCTCAAATGTGTTCGGGGAACAGCCGAATATTAGCGACCGTTCGCAGTTTCTTCATCAAAATTTCGACAACCTCCGCAGTGCGCTGATTTTCGAGATGGTGGCGGATCTCGAGTTCGACTTCTTCAAAGGTGACGGGTCTTTCCTCCTGCCGGTCTAACACTTCGACAATGTGCCAACCGATCCCGGTTCGAAACGGATCGCTCAGATCGCCGGGTTTCATTGCAAAAACCGTTTCGGCGAAATCCTCAGGAACTCGATCACGAGCGAACCAGTTCAGGTCTCCTCCGATCTTTTTCGTTTTTGGATCCTCGGAAAATGCTGCGGCCAATTCCTCAAAGGTGTTTTCTTTTTCCACGATCTGACGGTGCAGGTCGCGAATCATTTCCTCGCGGTTTTCGTCGTCGACTTCGACGGTGCTCAGGAAGATGTGCCGGGCGCGAACTTTTTCCGGATCGATGAAACCCTCGCCGGTTTCGCGGTTTTCTTCGAACCACGCTTTCACTTCCTCGTCCATGACGTCGACTCCAGGAGCGATGCGATTCTCGAGCCACTTTTTGCGAGATACGATGCGAGCGAGTTCCTCTTGTATCTTTTCGTCTGGCAGCTGTTGGTAGCCTGCTCGCTCGGCCAATTCGGTTTCCGAGGAGAATTGGGAAATCCACCGGGCAGTAAAATTGTCGATTTCTTCCTGCGGGGCGCGGAAGTCTTCTCCGTCGGCATATTGTCGCACCAGCGTGTCGTTGATGAGCGATTGCAGCGCCGCACGACGGATCATGCGCAGATTCGCCTCAGGTACTTCCTCGATGTCTTTCCCGCGCTGATACAAATGCCGAGCGACAGCGACGTCGAGCTGTTCTCCGGTGATTGGCTCCTGGTTTACGAGTGCGACCCACTTGTTAGTTTCCGCCGCCTTGCGCGTCAGATCGGTCCGTTTGCTGATCGATCGCTTCAGCGGCCCGTTGCAGGTCCTGAGATCAAGAAACAGGTACCCGATAAAAACGACGTAAAGAACGATGCGCCACGGAAACCGTTTCATGTCTTGTTGGGCGGGTAACTCAACTGGGTCAAGTCGAAGCATGCAGCCCGAGATTCGCATAGATCTCACGGGTGGCGTGTGATTTGTTGAGAGTGTAAAAGTGAATGCCGCTGACTTCTTTTTCGAGCAGGTCAGAGCATTGTTCGGTCGCGTAGTGGATGCCGACTTTTTCGATGGATTCGGGATCTTCTCCGCCGCGATTCAGAGCCCGAAGCAGTTTCGCCGGGAATCGCGCTCCGGCTGCGAGGTCCGCCATTCTTTCCATTCCTTTCGTCGTCGTCACGGGCATGATCCCGGCGATGATGGGGATATCGATTCCGGCTAGCGAACAGCGATCCCGGAAGTCGTGAAAATCATCATTGTGAAAGAAGAGCTGGGTCACGATGTAGTCGGCACCTTGGTCGACCTTTGCCTTAAGGTAATCCATCTCCTTGAGTCGATTCGGCGTTCCGGGATGACCTTCGGGAAAGCCCGCGACTCCGATGCCGAAACCGCGATCGTCCGGGTGACCGGAGAAGTTGCGAATGTAGCGGACCAGGTCGGCGGCCTGCTGAAAGGCGTCGTCGGCCTTGTTGTAGTTTGCGAGGTCGCGAGGTGGGTCGCCCCCGAGCGCGAGAATGTTACTGACGCCCTCGCAGGCGTAGCGAGTCAGAATGTCTCTGATATCGTTTTCCTGATGGCAGACGCAGGTGAGATGTGGGATCGGATCGAGAGAGGTCGTGTTTTTCAGGCGGACCACGAGATCGTTGGTCAGCTCACGTGTCGAGCCTCCAGCACCGTAGGTGACGCTAACAAAATGGGGATCGTAGGCTTTCAGTTCGGAAATCGTCTCGTAAAGGGCTTCCGAAGCTGCTTCGCTCTTGGGAGGAAAAAATTCGAAGGAAAACGTCGTTTTCTCTTTTTCCAATATATCCTGAATGTGCATTTAGCCGCTATTGTCGCACGATTCCGGAATCGAGACAGCGGCTTTTTTGTATTTTGGAAGGAGTAGGGTTTGGTTCCCCATCACATCCGATCGCTTCGATGGGACAGTCATCGAGGGCCTCCTGGCAAAGGGTTAGTTCTGCTTCGTCTCGCGGCTGACACCCGACATAGGAGTGAGCGTCTTCGTCGTTTCGGAGAAACACTTCGGGAATGCGCTCGCGGCACAGGTCGCAGTCTATGCATTGATCATCGACGTAGAATTTTCCGGGGGCGTTCTGTTGGAATCGGTTTTCGTAACTTGCCATATTGGGCAAGGATACGAGGGGTCGGAACAAATCTTTCAGACTAGATCCACGATCGATCCGAAGTCAGCATCGAACAGTCGCTTGTAGGTGCGCGTTGCAATGCCGTCGGTCATGCGGGCGAGCACATCGCAGATGATGCGGGCGCGGTCGGCTTCGCTCGTCTGCGTGGAGATCAGTTTTTGGTCGTCTTCAGGAAGCAGGATGAAGCTCGCTTTTTCTCCCCGATCTTCGACCACGTATTCTTCGGCGAAAGCATCGAAGAGTCGTTCGAGCAGGAAGTCGGACTTGCGATCGAGCTGCTGAAGTTGCCTCGTCCGAAAGACGAGATCGAGAGACAGGCTCTTGTAGACGCGGCATTCTTTCTCCACTGCAGGATCGATTTGGAGCCGGTAGCGATGGCGGTTTGTTTTGTCGGAGAGAAAAGAATCATGCTCGACGAGGTCGGCTGCGGCGATGAAGGCTCCGATCTTTTTCCCCACTGTCGATTCGACTCGACTCTTGCGGATTGCCGATAGCAGTTCCTCAGCGACAGCGGCATCATCGGAGTCGAGATCACGAGATTCGGCCCAGCGTTCGACAGCATCGACAGTGATAAACCCCGCTTCGATCCCGTCAGCGATGTCGTTCAGTGAGTAGGCCGTGTCGTCCGCCCAGTCCATGATTCGGCATTCGATGGAGCGAAAGGCGTTTCGTTTTTTCCCCGGAGCGAGTTCATCCGGAAATGCCGTGCCCTCTGTCATGAAATTGAGCATGTCGGATTGCTCGCGATAGAGAAAATGGTTCTTCTGATTTTCGACCTCGCCGAAGAGCGTTTTGTATTTGAGGACGCCGTCGATAAGTGCGCGCGTCGGATTCATTCCCCGATCCGGGCCGAAGAGAATGCGGGTTAGAATGCGTAGGGTCTGCGCATTTCCTTCGAAACCGCCATAGGGACGCATCAGGCGATGGAGCGTTCTTTCTCCGGCGTGGCCAAAAGGTGGGTGCCCGATGTCGTGGGCGAGACAGGCTGCCTCGACGAGATCCGAGTCGATGAAATAGTCAGAGCCAAGCAGGTCGGAGGTGCGATTGAGCCGGTTGCAGATGCTGCGACCAATCTGCGCGACTTCGATGGAGTGGGTCAGGCGGGTGCGGTAGAAATCATACTCGCCACTGAAGAAAACCTGTGTTTTGTTTTGGAGCCGGCGGAACGCCGACGTGTGAATGATCCGATCCCGATCGATCTGAAACGGCGTGCGATAATCATCGGAATTTCCCGGAAGATTTCCCTCGACCCGTTCGCAATCAAACTTGGTGTAAAACTGGTTTTCCATTCCCGCCTGTTTTTCCGTAGCGCGCGCACTGGCAAACTACGGAATGCCCGGAACTTGGCAAGAGTGCGATTGGAAAAGGTTTGGAGAATCACGGGTTATTTCTCCTCTCTTTTCCCTTCCAGCGTATCTGCTAGTTTTGACTGTTACTTCGTGGGAATGTATAAGTGCACTGTGGCGGAACAATGAATATGACAGGCCGATTAGAAAACAAAGTCGCGATCGTGACCGGCGCTGCCTCTGGTATTGGAGCGGCGACGGTTAAAAAATTTCTCAGGGAAGGAGCTCGTGTCATGGCTACCGACGTGAATGAAAAGGGCTTGGCCGACCTAATTGAGAAGGCCGGGGATTGGCGGGCGCATTTGGCCACTTGTAGGGGGAGTGTGGCAGAAAAATGTGACGTGGAAGCGATCATTGACCAATGCGTATCCGAATTCGGTCGACTGGATATTGTCGTCAACTCAGCCGGTATCACCCCTCGTTCCCTGCCTCTGGAAGCGGGCCTTGAAGAGCGCTGGGATGCGGTCATGGATATCAATGCCAAAGGCACTTTCCTGATGTGCCACGCGGCTGTCGAGCAGATGCGTCAGTCTGGGGGAGGGGCCATTGTCAACATTGGCTCAATCATGAGCCTGGTGTCCTACCCGACTTCACTCCCCTTTTCCGATGGGTTCAGTCCTTATCCACAAAGCAAGGGAGCGGTGCTGCAACTGACGCGAGACATGGGGATCCAGCTCGCGGCTGAAAAAATCCGTGTGAATGCTGTCTGCCCCGGTTTTGTTTACACGGCATTGACGGAGAGCGTGACCGAGACTCCTGAGATTCACGAAACTATGAAAGCTCTGCATCCGATGGGTCGACTCGCCGAACCTTCGGAAATTGCTAATGTTGTAGCCTTTCTCTCCTCCGATGAAGCCTCGTTTGTGACGGGTGCTGCCTGGACAGTTGATGGCGGTTACACGGCGGTATAGTTCGACTCTGCGATGGTCGCAACTTCTGTGAATCGCTCCCTTTCCATATCTCGATTACTCTGCTACTACTAGGCGCAAATGATGGACAAACGCCTCACAATTTTCTTCTGCGTCTGTGCAGGAGTCCTCGCTTCTGCCAATCCATGTAAGGGGGACGCCCCAAATATCGTGCTCATTCTTGCTGACGATATGGGAGTGGGCGAAGTGAGCCACCATGGGGGACTCGTGCCTACTCCAGCACTCGATCAGATGGCGGCTGAAGGAATGCGTTTTACTGATGCGCATACCAGTTCATCCGTCTGCACACCGACTCGCTATGGTATCCTGACAGGGCGCTACAATTGGCGGAGTCGACTGAAAAATGGAGTTCTCACTGCGGTGAACTCGGCGGCTCTGATGGACCCCGAGCGACTCAGTCTCCCGCGTTTCTTGCAAGAGGCCGGATACCACACCGCCTGCGTTGGAAAGTGGCATCTTGGAGCCGACTGGGTTCCACATCCAGAGGCTACGAAAGGAAAGAAAAAGGCTTTTGGATCTTGGACTGTGGACTACCGCAAGCCGTTTCGAAACGGACCGACCGATCTTGGGTTTGATGAAGCATTCTTCATTCTCTCCTCGCTGGATATGCCGCCTTATCTATACCTGCGAAATGATCGCGCCGTGGAGGTCCCTACGATCGATCGTGGGTTTCCGCACAATGAGTACAATGACTACGAGCGAGTCGGCGCCGCCTCGGAGACTTTCGACCCGAGCACGTGCCTCGCTGACTTCGCGGCGGAGTCACGGCGGTACATCAAAGCGCGTGCCGAAGATAAATCCGAGGATCCTTTCTTTCTCTACCTGGCATTGAATTCCCCCCACACCCCAGTTGTTCCAGGAAAAGCCTTCAAAGGAAAATATCCACAGTTCAGCTGGTATGCCGACTTTATCGCCGAAACGGATTGGGTGGTGGGTGAAGTTCTCGCCGAACTGGCCTCCTCGGGAATCGATGAAAACACCCTCGTCATTTTCACGGCGGACAACGGCTTTGCTCCCTATGTGAAGATCCCCAAAATGTTTGCTGCCGGGTATCAGCCTTCCGGTGAATTCCGCGGAGCAAAGGCCACGCTTTTTGAAGGAGGGCATCGGGTTCCTTTCCTGGTTCGTTGGCCGGAACGCGTCGCCGCTGGTAGCACGAGCGACACCACCATTTGCACAACAGATTTCTTTGCGACTTTTGCAGATCTCCTCGAAAAGGGTGAATCAATTCCTGCCAATGCGGCAGAAGATTCTTTCTCGTTTCTCCCGGCGATGCAGGGAGAGACAGGACCGATTCGACCATTTACGATCCATCATTCGATCAGCGGCGAGTTCGCGATCCGCAAAGGTCCGTGGAAGCTGCTTCTTTCGAACAAGGTGAAAGGTGGTTGGGGCGGAATGCCCGGGCAGGAGGAAATCAATACTCCGACCAAGCTGGTCCAGCTTTACCATCTCGGAAACGATCCCGGAGAGGGAACTAATCTTGAAGAGACTCATCCAGAAAAAATTGAAGAGTTAGTGAACGATCTGGCCAAAGCGCTCGCCGAGGGTCGCACCACCTCGGGAGCTCCTCAGTCAAACGAAGGGTGGCCCTACCGACAGAAAGCGACCCTGCAGGCATTCCCCCAACTTGCTGAACCGTGAAGACATCAGATCCACCAACGTCCGGCGAAAAGCCTCGAAGCCTCAAGCCGTGGCTTTTCCAGCTCGGAGTCTTCCTAATTCTTCTTTCCGGCGTTTGCTTTTTTACGATGCTTTCCGTCCCGTTCTTTTCGATTGGCAATGGACACAAAGCGGTGACCGGAGGCGGTCTTTTTGTCGGAACGCAAGTCACTTGGTGGACGGGGGCCGCATGCGTTGGTCCGGCTGCCGTGAAGAAAATGAGCGGATGGTTCAAACGCTCCGGCGAACAATAAAGGCTTGTCGACGAATTCAAATTTCTTTCCGATATCAGATATGAAAAGACAAATGGCAAAACTCCTTCTCATCCTCCTGTGGATCTCAACTTTCTCCGCTTCGGCGGACGAGGCAAAGCAGTTGCCTGATCCAGATAGCAAGCCCGCCAACATGAGTAAGCCCGTCCAGGTTTATCTTCTCCTGGGTCAATCGAACATGCTGGGGTTCGGCAGAATCGAACCAGGGAAGAAAGGCGCCGAAGGTTCCTTGGCTCACGCGGTAAAGGAGAAAGGACTTTATTCCTATCTCGTTGATGAAGCTGGAAACTGGACCGAAAGAAAAGATGTTCGAAACGTGCGCGTGATGGGAAGCGGAACGGGGGGTGCCAAGCATTTCAACAACGAGTGGATGACGATCAAGGGCAAGGCGATCGGTCCCGAAATCGGCATTGGGCACTACGTCGGGGAGGCTACTGACGCCCCTGTTCTGATTTTGAAAAGCTGCATCGGCAATCGCGCTCTCGGGTGGGATCTGCTGCCTCCGGGTAGCGAAGGCTTTGAGTTCACCGATTCCAAGGGGAAAACCTGGGTGCATCCCGGGTATCGGGGTTCGCCGGAGAAATGGGAGAAAGGCACCGAGCCGAAAGAGATCAACTGGTATGCCGGCATGCAATACGACGGAGACATAGCCCGGGCCAAGAGTGTGCTTGCGGAGTTGGATACCTACTATCCCGGCGCCAGGGAATATGAAGTCGCTGGATTTTTCTGGTGGCAGGGCGACCGAGATAGTCGTAGCGAAGCGCTCTCAAGTCGCTATGAACAAAACCTAGTTCATCTCATCAAGCAACTGCGAAAGGAATTCGATGCGCCCGAGGCCAACTTTGTCTGTGCATCTCTAGCTCAGACTGAGAAAGGAGCCAAAGACGGCGGAGGCAAAATTCTCGAAGCGGTGCTCGCGGTCGATGGTTCTTCGGGAAAGTATCCCGAATTCAAGGGAAACGTCGCGGCTGTTTATACGCATCCGCTTTCGAAGGGCGGCAGTTCCGGTTCTCACTACGGCGGAAATGCGGAGACCTACATGAATGTCGGTGAAGCAATGGGCCGAGCGATGGTGGGGTTGATGAAGGGTGGCGAGTAAGGGGGGCACGGGATCAGATCGAATCAGGCCTGGAAGGAAGCGGCAAATTGATACTTTATAATAAGAATCCACCACCGGGTAAGATCTAGCGCAAGCCTTAGCCGAGCGCTTCCATGGAGAAAGACCAAGCTTCTCGGACTCGTGCTGGCAGGTCGCCTCGTCACTGCTGCACTTGCTAGGGGCGTCGCTCTGTAGGCAGCAAAGATCACTACCGAGTCGTATTCTCCAAATACATTAAACTGATTGGATTCTTTCGCCAGGCTTCGATAGTTGAGTCCGGAACGGCATATTCGAAATAGTGGGAGCCCAGAACGATATCTGAATCACCGTCCCCGTCGAAATCTCCCGATTCCATCACGAGCCACCTGGAAAGCCCTCCTGGCATGGTGGGAGAGGTGTTGCGCAGTTTTCCGTCAACATTTTCCAGATAGATAAAATCGATAGTGGCTTCGGCCTGCCAATTAGGAAAAAAGGAAATGGCAGCTATGTCCAGATCGCCATCGAGATCGAAGTCCTGTATTTCGATTCCGCTTGCTCCGTGCATGGGATAAAAAAGGACCTCTTGGAAGCGATCCATTCCCTTGTTCTCGTAGATGCGGATACCGTGATATGGCTTTAGTACGGGTTCGTAATCTCCATTGTCGCCTTGCGTAATGAAGATGTCTAAATCTCCGTCATCGTCCCAATCTGCCAGTTTCATGGAATTACTACCGTAGGAAGGGGGAAAGCTGATTAGCTGTTTCTCGACTACATTTCCACTTTCGTGCTGATACTGGTAGACTCCCTCTGCGCCTGCGGATACCAGAGACACAATTTCCAGTTTCCTGTCTCCGTTCATGTCGTCAAAATAGGAGGCGATACTTCCCTGGCGATTGCTCACGGGTAGTTGGACCCAGGCATTGGAGTTTTCTACCATCAAGGTTATCTCACCAACGGTATTTCCGAATCCCGAAATGAGGAAAGCCAAGGGGTTTGAGGCTCCCAGTTCTACCTGTTGTAGGTGAACGGAGCGCGGCAGGTTCTCGAAAAGGGCTTTCGTCGTTCTGGTTTTCAGATTCTCCCGATAGACTCCCGCCTTCAGTTCGTCTGTTGAGACCATGGAGCCTATCGTGAGGACGTGTAACGAGTCTTTATTCGGGAGAATAAAGACAGGGGTGGAAGGGTAAGGAGTGCTATGCGATATCGAAAATGTCTTAGGATCGATGTATTTCAATGACGAGTCACTTTCGCTGCCCGCATACAGGGTTTTGTGATCTTTCGCATGGTACAGAGATATCCATTTGTCCGAAAACTGATCATTCACTGGTATAGCATGCTGTCTGAAAAGAGAGGGTGTTGTGATAGTGATATCGTGAGGGTCTACATCCAGTTCGTAGGGGGCGTTCTCACCGTAGTAGGCTACGATTTTCATCCATTCATCATGGGTCAACATTGGTTTGCTCGGGAAGTCTCCGAGATCGAGAATCCGTTCGCGTGCGATTCCTGTTCCGAAATATGAAGCAGGAATGTAATCCAGGCTTTGATGGTCACGGTAATTTTTGGTTTGTCCCTGCGGGAGATAGTGACGACCCAGCCGAACGCTCATGGCAGGCAAAACGGATTGTAACCAGGTTTCCTTCGGAATGAGCGAGGGAGCTGGGTATTGATGGCAGCTCCCGCAGAACTGTTTTGACAACAGTTCCCCTTCTTTCAAGTAATCCTTATCCAAGGGGATAGGCATGTCCTTAGAGCTCCTGTTATTTTCTGAACCCGAAATAAGCGATTTTTTATCACTGTCTTGAGCCTGCGACTCAGAGGAAAGAGAGATGATCCATACCAATAGGAGGCAGGGAATTATGGCAAAAAGTCGGAAGTAAGTAGAACGGTTCATGAGGAAAAGTAGGATGCTGTTTGAGTTATACCATAGCTTGATCTGCCCCCGAAAGGCCACCTATCATGAATACGAGCATGGGGGAATTCACATTGCAGCCGCAAGCCATTGTCACTTCGTGCATGCGGAATTATGGGCTGTTTAATTAGTAAAATGTCGTCACGCTCTTGTGACGCGATTCTTCCTGACCCTGCCTCTCGCAAGCCTTCTTTGTGCTCCCGCTTTTTGCAAGATTTCGCGACGCTCGTGTTCGCGCTCTTTTGTGAGCCACTTTTTGTCGACACTCCCGGCGCCTCCATGAACGACAATGGCGATGGGCAAGATGCTCTTTTCGTCTTCGACAGCGTGAAGGGATGGGAGAAAAAGCGCGGTGACCGTTACTGCGATTGATAGGGCGAGGTATCGAAGACTGGTCATGCCCGTTTCTAGCTGTTACTCCAAAATACCACAAGGGTTGATTGGGTTAGGACAGCCATTGCACCAGCTGCATTGACAGTCTCTCGCCAGCACGGCAATTTAGGCGCATGAAAAATTTCCTGTCGCTGGTTCGACTTCCCTGCTTTCTCCTTTTCCTCAGCATAGCCCTTCCGCTTTCTGCCGCGGACAGCTGGCCGGACTTTCGTGGCCCCAGTCACGAGGGCCACGTCGGAGATGCCAAATTGCCGACGACCTGGAGTGAAACCGAAAACGTGAAGTGGAAAACAGAAATGCCACTCCTCGGCCTTTCCTCGCCCATCGTTTTGGACAACCAGATCTGGCTGACGACCGCGAACGTCGAGGGTAATGACTACTACGCGCTTTGCGTGGATGCGACGACTGGCAAAATCATAGCCAACGAGAAGTTATTCCACAGCGACGACCCGCAAGACATGGGCAACGGAGCAAAGGATAACAGTTACGCCACGCCTTCGGCGGTCATCGAACCCGGGCGCGTCTATGTGCATTACGGGAACGTTGGCACTGCCTGTCTCGATACGGCCACGAAGAAAACCATCTGGAAGCGCGATGACCTGAAGTGCTGGCACTACCGGGGTGCCTCTTCCTCCCCTGTGCTTTTCGAAGACCTGCTCATCCTTACCTTCGACGGTGCCGATCTGCAGTACATCGTCGCCCTAGACAAAGAGACTGGAGAAACCGTTTGGAAGACGGACCGATCCGCGGAATGGAACGACGAGCACATCGACAAACAGATGGTGAAAGACGGAGACTGGCGCAAAGCCCACAGCACACCGCTGATCGTGCATAGCGGCGGAAAACCGGTCATGTGCAGTACTGGTGCCAAGGCCGCCTACGGCTACGATCCCCGAACCGGGAAGGAACTGTGGCGGGTCGATCACGAAGCCTATTCCGCTTCCCCACGCCCCGTCTATCACGACGGAAATTTCATCATTGTCACCGGATTCAGCAAAGGCGCCCAGATGATGTCTGTGAAGGCCGGAGGCAAAGGCGTCGTGACGGACACCCATGTGAATTGGAAAATCGATACGTCATTCCCCAAGTACTCGTCACCCATCATCGTCGACGACCTCGTCTACTTCGCGATGGACGACAGTTTCCTCGTCTGCGTCGATGCGAAAACTGGAGAGACCGTGTGGAAAGGCCGCGCCGGTGGCAAATACCGCGCCTGTCCCATCTATGCGGGCGGAAAGCTTTACTTCTTCAGCCTCGAAGGCAAGACGACCGTGATCGAACCCGGCCGCGAGTTCAAAATCCTCGCGACGAACGAACTCGCCACCGATGCCCCGCTCGATGACCCGAGGCGCGGGCCCGGGTTCATGGCCTCACCTGCCGTGGTTGGGGATGCGATGTTTCTACGGACCCGTTATCACCTGTATCGGGTGGAGGGGGAGTAGGAGTTGGGCTTCTTCGATTCGGGCTCTTCCTCCGCAAAATCCCCAATTCAATATTTCGGAAAAACATCCGGCGTCGGGAAACGCTCCTCGTGAGTCGCCTTGTGATCTCTCAGATACTCCTCGCGCGGGACGTGGAGGTCGGGCCAACTGGCGGGGCGGAGGCGTACGACTCGGTTGGGGCGAATGCCTTCGGTGATGAGGTCGGTCTCAAACTTGATTTGGATTCCGCTGCTGCCCAGGGGCACTGCTCCTTCCGCTTTGATGACTTCGGTGATGGGTCCCTTCGAGGCCATTTGGGCGGTGCCTGCGGTTCCGCCGGCCCAGTGCTTCAGGGTGTTCTCGGAAGCAGCCATCAGAGCCCGGCTGTCTTTTTTGAAATCAGTGTAGAGTGAATCGTCGATCTCGCCGAACAGGGTAGCGGTCACGGTGGCGGTGCCGAATTCGCCATATTCGACGGCGTCGACGAAGGCGGGCACCCAGCGGGCGCGGATGAATGCTTTGTGCGTTTCGTTCTGATGGCGGGCGGCACGCTGGATCGCGGCATCATCCAGCCAGATATCCGAGATGTGGAAGCGTGTGAAAACACTGCCCGGGGTGGGCTTCCAAGTGATCCCGAGCAGAACGGCCTGGTCTTCGAGAGACTTTTTTCCGCTGGCAGGCCATTCTCCGTCGGTGATCATTTCCTCGACTCCCAGAAATTCGCGGCCCCGCCAGATGCGGGTGGCGGCGTCGAAGGTCATGGTTTCCTCCTCCGCCTGAGTATCTCCGGCTTCCCTGGATTCGCGTCGGGCGACGATCATGCCCTGCTTGTTCTTGATTTCCACTTCCGCGAGCTTCCAAACCTTACCCGTGCGCAGGCAGTGGCTGGGTTCGTCCTCCAGAAGCAGAACGTGATTCTCGGCCGGCGCTGAGCCGACGCCGGCGTTGCCCTCTTTTTTCGTTCGGTTGTTGATCGGCAAAACGGGCACGGCGGAGAGTTTCGGGTCCGGCGGGAGGAAGGCGCGGGCGTGCATCATCGTCCCCAGCGGAACATCCCGGAGATCGGCCGGTGCGCCATGATAGCGGACGATTCCATACGGCAGCATCGCGAAGGGGTTCGGAGGGATGAACCGGAATTTCCCATCGCTCTGCACCCGGATGCTGCCGCGGCGGTTAGCATGGTCCACGAAGGTCAGTTCGCCACGGTAGGCGTGTGACTTTTCCAAGGGAGGGAATTCTCCCGCGAGGGGGCGGAAGGGCTCGTTTTTTGGATCTTGGTTGTTGGATTTTGGTTGTTCTTCGGCAGCTGGCGCTTGAATGCAGAACGCACAGGCAAATACCAGCATCCGTGCAAACCGGAACGAAGAACGAGGAACCGTGCACCAAGAACACATGAGCTAGTATTTGGGAAAAATGGCTGGAGTCGGAAAGCGAGCATCAATGCTGTCTCCGACATATTCTTCGCGGGGTACCTGAACCTGAGGCCAACTTGCGGGGCGGACGCGGACGACTCGACCGGGACGAATACCCTCGATAATCAGGTCGGTCTGGAACTGAATCTGGATTCCGCTGCTACCGAGAGGCGCCTCACCCTCCGCTTTGACCACATCGATGATCGGTCCCTTGCATGCCATGTGCGCAGGGCCATAGGCACCGTGGGTGTGCTTCAAGGTTGCCTCGACCGCATTCATCAGGGCGGAGGCATCTTTCTTGAAATCCGCGTAGAGGGAATCGTCCATTCCGCCAAATAGAGTCGCGGTCACGGTGGCCTGACCGAATTGGCCATACTCGACGGCATCGATCCAGGCGGGCATCCAACGGCTGCGAATGAAGGTCTTGTGCGTTTCGGTCTGATTTTCGGCAGCACGCTCCATCGCCGTGTCGTCGAGCCAGATGTCGGAGATGTGAAATCGAGTGAACACGCCGTCTGAGGTTGGCTTCCAGGTAATCCCAAGCAGGACGGGCTGTCCATCGAGGGGCTTCTTACCGTCGGCTGGCCAGATCCCTTCCTCGATGAGGTCTCCTACCCCGAGTCGCTCGCGGCCGCGCCAGATGCGAGTGGCGGCGTCGAAGGTCATGGATTCCTCTTCGGCCGTGGAATCTACGCCGGTCTTCGGTTCACGACTAGCAACGATCGTGCCCTGCTTGTCTTTCAGTTCCAGCTCCTTCAACTTCCAAACCTTGCCCGTACGTAAACAGTGGCTGGGCTCGTCTTCGAGAAGAAGGACATGATTCTCGGCAGGAAAAATTCCCGTGCCCCGATAGTGACTCGCATCTTTGTCCTTGTTGTCGACTGGCAATACCGGAACGGACGAGAGCTTCGGATTCGGCGGGAGAAAGCCGCGAACGTGCAGCACCGTGCCGAGCGGAACATCCCGGAGATC
>Ga0181563_10002521_pt1 | contig 17746 bp, 13 predicted proteins | sample 011ome_25_FD_133759 | JGI IMG/M metagenome (GOLD analysis project Ga0181563, IMG submission 133759) | Coastal salt marsh microbial communities from the Groves Creek Marsh, Skidaway Island, Georgia - 011512CT metaG (megahit assembly) | ecosystem: Environmental > Aquatic > Marine > Intertidal...
ATTTCCAAGAGGACAAAAGAAAACCGACGGGTCTTCATCAATTATCAATTTGACCGACAGTGTAAGAAGTCACCGAACCGAATGCGACCATCCTGCTAAGGTTCTCAGCAAAGACTCACTGCAAAGGCTCACTGCAAAGGCTCACTGCACACCCGCTTCTTTGGCAATCACAACACGGTCATTCACGTGCCCCAACCACTCGTCAAGCCGCTTTCGAAACGACTCGAGATCTTCGCCAACGACTTTCCATTCGGCTTGACCCGCAACCAGCCGGAGGCGCCTCAAGCAATCAACCAGTGAATCCAATATTTCCCGCAACTTTACTTCGGAAACCGGAACCGAATCGAATACCACCCTGCCACCTCGAGAGGTTCGAACAAGCCGAATCAGCGATCCACCCTCCGCTCGGTAAACAACACCGGCAAAATAGACACGCCGGAGTGCAAGATCCGCGTTAAACTGAAAGACGGGGTCTTCGCCACAATAGATAGCGACCTGATCGCGTCTCCGAAAACCGATAACGATTTTCTCTTTACTCAGGATAATTTCTCCCCGAGACAGAAAACCTTTGCCATCTCGAAGCAAATCCTCGCGGGGTGTCTCGTGGATTGCCATCAGTGTTTTGTGTTCCCTTGATCCATTGGTTCACCTGATCGTCGATGACACATCGGCAGGATCATTTGCGAACCTTCCAATTCTCATGTGGGACGTGTGCCTCGTCCATCATCTCAATGGCAGCCTTCACCTGGCTGGGATATTCCGACGCCAAATTGCTCTTCTCACTCAGATCATCAGCGAGATTGTACAGCTGAACAGGACCGTCAAACATTGGCTCTCGAATCGCCTTCCAATCACCAAACCTGACCGCCTGACGCCCCCCCTTTTCATAAAACTCCCAATAGAGATATCGATGCTGCAGCTGCTTGCCAGACTGGCCTCGCAGGGTCGGCGCGAAGCTAATACTGTCGATTCCCTTGGGCGATTTGACTCCCGCAAGCTCGGCCGCCGTGGAAATCCAATCTCCAAAATAAGACAGATGATCGGTACTGGAACCTGCCTTAACCGTACCTGGCCACCATGCAATGGTGGGAACTCGAATCCCACCCTCGTAAAGATCTCGTTTGATACCCCGAAGCTTTCCCGAAGGCTGGAAACGCTCCAAGTGATGCCCCGCCTCATTGTGAGGTCCATTGTCACTGGTGAATACCACCAAAGTGTTTTCATCGATCTCCAGTTCAACCAACCGATCAAGCAACCGACCCACGTCACCATCCATTCGGGTGATCATGGCCGCCTGACCCTTATCCTGAGATGGCCAAGCCTCATCCGCGTAGATCCCATAATCCGGAACCTCAGCACCATCACCTGTCATCCGAGTACCCTCGTTATTAGCATGCGGAGCAGTGAGAGCGAGGTAGAGAAAAAATGGTTCGTGATGGTGTGACTCGATGTACTTCAGTGACTCATCAATGAAAAGGTCATGAGAGTAATCGATTCGCTTGACCGCTGCGCCACCGACAAAGCCTCCGTATGACCGCTCACTTGGCTCAACCACATTCCTCAACAGCATTTTCTTGTTGTTGTCCCAGAGGAATTCTGGGTAATAGTTATGCGCGTGTACCTGATTCGCGTACCCGAAAAACCGGTCGAATCCTTGCCTCAAAGGTGAACCGGGCTGATGCACCTCGCCAAGCCCCCACTTCCCAATCAACGCGGTGGCATAACCGGCGTTTTTCAGAACCTCTGCAACCGTTACATCTTCTTCGCGCAGACTCTGAATCATCATATCTCCACCACTAGCGTTTCCTCTGACGTGCGTATGCCCCATGTGTTGCCCCGTCATCAACACGCTGCGACTCGGTGCGCAAACCGTGTTGCCGGCATAAAAATGAGTCATACGCATCCCCTCGGTCGCCATTCGATCCAGACGTGGAGTCTTAATCACCGACTGGCCAAAACAACCAAGGTCACCGTATCCAAGATCATCTGCAAGAATGAAAATCAGGTTTGGCTTTCGAGCCAGTTCATCCTCTGCAATCAACGGGTCCTTACACAACGCAAAAATCGCCAAACTGAACACCGTCAGCAAACAACAGTTCCGAGGAGACGAGAGAAAAGACATCTACCTTTAACCTACCTTCCAAATAAAAAAGACACGCCACCCGATAAAATCGGTGATCACAATCAACAAGAACAAAACGATCACAGCCTCCGCCCGTACCACTAACCATTATGGGTTAGCACTGAAAACAAACAGACTTTACCAACAATAAACCTGACGAGGTCGGCTCCCAAAAAGCTGCCGAACACTAACGAAGTGACCATGGCCATCATGAAAAGAACCGGACAGTCATTGGCTTCAATTACTTACCTGCCTGATCCCAAAGCCGATAAGGATCATCATGCTGGATTTGCTGATCAAGAAGCAAAGCTTCTAACTCGGCTCGCTTTGCTGCGTAATCAGGATTTTCTGCAAGATCACATTGATGAGGCAACGGCGTCATTGCGGTCAATGCCTGATTGGTCTGAACATGGTGCTGCGTGAGTAACTCGTGAGGATTTTCGGCAAGATGAAACAGCTGCGTTTCCCGCACCGCACCATCAAGAACATCATATTTAATTAGTTTCCAATCACCTTTTTTGACACAACGCATCCCCGGCAAAGTACCACCGCAGTAAACACCATAAAGGACATCACGTATCGAGGCACGCTCCCCACTAAGAACGGAACGAAAACTTAATCCTTCATTCGTTTCCGGCTCATCGATTCCCGCTAGATCACAAAATGTGGCTAGAAGATCCATCAGATAAACATTGCCGATCGCTCGAGTATTCGGCTTGATTCCGGGACCCTTTACGATCATGGGCACTCTCCATGTATGCTCATACAAATTCTGCTTACCCTGCAAACCGTGTCGCCCAATCGCCATGCCGTGATCCGAAGTGTAGACCACATAGGTATTCTCTAATTCACCCATCACGTGCAAGCGATCTAGGACACGTCCAATTTGCCGATCGATATTTTCGCTGCAAGCCAATTCTCGCCCCAATTCATTGCGAATGGTCGCCGGATCTCGTCGATCCCAAACGCCACTCACCGCAACTTCATCACGAAGATCAGGATGACCGTGATGAAACGGATGTTTGGGTAGGTAGTTAGGTGGTAACTTCGGCTGCTTGTCGTTGACCGGAGGCAGTGACCGACGATCGCTGTGATTAACCGCACCGTATTTCGCGAGCAACTCTGGAATGCCGTCGCGCGTGTCATGGGGATGAGAGAAGCCTAAATAGATAAAGAACGGATCATCGACGCCCGCCGTCTCTCGTTGACTTAGGTAATCGAGCACTTGATTCGCGTGCCAAGCACTTCCGGTCTCTTCGGTGCCACCTCGCTTGGTCGCAGTGCGACTTTCGGTGAACAATGCGTTCGCTTTATCGTAACTGTTCCCGTTTTTACAGGTCCTCATGGTCCGGTAGCCTGCGTGATTAAAAACAGCCGGTAGCGACGAATGCTCGAGCCCGCTGGGAACCAACTCAGGGTTTGCGGCATTCGGGTTACGATCTTGCTTTCCACGATTGGGGATATGCCAAACCGAACGCCCCGTCATGATCATATGGCGAGAGGGTGTACAGACTGCCCCTACCCAAGCCCCCATATGATGCGCGCCATCGATCACCATTCCGTCTGCCGCCAGTTGATTAAGCACCGGAGAATGAAGCGGTGAATGTGGGTTGTAAATCTTCAAATCAAAAGGGGATTGATCATCAACCAAAATAAACAAAAAGTTCGGTCGACCTTTCTCGGACGCAATGGCTGTTGAACCATTAAACGCTCGACTTCCAATCACGATCGGAAATAAAAAATAGAACGTCAGCCAAAATGTGGATTTCGTAAAGATCGGCTCGCGTGCGATCACGCGAGTTTTGATACGACAAGCTACCATTCTGAAGACTCCCTAATTGTGTTGGACCTGCTTCGTCAGGAAAAATGCGAACCAAATCAAAAGCGGATCTAATCTGTTGAAGTTATCAACCGCCACATCAATGCCACCGAACTCTCTACCAAACCCAACATACCCCATCGAGACAAACAAATCATTGTTTCGAGGATCCAGTTAGTTCAGCGAATAAAACTCGTAAGCCACGGAGAAAAATCCTAAAGTTGTTTGTTCAGTCAATACTGAATCTATTTGGTTGGCTCAAACAACAATCGCTGCGGAATCCCCTGACCCCAAGCACTCCTTACGCAGAAAAAACTAAGACCGAGACAATCGGTAGATGATCAAATCAAAAGATGCCCGTACAATTGGCCTCGGTGTAAAGTACCCACCGACAGCATCGCAACGCAAACGATCTACGACTCAACCAAATCGAACTCTCTTTTTTGTCGTGCGTATTGGCTTTTGCGTTGTGCGTCGTGGCTGATGAAAACCACCGATTCAGCGATGACTCCAAGTCGAAACACACGCTGGATAAAAACGACTAAGCTGTCTATTGAAAAGTGATCTCCCCCTACCACGATTGACGATCGTCTCGCAGGAGCCAATGTCGAACATGACCGCTGCCAAACACATTTTTTCTCGCTTATTGCTCTCCGCCGCCCTAAGCTTTGCGGTGGGGAACAGCTTCGCTGCCGCTGAATCAACCAAGGTTGAACTTGATACGACTGCAGGAAAGATTGTTCTTGAGCTGAACAACGAGAAGGCACCAAAGACCGTTGAAAACTTTGTCAAATACGTCAAAAGCGGCCATTACGCTGGCACAGTATTCCATCGTGTCATCAAAGATTTCATGATTCAGGGTGGTGGAATGGATGCCAACCTCAAAGAAAAACCGACTATGGCTCCTGTGAAAAATGAGGGCGGAAACGGCCTCAGCAATAAGAAATACACCATTGCGATGGCGCGAACCCCTGATCCAGACAGCGCAACGAGTCAATTCTTCATCAACTCCAAGGACAACCTTTTCCTCGATCGTGCCCAATCGCAGGACGGTTTTGGCTACGCCGTTTTTGGAGTCGTGATTGAGGGCAAGGAAGTGGTGGACAAAATTGAGGCCGTGAAAACCGGTGCAAAAGCGGACCCTCGCGGCATTCCAATGCGGGATGTACCGGTCGAGCCGATCGTCATCACCAAAGCTTCCGTCGTAGAATAAAACCACCACAACGGGTGGAAAGCCACAAAAAATCGCTCCAAGCTGCTGTTGAGGGGTATACCAAACCAGCCCTTGGGGTATGGTGTTCCTTGAACTCACCCGCCGCCTCTTGACGATCTGCTGGTTTTCAGCGTATTTTCTGGGATCCAAATGCGTTTTGGCACGGGAATTGGCAGCGATTCATTTTGGATCGCGCAGGGAATGTCTGTGTTGTTCTGAAAATGGCTTGCGATTGGTCAGTTCTGGGTATTCAATTACCCCGAAACAGCCAACCGGGCAGAATGTTTTCCGAGGGACAGGATTCTCTCCCCCAGTCATCCCGTGAAAAAACGCCAGCGTAGCTTCAATTGGCAGAGCATCGCATTCGTAATGCGAGGGTTGTGGGTTCAAATCCCACCGCTGGCTTTTAATTGCTAAGCATTGTTTGAAGCTCAAACACCGCAACGCAATTCTGTTGGTAGGAATGTGATCACGTTTAAAAACAACTCACATCCCGTCCACAGGCCGATATTTTTAAAATCACGCACTCTTTTCAGCCCATAAGGGCGGGAGATTCGTCTCGATGAGTGAAGTCGAACTCGACGTGCTCGACTTGAAGGAAATGGTTCTCGCGAACAATTCCTTCGGACCTTCGGATGTAAAAGCAATCCGAAAAGCAGTATCCGAAAATTACGGACACTTCGGTGAACTGCGCGACGCAGTCTCGGAGATGGAGGACAATGAGTCCCTCAGCCCAGCGGGCAAGTCCAAGATGGGTGTCTGCCAGTTTTTACTCGGGCGATTCGCCGACGCGATCGAAACGCTGAAAAACGCTGATGGCAGCGCAATGGCGTTTTTCTATCATGGCGCCGGTTTATTCGAATTAGGTCGTTACGACGACGCGATCGCCGCCTACCAACAAGCTCAAACGTCCGGCTATGACAACGACCAATGCAAGATTGGTATTGCGGAGGCCCATCGGTACGCCGGCCGAGTCGATCAAGCACTCGCATTGCTCGACGACATCTTCGGCCCAACGGAGCAAACCTCAAACTACATGTACCAGCGTGCAGCGACGGTTGCAGCGGTTGGCGGCCGAATGGAAGAGGCTCTTGCCCTTTATCAAAGGGCGGTTAACACCGACGAGAACCACGCAGGCGCTCTTTTTGGTCTAGCTCTGGAAAATGATCGTTTAGGTAATGACGAAGAGTGCCTTCGACTTTATGAGCAAGCCGCAAAGGCATTCCCAACCGGTATCGGGGTGCTGATCAATTTGGGTTTGATTTACGAGGACAACAATCAGTTTGACAAAGCACAAATGTGCTACAAGCGCATCCTTGATTGTTACCCGGACCACCCGCGTACGCGTCTTTACATGAAAGATGCAGCCGCGACCGGCAACATGCTTTATGACGAAGAAGCACAGCGGCGCAACGATCGACTGGCGCAAACTCTCAACATGCCTGTCACAAACTTTGAGCTGAGTGTTCGAAGCCGGAACTGTCTGGAGAAAATGGGAATTGAGACGATCGGGGACCTCACCCGAACCTCCGAAGCTGAACTGCTAAGCAGTAAGAACTTTGGCGAAACCAGCCTCTACGAGATTCGAGAGATTCTATCAAGTAAAGGTTTGTCGCTTGGTCAATTTGCTCATGAGAAAAAGCAGAACGATCCGCCGATCGATACTAGCCACATGAGTCCTGACGAGCAGGCCCTTTTGGATCGCCCCATCTCCGATCTCAACCTATCGGTTCGAGCAAGGAAGTGTATGGCTCGCCTGCAGATCAACATCATTGGAGAACTAATTCGCAAGACGGGAGACGAGATGCTGGAGTGCAAAAACTTTGGCGTCACCAGCCTGAACGAAGTGCGTGAAAAGCTGACGGACCTTGGCTTGAAAATGCGCGGTGACTGATCCCTGCTGATCCACCGGGCTTTGCGATTCCTGAACGTTTAGGATCTACATTTCTCGTTTCGCGATAACAGCGGCTTCATGAGCCAATTCAAATTTGAACTTCAACACCGCGATGCGTCGACAATGGCGCGTCGCGGTGTTTTTTTTACACCTCACGGTCCCGTGCAAACCCCTGGCTTCATGCCAGTGGGAACTCAAGGCACTGTCAAGGGACTTACCATCGACCAAGTCCGATCGACAGGAGCCGAGATGATACTCGGCAACACCTATCATCTCGCTTTGCGTCCGGGGCACCAGATAGTCAGGAAACTGGGTGGACTGCATGGAATGTTTAACTGGGAGGGCCCCATCCTCACCGATAGCGGAGGCTTTCAAATCTTTAGCCTCGATGCGATTAACAATGTGACTGAAGAGGCGGCAACATTTCGTAGCCACATTGATGGAGCGATTATCCGACTGACGCCGGAACATTCGATCGAGATCCAAGAATCCCTCGGCAGCGATGTCGCGATGGTACTTGACCACGTTGTCGCGTTACCCGCAGAGGATGATCAGGTGCAAGCAGCAATGGAAAGATCCATCCGCTGGGCGAAACGATGCCTCGAAGCTGCCAATCGTCCTCAACAAGCGTTATTCGCAATCGTCCAAGGCGGATTAAACGAAACCCTACGAGTCCAATGTGCAACTGAACTCGCCTCAATGGACTTCGTCGGTTATGCGGTAGGCGGTCTGAGTGTTGGTGAAGCTCCATCAGAGATGTATCGAATCACCCAAGCGACGACCCCGGCACTCCCAGAAACAAAACCCAGATACCTCATGGGAGTCGGTAGGCCTGTTGATCTGCTTGAGAGTGTTGCGAGAGGAATAGATCTTTTTGACTGCGTCATGCCAACCCGAAACGGCCGTAATGGCTTAGCGTTTACTGACAAGGGGCCGCTGAAACTCCGCAATGCGGTTCACCGAGAAGACACAGACCCAATCGACCCAGCCTGCCCATGCCTTGCCTGTCGTCATAGCCGCGGCTACCTCAGACACCTCTTTATCGCAAACGAAATGCTCGGCCCCATCCTATTATCCCACCACAACCTCACCTACTACCAGAGAATCATGAGTCAGGCCAGGGATGCAATCGAAGAGAATCGCTTTGAAGCATTCCTCGAGGAGAAAAAATCTGGGTGGGGAATAGAACCCCGTAGTGAAAGCTAAACTTGCAACCACAGCCACTAGCTGATTCCAATTCAGCAACGGAGAACCCTTTACGGCATCAACCCGATGATTACATAGCTGATATCACTCAATTTCAACAAAAGCATCGAATCCGAAAACGATGATTGGCTAAACGGATTTTTCTTTTCTTGCACGTTCAATCTCTTCAAACGAATAGACTTTGCCCACTCCCGCACCCGGGCAAACCTCACACGTTTCTTTCCAATCTCGCTTAGTCTTCAGGTTAGAATCCCAGAACGGCCAAGTGCGACACTGGATCGGTCGAGATTGGTAAACCGAACATTTTCTTGTTTCGGGATCCAATAAAATACAATCACCATCTGGATATTCAACCAAACTGCGATCCGTCCCAACTTGCCGAATGAAACGCTTTTCGAACGCCGCCGAAGAGAGCTCCATCGCTTCGGCCATCGCATCAATTTCGTCCTGATCAACCCAAACAAACCCCGGTTCGCCGCTGCAACAATCACCGCACTGCGTACAGGTAAACTGTAAGCCATCTGCGTACCAAGGCTTCTTTTTGCTCTGCTTTGAATTCTGATCCGAATGGTTCATCGATTCTCTCATCCCAAGATATTTCGACACACTCGCCTACACCACTACTAGGGACGCGGCGACACTTCGCGCGAGATCCTCATCACTAAATCTTCACACGGCCAAAGATCAACATCAACCACCCATCACATTGACAAGGATCGCTTTAACTATCCGAAATCTCTTGAACGATTTGCGAGACAGCATCTAACACGGCTTGCAATTCACACTCGGTAGTTGATGCACTGCCGCTAAACCGCACGGTTCCCTCTCGCTGTGTCCCCAAGTATTGATGAATGAATGCCGCACAATGCAAACCCGCCCGCACTTCGACACCAAATTCAGCATCAAGAATTGCAGCAAAATCAGAGGGTGAAAGTCCGCGCAGTGTTGCACTTGCAATCGGTAGTGGACCATCAGAAGCATGCACCGTTAAACCTGAAATGGCCCGCAAACCCTGAATCAATCTCTGAGAAATCTCTCGATGCTGTTTTTCTCGTATTTCAAGATCAACTAACTCATTGAGAGCAATTTCCCAGCCTGCAAGCGCAGGAACATTAAGATTACCGGGCTCCAATTTGCTGGGCATCTCACGTGGCATCTCTAAAGATTCACTTTGGCTGCCGGTCCCACCAAACATTAAAGGGCGAAACTCATGATGTAATTTGGGCGACACATATAAAAAAGCAGTCCCCAAAGGACCGCCAGAGCTTTTATGACCGGGAGCTGCAAGCAGATCCACATTCAGCGCATCGACGCTGACCGGCACTGCACCAAAGGTCTGCGCGGCATCACACAACATGTAGGTCGATGTTGCTCGAATCGCAGCACCGACGGTTGAAACAGGCTGTATCGCCCCGGTGACATTACTCGCGTGAGTGAGAACTGCCAAACGAGTGTCTTCTTTCACGGCGTTGATAAAAACATTTGCATCAACCGATCCATCACTGCAAACCGGCACCACCGTCAACCGAATCACTCCGCGTCGCTCAAGATCATGAAGAGGCCGCAAGACACTGTTATGCTCAGCCGCTGAGACCACAACATGATCGTCAGCACTTAACATGCCATAAATGGCAACGTTGAGTGCTGCAGTTCCGTTCGCATGGAAACTGATGCAGCTTGCCGATTGAGCATCTATTAAAGTGGCAATTTTTTTTCGGACTCGCGTGACGACCTGATCCGCTTCGACCGCCGCCTGATACCCACCTCGTCCCGCAGCGACTCCGCAGCGTTTACTAAAATCAATCATCGCATCAAGTACCGCATCAGACTTTGGCCAAGAAGTTGCTGCGTGATCAAAATAAATGCGAGAGAGAGAACTCATCGTGTCGCTCGGTTGAATAAATCCATGAGATAGTCGTTCGGAATGGTTACGCAAGATTTTGTGGATGAATCCAATCTCCTGCCCCCTGATCGTCGTACTCTTTCTTCCAAATTGGCACATCTCGCTTCAAGCGATCCATGATCCATGGCAAAGCAGTGAACACTTCTGGTCGATGAGAACTCGAGCACCCAACAAGAACGCTCGCTTCACCGATGGGAACTGCACCAAGACGGTGTACCAACACAACTGCTGCGAGAGAAAATCGCTCGAGCGCTTCGTCGGCAATCTCTTCCATCTGCTTCAACGCCATTTCTCGGTGCGCCTCATAGTGGAGCAGTGATGTAATTTTTCCCTGAGTGGTGCGGCGCGTTACCCCTGCAAACCATGCATGGGCACCTACGTCCTGATGCGATAACTCGTCGTCGTAGCGTTCACGCACAATGGGAACGTCAACGATTTCCACTTTGATGCGACGATCAAACATAGAACCTTCAGCAAATCCAGAGCTTCCATCCAAAATAAAACATGGCTTTCTCTCGCGCTCGCCTAGCCGCCACTGACAGGAGGAATGACAGCAATCTCATCGGCACCGAGATCGACTAGAGTCTCACCGGATACATATTCGCAGTCAACCGCCAACCGGCAACTTGGCAGCAGATCCAGCAAGCTCGGATAAAGTTCGCCAAGCAGGCTGAGAATCTTTTGAGCCGTTAGCTTGTTGGTTGCGTCGTGGCATTTAAACTCCAACGTCACTTCCTGCGCCCCAACTAGATCCTTAGCACCTGCGAACAAAACCACTCGCCTCGATATCACATTAGGCTCCACTACCAACCTCATTCCTACCCAAAGAGACACAACGAAAACCAACACAATTATCTTGGCGAGCACAGATAGCTAAGACGAACGCAAAAAAGGGCGGGCGATCGAACAACTAGTCCGCGACAATCAAAGCAAGTGTTTTGGGCACAGCGCTGACACTAAGAAGCAGAAAAAGGCCCCATCGTTCAAATCGTTGCACCAGAAAAAAAATCGTTCACGCCTTACAAATTGCTCACCAAACCCAACCCATCCCCTTTCGCATCAAACAACGGGAATGACTACAACAAAATCGATCGAGGAAGGATTGATCAACCTGAAAGTTCGTTTTCAATTTTTGGCATTCTACCGTAAGCGTGAGCCACGATTTTTAAAGGATGCAATGTCTTGCGATCGCTGCCGTGTTCAATTTGCATCTTGCATCCACTGCATTCCGTCGTTGCAATGGAAACTCTTGCTGATCTCATCTTAGAAATCACAGGCCAGCCAATACGTAAGCTGTTACGATAATTTTTACGCTGCAATCCCCATGCTCCGGCCATCCCCGAACAGCCTGCATCAATATTTTCAACATCGATTCCGGGAATCAGCGACAACAACTTCGGAGCACAACACCGAGGGTCAAGCACTCGAAGATGGCATGGTTGATGGTATGCAATTCGGCACTCAACCTTGGAGAACCCTAAATCCAAACTTCCTGCTTCGTGCAGATCCCACAGGTACTCACACGCCTCGAACGAATTCTCGGCAACCAAGTGGGCGTCTTCGTCATCCAAAAGATTAGGATACTCGTGTTTGAGACATAATAATGCCGATGGCTCAGTAGCCAAGACTTGGTACCCTTGCCGTACAGCATCCGCAAGAAGCCTAACATTCTTCCTCGCAAACTTTCTTGCGGATCGAATATCGCCCGTATTTAGCCGAGTAATACCGCTTGAAGCCTGGGCCGTCGGTACATAAAGTCCGATCTGATTCTGCTGAAGAATCTCACCCAAGGCTCGCCCGATTTCTGGATCGAAATAATTGGCATAAAGGTCGACAAAGTAGGCGACTTTTCGATCACCTTGGGACTGCGGTCGATTCCAACGTCTAGCCGCAGCGTAGCGAAGAAACGTTCGAGAAACCACTCGCGGTAACTCACGTGCCGCTGAAATATCAAACAACCGCTCGGCAATCCAACGGGCAAATGGACTTCGCAGTAAACGATTTGAGACAGAAGGTACATTGGAAAGTACAGAAGCAATGGTATCGAGCCGTCCAATCAATGCTTCCGATAGCGGCATCCCGTTGGTTGCTACGTACTGTGCCTTGAGTTCGCTAACAACTTTTGGAATATCAACCGAAGCAGGACATTCAAGTCGACACTGGTGACACTGAAAACAGAGATCAACAATCGACTTGGCATGGTGGTCGGTTAAATCATCGACTCTGAGTTGTCCACTAAGAACACCTCGAAGCAAATTAGCCTTCGCGCGAGGCGTTGCTTCTTCCTTGACCGTTGCCCTAAACACTGGACACTGACGGTCACTTGTGGATGTGGTTCGGCACCTGGCGCATCCATTACAACCACGAGTCACATCCGTGATCATCTTGCCAGCCGGCCATTGCTGCAAAACTTGCAATTGCGGCACAGCTCGCCCCGCTTGACGAGACTGCAATAACGTTTGTGGATCCGCATCCACAAGAACTCGGTCGCCCGCAACAATTTCGATGGTGGCATTTGCCGGTCGCAGATTCTCATCAGGCTTCTGAAATTCAGCGGCGAACAGCTTTCCGGGATTCAATCGCTGATTGGGATCGAACAAACGTTTGACCTGCCCCATGGCTTGCCACAGCTCTCCGTATTGACGAGGCAGCAGGTACGACCGACTCAAACCGGCGGGATGCTCGACACTTATCTCACCGCCAAATTTCCAAACCACTTCAGCTATCTGTTCGCTAAGCGGGCGCAAGCGATCTCGATCTCGTTGATCGCCAAGATTCAAAAAGGGTCGAAGGTGCAATTGGCCATGGCCAACATGGGCAAAGATGGTGGCAGTCGCCTGATTTGATTTGAGCGTCTCCTGCAATGCGGATAGAACCTCAGGAAGATGTTCTGGAGGCACACACAAATCTTCGGTAAAAGGCACCGGAACCGCATTACCTTTCACCCGATGTAATCGTGGAATAACTCGTCGAGAAAGTGACCAGTAGCGGTTTCGCTCATCCTTTTCGGTGGTGATGACACCCGCAAAAGCCCCCTCAGTCGTTCCCGAGAGTGCGTCGTGGACGACTTTCAAGCGATCATTCAACTCGGATAACGATTCGCCCTGCAACTCAATCAACAGCATCGCCTCCGCCTCTCGCGGCAATGCCGTTGCAAGCTCTGGACTCGTTTCCCGTGCAATCTGCAGCAAACGTCGATCCATCAAATCACAGGCCACTGGACCGTACCGGACGGCCTTGACGCCTGAACGAGCAGCGGAATCGAGACGGTGAAAGAAAAGTAAAATCACACCCCGATGGCTCGGTATCGATTCCGTTTTCAGTTTTGCATCCACGATGATGCCAAGTGTTCCCTGAGTTCCCGCCATAAATTTCGCGAGATCAACTTTTCCCTCGGGATCAAAGATTCCATCAAATCGATAACCACCTCGTGACTGCGGCGCACGACGTCTCGCCTGAATCAATGTTTCAAATTGATGATTAATTTCGGTCAGTCCGCGTGCCAACCTACCCGCAGTCCCCTCTTCATCAACACGATGCTGTGATAACTCAACCAACTCTCCATCCACCGTCACCACCGTAATCGATTCGACAGTATCCCGGGCCGAACCACTGCGCAAGTAATGGCTACCTGACGCATTCGTAGAGAGAACACCGCCAATGGTGGTCACACTTCTTGTTACCGGGTCGGGACCGTACCACCGTCCCCGAGAGCGAAGTGTGCGATTGAGTACGGAAAGAGAGGCACCGCTCTGCACCTTGACGCTATGATCCCCAACGTTGGATTCAATCCGTCTCATGGATTGAGAAAAATCAATGACCAGGCCTCGCCCCAACGACTCGCCAGAAACCCCCGTCCCCGCACCGCGCGGATGCACCGAGATTTCATGTTCGGCAGCGTACTGAACCGACGCAACGACATCCTGAACGGAGCGAGGACGCACCACACCGATGGGCTGAATCTGATAGATGCTCGCATCGGATGCGTAAAGCTGGGTCATCACAGGATCACAATAGACCTCACCTGAAATGATGCCCCTCAAATCATCTTGAATGCGTTGTCTCTCGATATCCATCCAGTTGTTCCAGTGTGACAACCTTCTTGTGTCAAATACAATCCAATGAAGATGCAGCGCTCAACGTCATGACTTACCCTGGATTGAACGCCAACCATAACGTTTCTACGTTTGACCGTCGTCGACAATTACCTGCGGTATGCCAATTTTAGCCATCTAGCTGAATTATCGCACCTCAACGACTCTCCCGACACCCAATGCGTAAGAAACGGAGACAAGCCCAGCGAGCACGCAGAAACAGATTCAAGATGGTTACGAGCGGTTCGTTTAGTGACTAACCGTTTTGTTGAAAGATGAGTCGAACGTTCAGCAACTCGAATGTCGAATGCGTTCATTTCCGCGTGAAAGCGTGTTAGCAAGACAGTATTCCATGAGATTTCAGCTTTAATGCTGCAACTGCAACGGGGCTTAGCAAGAACAAACTCATTCGAAATTTGCTAACACCCAGTTTCGGACGCATGTGCGATTTAGCGGTGATCAAACAAGCGGATTGCTCGAGTAGCGTCAAATTCGTGGAACGATGTTCTCAACCCCTGCCGTTAGCGCCCAAGCGGAGCGATTTTCCGACAAGGCTCGCTCGTATCTATTTGAGAACGAACTAGGTGATGGTCGCGGCATCCTCAAAATTACTGAGACCTAGATGATGAGGCAATCTCGATGATCTACCAAGCTTGAGTCGGATCCGGTTCACGGGCGTAGATCGCCTGAAAACTAAGACACGCGGTTAATTAAGCCAAGCACTTCTGATCGCGACTTTGGGTCATCTCGGAAGATCCCTCGCATCGCGCTTGTCAGGCACATGCTACCCGGTTTCCGAACCCCTCGCATGGTCATGCAACTATGGGTCGATTCCACCACAACAGCAACACCGCGAGCGGACAAACGATTCTCGATTAGATCTGCAACCGTTTGCGTTAGACGCTCTTGGACCTGGGGACGTCGAGCAACTTCCTCAACAACTCGAGCAAGTTTGCTGAGACCAACAACCTTCCCACTAGGAAGATATGCGATGTGGGCTTTCCCCGTGAACGGCAGCAAGTGATGCTCACACATACTGCAAAATGAAATATCACTAACAAGAACAATTTCGTCGTAATCCTCGTCGAACACCTTCGCAAGATGACGCCCCGGATCGCTTTTGAGTCCGGCAAACATTTCGGCGTACATTCGAGCAACACGTGCGGGAGTTTCCAGTAGACCGTCGCGATCCGGATCTTCACCCACAGCCTCTAGCAAGGAACGGACGGCGGTCTCAATCCGAGCCAAATCCACCGAGTCGTTTTTCGGAGCGTTCCTGTCAACGAAAAAAACATGCTCCGATGATGACCGAGAGCGATTCTCTGGCGAGATGGATGGAGCTGACTTTTCGGTGGTATTACTCACGCTTTTATCCGACGAAGCAGTGGGACGAGATGAATCCGCAATCATTTTGGTAACCAGTCAGGAGGTCTTGCGCTAGCACCCATGAATCCCGACAGGACCCACATGGTAACAGGAAAGGTGCCGAACCGACATCACGCTTGCTCGGCCCTAGTAAGGTTATAGAGCTGTCAAGGCAAGCTGAACGGCTCGACAAGCTTAAGAGTCCCTTGAAACCGCTTTCGCGGACCCACGATCGCTGCAAATACCTCACCAAATTGCATCAAACGATCGATGCGAAAAACTTACCACAAGGCGGTTAAATCTCCATTGATCCAAAGACGCAGGATTTAACACCGACAATTGAGGTTTCGATCTTTCGCGCGCACCAAGATGAATCGCTCAATCGATCCAAGGGCCCATTTTTCGTGAACAAGTACGACCATTACCCACTAAATCGATCTCTCTCATCGGCAATCAATATCCGGACTTCCATCGAAGACAAATCATCTTTTGATCTCCACGCAGCAACATACGATCACCAACGATGATCGGAGCCGACCAGCAAGGAAACTTCAGGGCAGGTCTCTCACCGTCAGGAACGGACAGGTCATAACGAGCAACCACCTCCATCTCCTTTGGGTTAACCTTCATGACTTCGAATCGACCACGTTCCTCCATTACCAACAGGTGATCTCCCCAGCGTGTCACACTTGTTCGCGTTCGCCTTGGGTCCACCCATTGTGGTTCGCCAGTTGAAAACCGAATGCATCTAAAGTCGCTATCTGGTGCATTCCTTCCGCTGCATCCATATAGGTAGTCGCCGATCAACACCGGCGTTGACCAATGGGATCTCATTGATTTTTCTCGGCTACGCCTATCGTCGCTCCAGAGAACTTTGGCTGATTCTTGATCCACCTCCAACAATGCACTTCCGATCTGATAGCACTCGCTAATGAATACCTGATTACCCTTTACGACAGGCATCATCGCATTGACGCTCTCTAGGATCGAAGCACGATGATCAAATCGCCAAAGTTTTTTTCCCGTCTTGGCGTCAACAGCAATCAAACCATTTCTAGCAAGAACGATCACGGCATTCGACCCGCCGATCTGCATCGTTCTTGGACTACTGTAACTGGCAAGATCATCACCAATTTTCCATTTTTGCTCGCCCGTCTGAAGATCGAATGCCACAAGTGCTGAACCGTTCGGAACGACTCGATCCAATTGCCCTGGTGGGATATTTTGATCTTCGGGTGGACTTCCGCCAACCATCACAACCACCAATCCTTCGGTCACCAGCGGTGCAGCACTGACGCCAAAGAAATTCTGAACCACCCCGTAAGCCTGATTCGCATCCACCTGCCACAACTTTTTTCCATCTTCAACATGCCGACAGATAAGTAGCCCAGTCACACCGTAGGTAATGACCTTGTCACCGGAAATCACGGGACTGCTGCGAGGACCAGCTTCATATCCATACAAATCCTGATACTGAATCGGCTCTGCAACCTCCCAGATTAAATCGCCGGTCACTAAGTCGAGACATCGCAGTCGCTCGTTACCCGCGGCAAAACGAGAACCACCCACCGAATCACACTGGTAAGCACGACCGCCTGCAACGGATGCGATCCCGTAGCCATCGCCGAGGTCAAGCTGCCACTGAAATTCCGGTGCGGAAGACCAAAGAATGGATTCACCGCCCGCATCGATGGAACCATCAAAGTTCTCCCCCAAGAACCGAGGCCAATCGGCGGCATGAACATTCGATGGACTGTCAGCGCCAACCTCCGCGCGGCTTAGACGCTCGCCCGAACGCCCCTGTCCCATCGCACCGGCAGCCATCCAAGAGATGCTTAACGCAGAGATACAAGAAATTATTCGCAAGATTTTCTTCATGATTTCCATTTCACCACAGACGCTACACAGACGCCTTGTTAATAGACTTTTGGAGTTATCGATCAAGAAAGAACGCGACTTGCAGACTCGCAGTCATCTGATCTTCGACGCTTCGATGATTCACTTATAGACGTTCAGTTGAATTGACGCTGAATACATACTATCCAATCAAACAGTTTAAAGAGTGTCAGAGCGCGGTCGCAATCGGCGTGGCTTCACGTCAGCATCCAGCCTGATCTCGCACTGTGCCGC
>Ga0181563_10002523_pt1 | contig 17743 bp, 16 predicted proteins | sample 011ome_25_FD_133759 | JGI IMG/M metagenome (GOLD analysis project Ga0181563, IMG submission 133759) | Coastal salt marsh microbial communities from the Groves Creek Marsh, Skidaway Island, Georgia - 011512CT metaG (megahit assembly) | ecosystem: Environmental > Aquatic > Marine > Intertidal...
AGTTATGCCTCCTAAAATACAAGAAAAATATACAAAAGGAGTAAATAAAAAACAAAGAGAAAAGGAATTAAAAACACGTAAAGAAAGCAAAAAACCTATTAAGGATCTATTTCCTAAAAAAACCGATAAACAAGCAATTAAAAAAGGATTAGTTAAACCTTCCAGCTATACAACAAGATTTAATAAAGAATATCCTGATTTAACGTTTGATAAAAAAGTATTTAGTCGTAAGTTTAAAATACCATTAAAAGATTTAGACGAGGTTTATGATAAAGGAATAGCTGCGTGGAAAAGTGCAGGTTCACGTCCAGGCGTTCCTGCGATTGCTTGGGCTCGAGCCCGTGTTTATAAGTTTATTCTCATAGAAGAGGGTAAAATTAAAAAGAAAAAAAATGACCCTGATAATAGTTTGCATAAAAAGGTCTAATCTTGACGTTCTTGCCCTATCTGAACCCTACAATTTGATTTACAACACAAAGCACAACTAATTTTGAGATACAACGCTTTCAATAACTCCTTTATCTTTTTCCACATGTTCTATATTATTACTTGCTTTTTTTTCTTTTTGTTGCTTTACTAATTCTATGTGTTTTTTAGTATTATTATGGCGGTTTCTGTTTTTTTTAGAAACAAGTTGTCCACATTCACACATTACTCTTAATTGGTCGTAATATTTACAATATTCTTTTTTTGTGCGTCCAGGAATAGTCATATTTACACAATTCGGCGTATTTTCTATATAATACCTTTCTCTTTGGTATAATTCAGCCATAGAATTAACATAACTGCAATCTTCTATCATTTCCATTTTAAAATCATTTGCTTCCATTACTTTCGCAGAAGTTACATTTTTTTTAGGTAAATGTTTAGCTTGGTATTTATGCTGAGCTTTTCTTAAACATAAAAGTCTTGATCTTGTAGAACCTATATAAACTTTACCAGTTTGGTTGCATTCCATTTTATAGATTTTGGCGTATTTAAACATATCACTCATATTGTTATATAATAAGTCTAGATAAAAATATAAATTATTTAAACGCACTCCTCTTTTTTTCCTAAATATCTTTTTCTGTAATTTCTTCTTTTTGTGGTTCTTGATCTTCTTTTTCAAGTTTGTCCATTTCTTCTTTATAACTCCATAATACTTCGTTGTGGTTTCTTCTTGCTTCCATCGTATGCACGTTTAAAAATAAGAAATCATGTGGTTTACGCCTTGCCTTTCTGTGCAATTCTAAAAATGCTTTTTCTGAACCACCGAAAAAACCATAAGCTTCTGCTATTTTCTTTAATTCTTTATCTGTGTAACTTCCGCAAATATAAATACCTGACGCTTGATTTCTTAAAATTGGTGTAATATGCTTAAAGTATTGTACGCAAATACAAATACTTAATTTACCTTCTTTTTCACCATTTCCTATATGTCTATATAATGTGCTTAAACTTGTAATCTTGTCTGCTTTTCCTCTACGACTTCCTGCATTTGTTCCTACAATATCGTCAAACAAAATTAAGTATTTATCGTCGCTTTCATCTTTTTCAATCATTTCTATTAATTCGTCTACTAAATCGTCATTATATTCAGTAAAAACATAATCAAAATCTTTTATTAAATGTTGGTTCATAGCGTCATTATAGGCACTAGGAGAAACAAGGATTTTGCAGTCAAAATCTTTATGGTACATATTATCATTTAAATATAATGAACTTGCTAAAACACTTTTACCTGCTTTTACACGACCATTTATAATAATTAAATGTGGAACATTACATAATGGATATTTATCGGTTTCATTTAATTTAGAAGTATCAATATTTAGAGGATAAATATTTAAATCTTTTTTTGGTAGATCACCATATTTTTCAATTTTGTTCTTCATATCTATATTATATTTTATTATTATTTATTCTTTTGTTTTATTTACAAATGTATTTAATTTAGTAATATCGTTTTTCATTTTTTCTTTTACGGCTTCCATATCTTCATATTGATTTAATTTAATATTTGCAAAATATTTTTTTACATGTCTAAATGTTGCTTTGTCTTCTATTTTGTCTAATGTTTCATATTTCATTTCATTAAACCTGCTTTTGAACAATTTAAACTCTGCGGAGTTTTTATCGTGAACTGCAAGTTCTTTTTTATGATCTTCTTTCATTTCGGCAACTTGTAATTTAACTTGTTTTTGCTCTTTTAATTGCTGTTTTTTACCTTTACGACCCTCTTTAATTTCTTTTACCATATCCTTCTCTGCTTGTTTATTTTGTTTTTCTAAAAGTTTCTGTTTACGTTTTTCTCTACCTCGTGCTAATGCTTGAAGTTGTTTTTCCGTTAGTTTTCTTTTAGGTTTTTTCTTCTCTTCTGTTTTAGGTTTAACAAAAATCTCGTCTTCCATTTTGTTTATATAAATGTATTATAAAAAAATTATTATTAAAAAAAATAAATATAAACAAATATTATAACTATGTCGTATTTTGATAGATTAGAAACTCTAAAAAACTCTATTGTAGAGAAAAATAATAATTTACAAGCATACGCTAATGAAGCGTCGCAAAATGCAGAAGATACTTTAAAAGCAAAAGTTCAAGACGTAGCGGAAAAATTAGAAGCAATTGGAGGCACAGGTTTCGCAGCTATTCGTGCTGGTAAACAAGTTAAAAAACTTTATGATAAATATAAGAAAAAACGTGAAGGAAAATCAGAAGAAGAAACAAATGAAGAACCTAATACCGAAGAACAAGATAATACTGGTGAAAGCACATTAGAACAACAAGGCGAAGGAACACCTACAAGCGAAGCCGCACAATCTACAACTGAAAACCCTCAGGGAGCTATGGAAGGGGAAGGAGAAGAAGCATTAGGAGAAAATGAAGTAGAACAAGTCCATATTGATAATAGTGACCCTTTTGAGGGTGCTTTTGATAGGGACGTTGAAGTAGGCGGAGAATGGGAAGCCGACCCAGCAGATTTAGCAGAAGGTATTGAGCGTCCTGTTGAAGTAGATTTAAATGACCCAGCACAAGTGCAAAAACCTGAAGCTACTAACCCTGCTGAACCTGATGCCGAACCTGAAAGCGTTCCTGACGAAGCACCGGCTATGGGCGAAGAAGCTGAAGCAGACACTTCACCAGGAATAACATTAGGAGAAGGTGCTGAACCTTATAATCCAGTTGCACCAGGCACAAGCGTAGAAATGGAAGACGCTTCTAATTTTGGAGCTCCACGCCCTACAACATTAAGTCAAGGTGAACTTGGAGAAACACAAATCCAGCAGAATATCATGGACGTAGACCCTGAAAGTGCACAAAGTGCTATGACTGGATTAAGCACCGAAGCAGGAGAAGCAGGAGCCGAAGCAACAGCAGAAACCCTCGCAGATGTAGGAAGCACAGCAGCCGACGCTTTAACTGGTGGTGCAGCCGCTCTTGCTGGTGACGCTGGTGGAGTTATGGCTGGATTAGGAATAGCTGACGGAGTTTTAGACGCTATTCCTGTTCTAGGTGAAGTCGCCCTCGTTGCAACTGCTATTGCTGGATTTTTTGAAAGTCTATTCGGTGGTGGTGAAGCACCAGATCAAGCCATAGAAAGCAAGAGTGGTTTTGACGTAAATAGTTTAGTGCAGCAAACAGCTAGTTCCTTACAAGTATAATAATTATATTATAAGTATCATATATTTAGGAATACGTCATTTTTCGCCCTTTTCGTCATTTTTCGCCCCCCTTTTTAGAAACTTTTTATATTTTATTTTTTACCCCCTCACGGAAGGACTTTTTAAATATAGGGGCGAGATTTGACGTATTGGGCGATTTTTGACGTTTTTTATTTTTATCTATATTTTTAAATACTTTGTATAATACTTTAAGAATTACTTAAAATATTATAATTAAAAAAAGGGTTTAAAGAATTATTATATTAGTAGTATATATAAAAGTATGCCGTCGCTAAAAGTTGCAAAAAAAAACTCTATCGTTAAAGAAATGGATATTTGCGAATATCTTGATAATAAAGGAATTAAATGGTTTCCACTCAATCTTGAAATTAAATGGAATGAAGAAAAAAAGAAACATATTAAGAAACCTAAATATTCCAGTATTTATAAAGCTATGCCTCTATGTAGTGATTTTAAAAATGTACCTTTGGAAAAAATAAAATACAGACAAAAGTTTAGGGATAATCATTCTCATATTGCTATTGATTTAACAGACTTTAAACATATTGATATTGACTTTACAGAAGACAAGTATAATAATAAAGAATATGACGAACAAACGTTAAAGTTTGTTGAAATGTGTAAAAAGAATTATCCATATTATAAAAGTGCTACGAAATTACATGGAAAGCATTTTTTCATTTCTACCGATTATGATTTCGGCAAAGACAGAGAAGACAATTTAATTTATGAAGATATTGAGTTTTTATGCGAGGGTTGGTCTTGGTGTCCGCAAGACGCAAAAATCCATAATGCAGAAAAAAATGATTTACAAGTAAAAAAAGAAATAATTGAACAAATTATAAATAAGAATAAAAAAGTAACAAAAACAATTAAAAGAAAGAAACGTAAACCTTCTAATGAAACACAACCACAAGAAACCCCTGAAAAACCGAATTACGAAAACGAAGATTTAAAAGAAATAGAAGATATGGCTGAATTAATAGATATTGATTATTTAGATAGTTATAATACTTGGACAAAAATTATATGGTCTTTAAAAAATTATGAAGGTTACGACCTTATAGATTTAGCGAAATATATTTCTGCAAAATCAGATAAATATGACGAACATGTTTTTCTTGAATTGTGGGATAATGCTAAAAGTGGTAATACGATAGGAACACTATTTTATTATGCAAAATTATCTAATGAAGAAGAATATAACAATATAAGATTACGTAAATTAAAAGACCTTGATACACAATTTATAAGTTGCGACGATACATTAGCAGAATTATTTTTAAAAGGTAATGAAGGCAATTTCGTTTTAATTGGTGAAAAACAACAACTTTATACCTTTTATAATAAACGCTGGTATGAAGATTTTGGAAAAGGCAAACTCGGTAATATGATTACAAAAGAATTAAGAAAAATGTTTAATTTGCAGTTGAAAAAGACATTTCTTAAACTTTCTCAATTAAAAAAGAAAATGGCGGAAGCAAGTGAAGAAGAAGAAAAAGGATTAGAAGCAGAAGAAAAAGAAATAAAAGAAGAAATAAAATTATATAATGATTTAATTAGTCAAGTTCTTACAGCTAATAAAATAGATAAAATTATTAAGCAAGTTGTACGGCAATTATCGGTTATTGATTTTTCACAAGTAGAGTTTGATAAAAACCCTTATTTATTTTGTTTTAAAAATAAAATCTATGACCTTAAAACTCATAACTGGGTAGAAGTAGACAGAGAAGATTATGTATTAACATATTTAAATTATGATTATGAAGATTGCAGTGAAGAAGAAGTAAAAGAAATAGATAATTTATTTATTCAATTATTACCGAATGAAAATATTAGAAATAACTTTATTCATTATTTAGCAACATGTTTATATCAAATCTATATTGAAAAGTTTGTTCTTATGAATGGAAGTGGACGAAACGGCAAAGGAGTTATTACTGAATTAATGATGAGTTTATTATGTGTAGGTATATACGGATATTATGGTTCAAGTTCCACTTTATTAGCTCCTTTAAAAACTGGTGCTAATCCTGAATTAGCAAATATGCATAAAAAAAGATTAATTGTATGGCGTGAACCTGAAGCAGAAAAAGCAAGTTTAAATATTTCTACAATTAAAGAAATTACTGGTGGAGATCGTATTAATGCTCGTGGATTATATAAAGGAAACACAGACACGGTTTTAAGTGGAACTTACATTATGGAATGTAATGATAGACCTTTAATTAATGGTAAATTAGACGAAGCTGCAGCCGAACGCTGGGTAGATATTTTATTTCCTTCATTTTTTACTACGAAAAAAGAATTATATGAAAATAGTGAATTAAATAATGTTTATAAAGCAAATAAATATTATAAATCGCAAGAGTTCAAAGATAAAGGCAAGTTTGCTTTATTTAGATTTTTAATTAACTGGATTAAAAAATATGAAGAAGAACATGAAAAATCTGTTTGTGAAGCATTTGCGGATTGTGAAGAAGTAAAAGAAAGAACAAGCAAATATATTGAAACTTGTGACGAAAAATATGAATGGTTTATTACGGGCTATGAAAAAGGTGAAGATAAAGATTTCGTATTAGTAAAAGAAGTTTACGAAAGATTTAAGAATAGTGAAATATGGGAAAATATGACCAAAAAAGAAAAACGCAAAAACACATATAAAGTATTTTGTGATTACTTGCAGCAATCAGTTAATTTTAAGATTTATTATAAAGATAGACATAAGGAACATAGAAGAGTATTATTAACATTTAAGGAAAAAGAAAGTAAAGAGAAAAATGCATTTTTAGAAGAAAGTGAAGACGAGATATAATACGAAAATATTTAAGTTTATGATCTTTTAATTTTTAATATAATAAAAAATATTATAGTTATTTATTATATAATCCAACATGTCTCATGCTTTAATGTTAGGTACAACAAGCGGAGGAGAGGTAGAAAAAGTTTTAGTTTCTTCAAGTGGTAAGCTTGAAGTTGACGCTACTATTACAGGAGGAGGCGACGCTACGGCTGCAAATCAAGTCACTATGATAGGGCATTTGTCCACAATTGAAGGAGATACTACAAGTTTAGACGCAAAAGTCGTAGCCTGTGATACAACAGGCAAAGCAACTTTATCAGAACAACAAAGTCAAACAACTCATTTAGCAACTATTGCAAGTGATACAACTTCACTTGACGCAAAAGTCGTAGCCTGTGATACAACAGGCAAAGCAACTTTAACAGAACAACAAAGTCAAACAACTCAATTAACTACAATTGCAGGAGATACTACTTCACTTGACGCAAAAGTCGTAGCCTGTGATACAACTGGAAAAGCTACACTTTCAGAACAACAAACACAAACAGGACACCTTGCGACAATTTCAAGCGATACGACTTCACTTGACGCAAAAGTCGTAGCATGTAATACTGGTGCTGTTGTCGTTTCAAGTGGATCTATTACAGAAACGAATAGTGCCTCTATTGCTTCAAGTGTAGGTAAAATTACACAAGGATACGACGCTACTGTTGCGAGTGGTGGTTCAGGTCTTCAACAAAACCTCATTTATGGTCTTGATAGTAATACTGGCGATTTAGACGCAATTAAAGTAAATACAAATGGTAATTTACAAGTCATAGTTGAAGAAGCACAAAAAGAAACTACCGCAGCTCAATTATGGACGGCTCAAAGTATAGGGGCTGGTGCTTCGGCTCAAACTGCTTCTATTGATATGCAAAATCATAGATACGTAAGCGTATATGGCGACACAACAAGCACATTAGGCGATTTAATTAAGATTGAGTTTTCAGACGATAATACGAACTGGTATGCAAGCGACCAATCATATATTTACCCTGATTATACAACTGGCGTTTTCGCTCACACAGTCACAGAACAAATTATAGTTAGATATATAAGATTTAGTACAACTAATACCGACGCTTCGGCGCATACATATAATCTTAAATATTCAATCATGAAAAATTAAAATACTTTTTAGAAACCAAGATTTTAATTATTTTATTTTTTATTTTAAAAAAAATAATATAGTAATTTATATTATAAAAGAATGACTGATAAAATCGTAAACTCTCAAAACTCTTCGTATGTTAGTTTAAGACCTACCACTCAAACAACCTTTACTGAAAATGGCCAAATGATTTTTGAACTTGATGAAAGTTTAGGATATATTAAAGGTCGTGATAGTTATTTATGTCTTGATGTAAAAAATACTACTTCTGATTTTTCAAGATGGACTTTTCCTCAAGGTGTAGGTGCTTCGGCTATGCTTAAACGTGTAGAAATATATAGCAAATCCACAGGTCAATTATTAGAAACACTTGATAATTATAATATGTGGTGTGGTCTTGAAAATCAATATTCTCGTGACGATTACTCTTCTCAACAAAGAGATCAAGGTGTAGGAGCTAAACATTACCAATATGAAAATGGTTACACAACTGGCGGAGCAGAGTTTAGACAATTGCTTCAATTGCACCCAAGCGAAATCTCTAATAGTTTAGTAAGTCCAGTAGAAGCAGGAGGTAAACAGCCAAGATATTTCGCTCGTAGATTTTGTGTTCCAATTAAATCAGGTGTATTTAGTCGCTGGTGGAATGAAGAAAAACTTTGCCCTGTTCTTAACTTCGGTGGTCTTCGCATGGTTTTCACTTTTGCCCCTAATGAAGAAGTATGCAAACGTTTAGGTTTCAAACCTGAACTTCCAGCAGACAGCAAACCAGGTGTAGCCCGTTCATTAGTTTCAGTCGGTATTAAATGTAAAGACCAAGGAGCTCCTGGTGCAACAATAGACACAGACGAAGCCGAAGAAGACGGATATATCGCCAAAGTTGAAGATTGTGGTTTAGTTGTAGGTCAAAAAATAAGAGTAGAACATACTGCTCCTGGAACTTTTGAAGACGTAACAATCACAGATTTAGCCATGAGTGGAACGCCAGGTTCTTTAACGATTACTTTTACACCAGCCACCACAGGGGCTTTAACTGGCGATTTAAAAGTTTTTGCAGATACTCGTGTTGCTCCTTCTTATGAAGTAGAGAATGCTGAACTCCGTGTTTTACAGATGGTAGTTCCAAAAGAAGGTATGGATAAATTAAGTAAACCTATGACGTATGAGTTTATGAGCTATGACCAATTCTTTAACACACTTCCAACAGGAGTTAAACGCCACCAAGTTCCAATACCTTCGGTTGCCTCCAAAGCCAAAGCAGTATTTAGTCATTTCGTAGGAGCTAATAATGAAAGTTTACAAGACGACAAAACATATTATTCAGGATTAAGTCCACAAGAATTAAATTGCAATTCTTTACAACTTTTCGTTAATAATAAATTATATCCACTTCAAGCTATTAACCCAAGCAAAAACCATGATAAACCACTTATGCTTAATGAATTAGTTAAGGCTTTCGGTGCTTGTAATAAACTTCACCAAAATCTCGGTTCTAATGAAAAGGGACAATTGAACAACTATTCAAATACTTTCTTATATGCACGTGAATTAGCACGTGGTTCTTTCGTGTATGATCTTCAAAATGCCGAGCCCGAGGTTCGTATGGCTTTCCATAATACAAGAGCTCACATTACAAGAATTAATACTTTCGTATTTAGTAATAAACAAATCCAAACTTCTCCTAATGGTTTAGTTGTTGAACTTTAAATTAAATAAGGATAAACTAAAACTTTATAAATAATATTTTTTTTATTTATTTTAAAAAAAATAATATAGTATTTTATATTATAAAACATGCCTATCGGAAAACGCCATTTTCTTATCAAACCTTCAAACAATACCAGCGACGGATTTTCTCATAGCAAAGGAAACCCAGTTATTAAGTTCTCTATTCCAGCCCAAGACCTTTTACTTGAAACTTCAAGCTTACATTTAACAGGTCGTATTCAGTTTAGAGATACTACTGGTTCTTTATTTTCTGTTGCTGGAAATATCGGAACAATTTCAGACAACGACGGCGGTGCAGTTGCTCAACCAACTCCAGTAAAACAAAACCTTAATAATTTAGGCGGAGTTCATAACTGCGTGGATAAAGTTGTTGTAAAATCTAAAAAATCCTCTACCGAATTAGTTAATGATAGTAATTATGCTCAATACAGAGCCGTACAAGAAGCATACAGCTATAATCTTGACGATTACAAACGTTCACCATTAAATCGTAATCTTTCATGTGGTAATAACTGCGAGCTCCTTAATCGTAGAATTGTAAATCAATACACAGACGGCGGAGCTAAAACTGAACGTGTAGGTCAAGAGTTTTCTATTAAACTTAACATTCCATTTCTCGGTCGCCAACCTCTTCATTTAGGAGAAGACCATTTAGGCGGTCTTATGATTACTTTATATCTTGCTCCTGATAGTAACGTATTTTTTAGCAGAAACAGACACCTTCTTTTTAATGCTGGGGAAAATGGAATAAATAACTCTTACTATGTTCTTAAAGATTTAAGATTAACTGGTAAATATATCGTGCCTGATGCAGCTGACCTTAAAGCATACAATCCTGACGTTGCTTTTAGAAACAGAGTAAACCTTATTAATGACGTTGTTTCTTCTGTAAACTCTAACGGTTACACTCCACAAGTCCAATTTGTTCGCAGTATTTCTAACCAATTTCAACGTGGCGACGCTATAAATAATTATGCTCTTAACTCTAACAACTTTCCACAAGTCGTAGGATTACAGAGAACAATCCAAAGCAAGAATGGTTTAAGATTTCCTTATGAGTTTCCAGTTGAAGTTAAACCAAATTGTAAATCAACTGACCAAACTTCGGCTGAAATTGTGCCTGGTAGTTTAGAACACCCTGCATTAGGATTAGGAGATACAGAAGTGCGTATTCAATACACACGTTCTTTATTAGGAAAAAATGAAGCTCACCATGCTTCTAACTCCTTAAAAGAAAGCAATAATGTAACAACAGAAGAATATGCCGTAGCTGTTGCTGGAACAGATACAGGAAATAACTGCTTTGTTGCTGTTACTGGAATAGGAGCAGATTACCAAATGGGAGTTATGGGAACACAAAATTACGTCAATCAAGATTACGCTCTTGAAGTCGTAAGCGGTGTAAATAGTGGTAAAACAAATCTTCCAACAGATACACGTAGCCAAACATTACTCCAACAAACATTCGTTAATGATCTTGAAGTTATTAATACGAAAACACTTGTTAAATCATTTTAAAATAATTTTAGCAAGAAAAATAAAAAATATTTTATAATTTTGTAATAAAGTTTTTAATAAAAGTTTATTATATGAATATTATATAAAATGCAGAACAATATTGTTTATTTAGATTTAAATAGGGAGTTTGCTACAATTAAAGACGACGTGTATAATAATAAATGGTCTAATGAAATAGGAGAGTTGAAAATACCGAAAGGCTCTACTATTGAAATACAAAATGCTTTAATTAATTTACAAGGTATAGAAGGGGGTTCTATTGAAATACGAGAAGACCAAGCAATCACTTTAAATTATTCTCCATATCTTTCTCATTCTGATTTTCTTTCACAAAAATACGATTTTAAGGATACAACTATTTTTACAAATGCAATTGACCCTTTTTTAGAATTAACACAAGGGGATTTAAGAAGTGTATATGTAGACTGGTTCACATCAGCAAATATAGAAAAATTATATTCTCCTTCTATGGATGCTATTATGAACAATAGTATAGATTTATGGTATGATAGTGGAAGTGGGGATAAAGAAACAAAACTATTAAAAGACTGGTTATTAAACTCTGGTAAAAATTGCGGATATATGGGTGGAACAGAAATACCTTTATTTCCTGTAATGGTAAATGCTAATGGATATTTAGAACCACTTGCAAAACAAGCAGAAATAAATATTCCAAAAGGAGTTTATGGTATTTCACAGCTTTCTAATTTTATAACGCACCAATTACAAAATACGCCTTATGTATTCGGTTCAGCAAATCGTTTTAAATCTTCCGCAGAAACAGGAACAGCAGATGGTATATATACAGGAAATATTACATCGCAACTTTTAGATTATGCACGACCATGGAACTATGAATATAATGTGAACGCTTCATCTTATACTACATTAGGAAGTATAGTAGAAGCATACATCGCTCACGACGTAAACGAATTAGGTACATTAACAAGAGGGGGAAATTATTTATATATTTTACCCCAACAATTCAAAATATTATTAAACAACTATGCACTGGGCAACACAAACGACCCCAACTTCCAAGCCACAACCTTTTTCGCATCAGGGGCAAACTTTTACGCAAGTATTAAAGCCCCCTACCCTATGCAACATCAATATTTTCCTTCTAATTCACACGGCTTATATTATACAAATAGGTCAACAACAATAACCGATGCTGGAAACTTCGGCACTACTGCACCGAACGATTATTTCGCGTGGCAACCTATTCGTCAATATCCTATCGGTTCTGCAAACGCAGAGTTTCAATACAATTCAACAGCCGCAGGTTTTTCTTTTACTTATCTTCATACTTCAAGACAAGACCCCTCGCATGATTGTTTAGGAAATAAAAACACAAACGCAGGTGAAAACGTTTCAACATATAGACAAGCTGGGATTTTAGAAATAATATTATTTTATCTTTCAGGGACTATAAGTACCGAACAAAGAAATCGTATAAGAAGCACTATGAACGTTCCAAGACAAAGAACAACTGGCGTATGTGTGTTTAACTGGGATTTAAATGCATGTTTAAATGACCCTAACGCAAATGAAGCCTTTAAATCTGCACCAGGATTTAATAAATATAGGTCATTTGAAAGTTTTTATGGAACTAGTAGAATACAATTAGCAAAAGACAACTGGAAAAAAACATTCTGGTACAGATTAGGTTTTGAATACAAACAGCTAAACGAATATGAAGAAGTTGCGTGTTTCGATAATGTAAATCTATCATTACCAGGAACTACAACGAATAACGATATTGACGCTTCTATATATCCTTCAATTGCAAATCAATATTGCCCTTCGCAATCTTCAAGCACAACTGATTATGTTAATAGTAACTTACCTTATGCCTTAAATGAAGAATTAAAAGTTTATGATCTTTACAGCTCTGCGAACACGATATTAGCACCAGGCACAAATAATTATAAATCATGGAAGAATATATTTTATGTATTAACCCAATCCTATTCTGTAAAAACTGGAAGTTTAGAAATAACTGCAAACAATCTACCAGTTTTATCAGACGAAGGCTATTTAATTATAACAAGTGATATTGTGCCTGGTTTAAATGACGTATTGAAAAATAAAAGCAATATACCATTATTAGGCGTTGTTCCAAAATCTAATTTAAGTAATCAAGATTTTATTAATTCTATTCAAGAAATTACACATGTAACAACACAAGACCAAGTTGTAAATAATATAGGTATTGAAGTTTTAAATCCTGATTTAACAGCTCCATTTTTAAATGAGAACTCAACTATTATATTAAAAATAACTTTAAACTTGCAAGAAGAAGAACAAGAAGAAAAACAAACAAAGAAAGGAGAGAAAAAAGAAAATAGCAAGAAATAATATAGAATGGCGTATCATAGCACAAAAAACCAAATGAATAAAACAAAAGGTAAAGCAACCACACGTAAACCAAAAGGATTAACAGACGCACAAAAGAAACAATTAAAAGAAGCAGAAAAAATGCACACAAAAAAACATATTGATTTAATGAAAAAGTTAATGAAAGGGGGAATGAGTTTTAGTAAAGCTCATAATGAAGCATTAAAAAAAGTCGGTAAATAATATAGAAATGAAAAACGAAAAACAGAAAAGATATTTTCCAGTTAAGTATAATAAAAAATATATTGACGCACTCAATAAAGAAAGAGATCCTGATATGCAAATTAAGGATATGAAAAAAGGAAAAGATAAATCCACAAATCACGTTTTTATTATTAAGAAGAAATAATCTTAATTATATTTTTATTTTAAAAAAAAATAATATAATTATTTATATTATAAAAGAATGGAAACTTTAAAATCACTTTACGATTACGAAACCCAAGATGCCCCTATGCTTTTAGACATTCGTTCTGATAAAGTATTGCCTTTATCAAGTGGAAACAATAAGCACATTTTTAGATTAGAGCCAACTGGTTATTTAGATAAAAACTCTATGCTTATGTTCAAATTAAAATCTAATGTTGCCGATACTCTCCGCATGAATGTCCTTAATGGTGGTTTAGGAGCTATTAAAAGAGTTCAACTTGCAGTCGGCGATTACATTTTAAACGACGTTGAAGGCGTAAGTGAATGGGCTACATTACATAATTTTATGGAAGTTTCAAGATCCGCACAAAACGCCAGTTTATCTCAATATTTAGGAAATCAATTATATACAAAAGTAGCAGATAGTAAAGTAGACGACGCAGGTGGCGTACAACAACAAAGCAAAGGAGAGATTATACCTGACTCTGAACGTGCTGGTCTTGCTGTCGGTGGTTCTGCAAATGCTTCTCTTACTGACGGAGCTTATGATAGTAAGGTCGCCGTAGTCAATTCCTTAAAGGTTACACAAAACGCAAGTGATAATCATCAAGTAGGTATACCTCTCGGAATGATTATTCCAGCCCTTAAAAATCGTAGAATACCATTATTCTTATTTACAGAATATCGTATTTACATTACAGTAGAGTTTAATGACGCTTCGCAATTCGTTAATAATTTAGCAAAAACGAATTATGCTGGTAATGAAACTCTCCAAGCCGCAAGTGGCGACGTTTCTTTTCAAGACGTTAAATTGCAAGTGGATTATATTATTGAACCTGCTGAACTCATGGAAAAAATGAGAAATAAAATAAATAATGCTGGTGGTTTAGTTTTAGATTTCTATGACGTTGTAAGAGTAGAAACTCAATTAGAAGCTGGAACAAGTGGAGCAGTTCAACGTAAAGAGTTTAAGCTCGGTCAAAATAATAGAGAAGTTCATAAGATTTACATGACGAGAAAGTTTACAGATAAAACTGGTTTCGGTCGCAATCTTTCATTATTAAATGAACAACGCATAGACGGAGTTAATACAGAAAGTATTAACTGGTATATTAATGGTAAGGATTTATACCCTGAAACGGAAGTTAATAGTAACGCTATTCTTTATGACGAAGTCAATTCGGCATTAGATCGTGATTTAGACGTAGAGCGTCCTATGTTTATGAATGCACTTGATACTCAATTTGCGGCTATGACTTCACCAAATAATCCATTTAACGGCACATACAAACCTCTTGCTGTTGATTTAAGAAATGGAAATCCTGGTATTCTCGGTGCTGGTACATTAATCGGCAACTATCCTATTGTCTGCAAATATTCTCGCATTCCAACCGCCGCCGTTGCGAGAGCTACTGGGCCTCCTGCTGTTGCTGGTTTCCGTAAAGATTTAGGTGCTATGGACGTAAACTTCTATGTAATGGCTTCTCGTCGTGCTGTTATTAAACAAGGAGTAAAAGGCAACGACGTTCAAGTAACTTATTAAGAAAATTGCACAGAAGTTAAATATTTTTTAATATAATTTTTTATATAATTATATTATAATTATGGATACAACAAAATTAAGCGTTTCTGTTATGAAAAAACATTTAGTAAGATTAAATAAAGGATTAAGAGAGGAATACCTCCTTAAAGGTCTTTCTAAAATGAAAAGAGAACAAGTAGAAAAGGCATTTAAAGATCGTTTTGAATTAAGAACTGCAAAGGACAACAAAAAATATTATGGTGAAAAATCACAATATACAACTAATATTGAAGTTGAAGAATGGAAAAAACTTTTTCCAAAAGAAAAAGCACAACCAAAAGCACAACCTAAACCAAAAGCACAACCTAAACCAAAAGCACAACCTAAACCACAACCTAAACCACAACCTAAACCACAACCTAAACCAAGTGAAGAAGAAGAAAGGAAATCTGCTAAAAAATTAGCAAGATTAGGATTACAATTATGGTCTTCCGGCTGGTCTGTTGATATGTTAAGGTCATATTCAAAAGATACAACTGATTATATTAGAAAATACCCTAATAGTAAATATAGAAATATGTTAAGAACTATTTTTAACTCTGTAAGTAATCGTCCTCAAAAATTACCAAAAAGAATGCCGAAAGGTCTTAATCAATTATTTACAAAAGAGTTTTTAGAAAAATGGAAAAAGACTTTTCCATCACAAAAATAAAAAATAAGTATTTTAATATTTGCCTAAATTAAAATGGTTGTTGTTCCACATGAATTATATGATATGGAATTAACTAAAAAAGAATTAATGCTAATAGGTATTTTTCAATTAGTATTAATGGGTTATGGATATTATTATTCAGGATATGATACTTCTATTCCTTGAAGTTCTTTTAATTTATTCATTTTTGCTTTAATGTTTTCTCTCCATTTTTTATTTTTTTCTCTATGATAATCTTTATTGTTTACATAATTAGCCCGTGCTTTTTCTTTGCGTTTATCAATATTCGCTTGCACTCTTGCTTTTTCTTCGTCGCTCATATCTTCGGTAATAACATAATTTCTTTTATAATAATTACTAGATGCTTTAACATTATTTTTCTTTTTACGATCTAACATTTCCTTAATACGGAGGAGTTCTTGCAATTCTTCGGCAGATACTTCTTTGTTCATTCTGTTCGTATTCATTATATAATATGTAAAGATATTTTTTTAAGTTGTTTTTTAAATTAATTATTATTTTTCTTTAAGTCCTTTAATCAAAATATACAATTATCTTATCTTTATTTTCCATACTTTCATGTGTAAGAGCGTCAGCTAAATATATTTTTTGTTCTATTCCTCCTTTATCTTCTATTTCAATATACTCTCCATAATCAATATTATATCTTTTCTTTCTTCTTGCATTAGATTTTAATAATATTAGATTGTCTATATCATTATTGATATACATATAAAAATTAAATGTAATTGTTTTATCAGTTTGTTTAAGCACTTCTACTATGTGACCTTTTTTATCTGTGAGAGGAAAATATAATAATTTAGGCATATTTATAATTCATATATATTTAACATTTAAAATTAAAGAAAAATAAAAACGAAGAAGAAGTATTAACATAAGTATATAATAAAGTATAGAAAAAGAAAAAAACGTCAAAAATGGCCCAAAACGTCAAATCTCGCCCCTATTTTGAGAAAGTCGCCCATGGGGGGGGGTCAAAACTCAAATTAAACTACTTTGTAAAAAAGGGGGCGAAAAATGCCCAAATGGGCGAAAAATGACATATTTTTTATTTTATACTTATCATTAGGGGGTATTTATAATAATTATTTTGTTTATATAAATATATAAAATGGAAATCTATAACGACGATTGTTTTAATGTTTTTCCAAAAATAAAAGATAAATCAATTGATTTATTTATTTTAGATTTACCCTACGGACAAACAGCCTGCAAATGGGATAGTGAAATAGATTTAGAAAAAATGTGGAAAGCAATAAAACGAATTATGAAACCAAGTGCAGTTATAGTATTTTTTTGTACGGCAAAGTTCGGCTACACATTAATACATAGTAATCCTAAATGGTTTAGATATGATCTTATATGGGAAAAATCAAGAAAGGTAGGTTTTCTCTCTGCGAATAAAATGCCTTTACGTAAACATGAATTAATGTATGTTTTTAGCAAAGACAATAACGAAGATAATGAAGATTTAATTAATTATTCAAAAAAGGTTTTAGAATATATAGGCGAAACAAAAGCAGAAATTAAAAGAAAAATAAAAGATGCCGACCATTTTTTTAGATATTCAAAAAATAATTTTTCATTACCATCAAAAGAAACTTATGATAAATTAATTGAATTATATGAAATTAATAAAATGGAGGGATTTGTAGAATATAAAGATTTAAACAATATTTTTAATCTTGAAGCAACTTATAACTCACAAAAAACAGAAGGGAAACCTTATAAAACAAAAGGAGGAGAGATAGAGAGTTATTATAGAGAAGAAGGTGTAAAATATAAATTAAAAGGTATAGAAAATAAAGGTGAAAGACACCCTCATAGTATTTTACAATTTGCAGAAGAC
>Ga0181563_10002528_pt1 | contig 17731 bp, 26 predicted proteins | sample 011ome_25_FD_133759 | JGI IMG/M metagenome (GOLD analysis project Ga0181563, IMG submission 133759) | Coastal salt marsh microbial communities from the Groves Creek Marsh, Skidaway Island, Georgia - 011512CT metaG (megahit assembly) | ecosystem: Environmental > Aquatic > Marine > Intertidal...
AGCAGGAAATGAGATTGCAAGAACCGAATGGCTTAGAGAAGGTAGTGTCCCTTTACACACATTAAGAGCAGACGTTGACTATGCTGAGTGCGAAGCATTAACAACATACGGAATTATTGGAATAAAAGTTTATATTTATAAAGGAGTAGTTTTCCAAAAAGATCTTCAAAAAAAAATTGATAGTGAAAAAGAGGAAGAGAAAAAATAATGTTACAACCAGCTAGAACAAAATTTAGAAAAGCTCACAAGGGTCGAATTCATGGTGTTGCAGATCGTGGAGCAACTATAAACTTTGGTTCACATGGCTTACAAGCTATGGAGCCTGAAAGAATAACATCAAGACAAATTGAAGCTGCAAGAGTGGCATTGACTAGGCATATGAAGAGAGCGGGAAGAGTTTGGCTAAGAATTTTCCCAAACATTCCTGTATCAAAAAAACCAATCGAAGTAAGAATGGGTAAAGGAAAAGGAAACGTCGAATATTATATTTGCAGAGTTAAACCTGGAAGAATTATTTTTGAAATTGATGGTGTGAGCGATATAGTTGCAAAAGAAGCTTTTGATAGAGCCTCATCTAAACTTCCCATTAAAACTAAAATTATTAAACGAAACATGAATATATAAATGAAAACAAAAGATTTAAAGAATTTATCAATCACGCAGCTTGAGAAAGAACTTGGTAATTTTAAAAAAGAACAGTTTAATCTAAGAATACAAAAAATGAATTCACAGATAACTAATAGCGCAAGAATTACCACAGTGAGAAGAGCTATTGCAAAAATATTAACATTTATAAATCAGAAGAAGAAAGCATAATGACAAAAAGAATTTTACAAGGAAAAGTAGTGAGCACTAAGAACCTCAAAACTGTTGTGGTGAGTGTAGAAAGAAAATTTAGACATCCTGTTTTACTTAAGGTTGTCAAAAAAAATAAAAAGTACCATGCGCATTATGAAGATGGAAACTATTCTGTTGGAGATAATGTAAAAATAATTGAATCTGCACCAATATCAAAACTTAAAAAGTGGAAAGTAATAGGAGCTAAATAATGATACAAGTTCAAACAGAATTAGAAGTTGCAGATAATACTGGTGCAAAAAGGATTGAATGCATTAAAGTATTGGGTGGTTCAAAGAGACGTTATGCAACTATTGGAGATATAATTGTCGTAAGTATTAAAGATGCCATGCCAAAAGGAAAAGTAAAAAAAGGGGATGTGCATAAAGCAGTAATTGTTAGAACAAAAAAACAAATTTCAAGAATTGACGGATCATCGATCAAATTTGACACAAACGCTGCTGTTTTAATTGCGGCTAATAACGAGCCAATAGGTACTCGAATATTTGGCCCAGTCACAAGAGAATTAAGAGTAAAAAATCATATGAAAATTATATCTTTAGCTCCAGAGGTTTTGTAATGAAATTAAAAATTAAAAAAGGGGATACCGTAAAATTATTAGCTGGTGATGAGCGCGGTAAAACCGGAGAAGTTATCCAGTTATTTAAAAGTCAATCCAGAGCAATTGTAAAAGGATTGAATATTGTTAAAAAACATCAAAAACCAACTAAGGAAAATAAGGGCGGAATTGTAAATATTGAAAAGTCAATTCATTTGTCCAATCTGCATGTAATTGATAGTGCCAACAAAAAAAAAGACGAAGGTAAAAAAGTTATTCAAAAAAAAGAACTTAAAGCCTCTAAACCAGAAACAGCAAAAAAAACTGAAAAAAAAATAAAAAAAGACTCTTCAAAAAAAGATGTAAAAAAAATTAAGAAACCAACAAAAAAAGATAAGAAATAATGACACCAAGATTAAAAAAATTATATAAAGATGAAATTTTACCAAGTTTAATACAAAAACTTGCAATTAAAAATGTAATGCAAGCGCCTAGACTTGAAAAAATTGTTTTAAATATGGGGCTTGGATTGGATGCAAGTGATGGAAAAGTCCTGAAAAGTATACAAACTGATTTAGGAAACTTAACAGGACAACTTCCTGTTATAACCAAATCAAAAAAGGCTGTTGCAAATTTTAAAACAAGAAAAAACATTCCTCTTGGACTAAAAGTAACTTTGAGAAAAAACAATATGTATTATTTCTTAGACAGACTAATAAATATGGCCTTGCCAAGAATTAAAGATTTTAGAGGTTTAAATCCAGATAGTTTTGATCAGGAAGCAAATTATAGCTTTGGCATAAAAGAGCACGTTATATTTCCTGAGGTAAACTTTGACAAAATTGAAAAAATGAGAGGTCTGGACATCACGGTAGTAACTTCTACTAGAAATAAAGAAGCATCTAGAACGCTATTGGATAGTTTTCAATTTCCATTTTATAAGAAAGGATCAAATTAATGGCAAAGACATCGGCAATACATAGAAATTTAAAAAGAGTAAAAATGGCTAAAAGGTTTGAGAATAAAAGAAAAAAGCTGAAAGAGATTGTAATGGATAAGAGTATAAATTTGAATGAAAGATTTGCTGCCACTTTAAAACTTGCAAAGCTTCCAAAAAATTCAGCAAAATCAAGAATTAGAAATAGATGTGAAATAACTGGTAGACCGCACGGTTATTATCGTAAATTAAAAATGTCTAGAATTGCACTTAGAAAATTAGCTTCTATGGGCAAGATTCCTGGCATGACAAAATCAAGTTGGTAGGAAAGGAGCTAATATGACTATATCAGACCCAATAGGAGATATGCTGACAAGAATCAGAAATGCTCAAATGAAGCAACATCCAACTGTTGTAATACCTAGCTCTAAATTTAAAAAATTTCTTTTGGACGCTATGCAACGTGAAGGATTTATATCTAGTTATGAAATTGTGAAAGAAGAGGGAAAGCAATTCGAAGGATTGACAGTTAACTTAAAGTATGTTCATGGATCACCTGTGATAAGAGAAATTAAAAGAATTTCTAAACCTGGAAGAAGAATTTACACAAGATTCGAAAGTCTGCCACGAGTATTAAATGGACTAGGAATATCGATAATATCAACTTCTAAAGGAATATTGTCTGATAATGAAGCAAGAGATCAAAAACTTGGAGGAGAGATTATCTGTAATATTTCTTAATTGAATAAAATTATGTCAAAAATTGGAAAAAAACATATTGAGATACCTAAAGATACGAAAGTATCTATCAATGGAAATAAAATTTTCATGGAGGGGCCAAAGGGTAAAAAAGAATTAACAATAAATATTGATGCTCTTGATACCAAGATAGAAAATAATCAAATTTTGATTAAACCAAAAGACTTAAAAAATCAAAACAAAGTTATTTGGGGTCTTCAAAGGAGTTTGATTAATAATGCGTTGATTGGTATTTCCAAAGGTTATGAAATAAATCTTAATCTAAATGGTGTTGGTTTTAGGGCAAACATGAAAGGCAATCAAATACAATTTCAACTTGGTTTTAGTCATGACATTCTATTTGATATTCCTGAAGGCATAACTGTTAAAATTGATAAACAGACTAAAATTACTTTAAACGGAATTGACAAGCAGCTAATTGGTAAAGTAGCTGCTGATATTAAATTCCTAAAACCTGTTGAGCCATATAAACAAAAAGGTATTACTAGTGATGGTCAGTTTGTTCTTAAAAAAGAAGGAAAGAAAAAATAATAATGAGAAACAAAACACTTATTAGAAAAAAAAGAAATAGATCAAAACTTAAGCGTGTTAATACGGATAAGCCAAGGCTCACTGTATTTAGATCTTCGAAAAATATTTACGCTCAATTAATTGATGATAATAAAAGAACAACTATTGCATCCGCTTCATCAAAAGAAAAAAATATTGAAAAAAATAATAAAACAGAATTATCAAAAGTAGTTGGTAAATTGATTGCAGAAAGATCAATAGCCAAGGGTATAAAAGAGGTTTATTTTGATAGGGGTAGTTATAAGTATCACGGTAGAGTCAAATCTCTTGCTGAAGCAGCAAGAACAGGAGGATTAAAATTTTAATATGAGCAAAGTTTCCGAAATTAAAGAAAAATTAGTAGCTATTAATCGAATTACAAAAGTTGTTAAAGGTGGAAGACGTTTCGGTTTTGCAGCTTTAGTTGTAGCTGGAAACCAAAAGGGTCAAGTGGGCTTTGGTCAAGGTAAAGCAAAACAAGTCCCTGATGCAATTAAAAAGGCATCTGATGCTGCTAAAAAATCTTTAATTAAAATCCCTTTAAGAGATGGAAGAACATTGCATCATGATGTTAAGGGCAAAAGTGGCGCGGGAAAAGTCATACTAAGAAGCGCACCTGCTGGAACAGGTATTATTGCAGGTGGTGCGGTCAGAGCAATTTGCGAAATGTCTGGAATTCAAGATGTCGTTGGAAAATCAATTGGATCAGCAAACCCATATAATGTTGTAAGAGCCTCTTTTGTAGCTCTCACAAGCCAACAGACGCCAAAGGACATATCATTAGTAAGAGGAAAAAAAATTAAAGATATTGTTTCTAGGAGATAAAATATGAAATTGAATGAAATTGGAATAAAAATTTTTAAGAAATCTAAAAGAGTAGGTCGTGGAATAGGTTCTGGCAAAGGTAAAACTGCAGGACGTGGTGTCAAAGGTCAAAAAGCTAGATCTGGAGTTGCAGTTAATAGCTTTGAGGGTGGCCAAATGCCTTTATTTAGAAGATTACCAAAAAGAGGATTTAACTCAATTGGCGGTAGATCGAATAATTTAGTGATTAATTTAAGAGATTTATCAAGCTTAATTGAAAAGAGAAAACTAAATGTTTCTGAAAAAATTAATTTAAGTGAATTATTATTTTCTAAAGATAAAAAAAACTCAAAATTTGTTAAGGTTAAAATATTAGGAACTGGCGAATTTACTCATAAAGTTAATGTATTAGCTCACTCGGTGAGCAAAAGTGCTAAAAGTAAAATAGAAAAATCTGGTGGCACAATAGAAATAGTAAAGTAGTAAAATGTCTAACTTTCCAGATACCTCTAATAGTTCTGGTTTTTTCTCTCAATCAAGCGATCTTACTAAAAGAATTTTTTATACTTTATTTATTCTAATTATTTATCGATTTTGTACATATGTTCCTATTCCAGGAATAGATCCTGAGTCTTTAAAAAACTTATTAACTGGAAATGAGAGAAGCTTGTTAGGCATGTTCAACTTATTTGCAGGAGGAGCCGTTCAGCGTATGGCCATTCTAACCCTAGGAATTATGCCTTATATTTCTTCTTCAATTATTATCCAACTTTTAACTGGAGTGACGGAATATTTTAAAAATCTCAAAGCTCAAGGAGAGTTTGGTAGACGAAAAATTACTCAATATACTAGATACGGCACAGTTTTGCTTGCTTTGATCCAAGGCTATGGTGTTTCAGTGAGTTTAGAAAATTCTCCTGGAATAGTGCTAGAGGCAGGTATGTATTTTAGATTTGTTACAACTATTACCTTATTAACAGGCACGATTTTAATTATGTGGCTTGGCGAGCAAATAACGGCAAGAGGCATTGGAAATGGGATTTCTTTAATAATTTTTTCAGGAATTGTAGCTGAAATTCCTAGCGCCTTGGCTTCAACTTTTGAACTTGGTAGAACTGGTGCTATTTCTAGTGCTGTAATTTTGATAGTTTTGGCACTTCTTCTTGGTGCAATTTATTTTATCGTTTATGTCGAAAGGGCTCAACGAAGAATTTTGATTCAATATCCAAAAAGACAAATGGGAAATAAAATTTACGGTGGAGAATCATCTTATCTTCCTCTTAAAGTAAACACTGCCGGTGTAATACCTGCTATCTTTGCATCTGCGTTGTTATTACTTCCAATAACATTGTCTAATTTTTCAACATCGTCAAATTCATTTATGGTTTCTATTACGTCTTTGCTTGGTCAAGGTAAGCCTTTGTATATGCTTTTTTATGCATCAGGAATTATTTTTTTCTCTTTTTTCTATACCTCTATAATTTTTAATCCAGTTGAGACATCTGATAATTTAAAGAAACACGGTGGTTTTGTTCCAGGGATAAGACCAGGAGAAAAAACTTCTGAATTTATTCAAGGTTTGTTAACAAAACTTACTGTAATTGGATCGTCCTATTTAGTTATTATCTGCTTATTGCCAGAAGTCTTAATTTCTAAATATCCTATACCATTTTATTTGGGAGGAACTTCGCTTTTAATTGTTGTGGTAGTAGCTATGGATACAATAACTCAAGTTCAAACTAGAATGATGAGTGCACAATACGCTTCATTAATAAAAAAAACTAAATTTTCAAAATAAATGAATATTGTTATTTTTGGACCTCCAGGAGCAGGTAAAGGAACTCAGTCATCTTACTTGATAAAAAATTTTGGTCTGTATCAATTATCAACAGGCGACTTATTAAGAGAAGAATTAAAATCTGGTTCCGAATTAGCTTTAGAAATTGAAAAATTAATGAACGCTGGGCAGCTTGTTTCAGATGAAATCATTAATAGTTTAATTAAAAAAAAAATAAGCAACACCTCAATAAAAAATAAAATAATTTTTGATGGTTTTCCTCGAAATCTTGATCAAGCCAAATCACTTGATGAAATGTTAAATGAAAACTCACAATCTTTGTCATTAGTATTAAACTTAAAAGTTGACTATTCTATTCTTGCAAAAAGAATTTCAGGTAGGGTCTCATGTTCCATTTGCAAGACAACATTTAACGAATTTTTTGATCCACCTAAAACTTGTTCAAATTCGATGTGCTCAACAAGAACCATGGTGAAGAGAGCGGACGATAATCTTGATACTGTATCAAAAAGATTAAAAACTTACGATGAGTCGACACTTCCTATTTTAGATTATTACTCAAGCAAAAATATTGTCAGGGATATTGATGCAATGAGCGATATACATAGTGTTTCAGAGCAAATATCTATAATTATCAAGGACTTAAAAAGTTGACTTTAAAAGAAGGATTCATATACTCCGACAGTTTTAAAAATAAATAATTACAATCACTTACTATGGCTCGTATTTCTGGTGTAAACCTTCCCCTAAACAAACAAGTTTTTATTGCTCTGCAATACATATATGGAATTGGAGATCATTATGCAGAAAAAATATGTAAAGAATTAAATATTGATAAGTCAAAAAGAGTAAATAATCTTTCTGAAGATGAAATTTTAAAAGTTCGAGAATTGATTGATAAAAGTTATAGTGTCGAGGGAGACCTAAGAAGAGAAATTTCATTAAATATTAAAAGATTAAGAGATCTTGGAACATACAGAGGCACAAGGCATAGAAAAAAACTTCCTGTAAGAGGTCAAAGAACTCATTCCAACGCAAGGACTAGAAAAGGCAAAGCAATAGCTATTGCGGGTAAAAAATTAACAGTAATGAAAAAATAAAAAATAATAATGAGCACTGAAGATATTAAAAAAAAACAAGATACGACTAAAGTTTCAGATGTAAAAAAATCTGATACAAAAAAGAAAAGTAAGTTTAGAGCGAAAAAAAAAGAAAAAAAAGTTGTGATTAATGGAAAGGCATATGTTAATGCAACGTTTAACAATACAATCGTTTCCATAACAGATAAGGACGGGAATGTGTTATCCTGGTCATCTGCGGGCTCAAAAGGATTTAAGGGATCTAGAAAATCAACTCCTTATGCAGCTCAAGTTGCAGCAGATGATGCAGCAATAAAAGCAGCTGAGTATGGATTAAAAAATATAGATGTTGAAGTAAAGGGACCAGGTTCGGGAAGAGAAACAGCATTAAGAGCTTTGCAAGCAAGAGGTTTTAAAATTTTATCCATTAAAGATACTAGTCCTATCGCACATAATGGATGCAGACCACCTAAGCGTAGAAGAGTTTAACATTAAAGAAACAGGAGCTAACATTGATAGACAAAAATTGGAAAGAACTAATTAAACCATCTAAACTTGATATTCAGGCAAGCGAAGATAAGAAATTTGCTAAAATTGTAGTTGAGCCTCTAGAAAGAGGTTTTGCTCTAACCTTGGGCAATGCATTGAGAAGAGTTCTTTTATCTTCAATACAGGGAACTGCTGTTACAGCAATTCAAATCGATGGTGTTTTGCATGAGTTTTCATCAATTAATGGAGTTAGAGAAGACGTTACTGACATTGTTTTAAATGTGAAATCTTTATCTTTGAAATTAAATTCTAATGGCCCAAAAAAATTAATTCTTGATGCAAAAGGTCCGGGAGAAATAACTGCAAAAATGCTTAATTCTAATCCAGATATTGAAATTTTAAATCCAGAGCAGGTAATCTGCAATCTTGATGAAAATACCAAAATATATATGGAATTGATAGTGAATACTGGAAAAGGATATGTTTCTGCAGATAAAAATAGAGAAAAAGACTCTCCTTTGGGCTTGATACCTATAGATTCTGTTTATAGCCCTGTAAAAAGAGTTTCTTATAATGTTTCTAGCACCAGGGAAGGTTTGTCAATTGACTATGATAAATTAACAATGGAAATTGAAACCAACGGATCAGTTGCGGCAGACGATTGTTTAGCTTTTGCTGCTAGAATATTACAAGATCAGTTGTCGATGTTTATAAATTTTGATGAGCCCAAAGAAGTTATTGCTCAACCATCCAAAAATGAACCTGAATTTAACAAAAATCTTCTTAGAAGAGTAGATGAATTGGAGCTATCAGTAAGATCTATGAATTGTCTAAAAAATGATAACATAATTTATATAGGTGATTTAGTTCAAAAGACCGAAGGAGAGATGCTAAGAACTCCAAATTTTGGAAGAAAATCTTTAAATGAAATTAAAGAAGTGTTATCAGGAATGTCTTTGTATCTTGGTATTGAAATACCAAATTGGCCACCTGAAAATATTGCAGAATTATCAAAAAAACTAGAAGAAGAGTATAAATAAAAAATGAGACACGGACATGGGCATAGAAAGTTAAATAGAACTTCAGAGCACAGAAAAGCTATGTTTCAAAACATGCTGAATTCATTAATAAAGCATGAACAGATACAAACAACTGTTCCTAAAGCTAAAGAATTAAAACCTATCATTGATAAAGTTATAACTATTGGAAAAAAAAATACATTAGCAGCAAAAAAAATATTGTTTTCCAAGCTTCAAGATAAAAAGTCTGTTGTAAAATTGACTACAATACTTTCTAAAAGATATGAAAATAGAAAGGGTGGATATTGTAGAGTTGTAAAATCTGGTTTTAGATTTGGTGATAATGCTCCTACAGCATTTATAGAATTAGTTGATAAAGATTTTAATGCTAAAGGACAAGATTCTGGTCCTATTCAAAATAAAAAGCAAGACCAAGAAAATGTAGAAGTTGAAAAGTCTACAGAAACAAAAGAAGAATCTAAAAAAATTAAAAAATAATGAAATTGTATCTACTAGTTGCTTTGTTTGGAGCAGCTGGAAGTGTATTAAGATACTCCTTGTTTATAATAACCCCAAAAATATATTATTCATTTTTTCCAATCAGCACATTATTAGTAAATTTAATTGGTTCATTCTTAATTGGTTTTGTTATAGCTTTATTTGACAAAGGTATAATTAGTGAAACAGTTAGATTGTGTGTTGTTATTGGATTACTAGGTGGATTCACTACATTTTCTACATTTTCAATGGACATGTTTAATTTGATTAATAAGTCACTCTATTTGCAAGCTAGCATTTATATCTTTGGTTCAGTAGTGTTTGGGCTTATTTTATTTATTACAGGACATAAACTTGCTTCTCTGCTTTAATGAAAATTAATGAACTATTTGTAATCGATAGTATTTTTTCAAACACGAGAATAGATAAGTGGTTTAAGTCTAAAATTGGAAAAGTACCACAGTCTTTTATAGAAAAGTCGTTACGCTCAGGAAAAATTTTAGTTAATAATATTAAAGTAAAAAGTTCTTATAAGCTCCAGAAAGAGGATAAGATTTTTATTAATATAAATTATCAAGATAAGCCAACCAAAAAAAAATTTTCATACGAGGCAAGTGATTATGAGTATAAAGAATTAAAAAATGCAATAGTTTATGAAAATCATGATTATATAATTTTAAACAAACCTTCGGGAATATCAGTTCAATCAGGAACTAAATCACCAAAAAATATAATTGACATATTAAATAAATATTCTGATAAAAAAAAATACTATTTAGTTCATAGAATTGATAAAGAAACTTCGGGATTAATATTATTAGCCTGTAATAAAAATTTTGCGCAATTAATATCTGAACAATTTAGAAACAAAGAAATAAATAAAAATTATCTTGCGGTTTTGCATGGATCTTTAATTTTAAACGATGGTATTTTGGAACATGATTTAACTTTTGTAGAAAAAAATAAATCAAAAATATTTAAAGCTGAAACAAGTTTTTTCGTCATTTCTAAAAATAAAAATTTCTCCTATGTACAAGCCACACCCGTTACTGGTCGCAAACATCAGCTTAGACAGCAGTTTTTTAAAATAAACAATCCTATTGTTGGTGACGACAAGTATTTTATTCCGCATTATAAAAATGAGAATAATTATTTGATGCTGCATAGTTATAAAATAACTTTCTATTACCAGGGAAAAAAAAGAACTTATAAAATTGATCCACCAGTTGAATTTAAGAATTTTTTAAAAAAAATTAATCTGTAAAAATTTTTTTAAATTGAGTAACAATTGTGTTATTGAGATTTTTTTCTGAAGGTAGCTTTTTAATATCTGAAAAATTAATAATTCCTTTTTCAGTTATGCCGCATGGAATGATTCCTGAGTAGTAATCTTTATTAACATTTAAATTTATAGAAACACCATGGTATGCAATCCATTTTTTTATCTTAATACCAATTGCGGCAATTTTATATTCACTATTTTTATTTTTAACCCAAATACCAATATTAGTGGGGTCAGCGTAGGAGTAAATCTCGTATTCTTTAAGAATTTCAATAATCCAATGCTCTATATTTCTAACTAATTTTTTAATTTCTTTTCCTCGCTTATTTAAGTTGAGAACAAAATAAATAACTTTTTGACCTTTGCCATGGTAGGTCCATTTTCCCCCGCGATTAGTTTTTATGGTCGGTAACTTATTGGGTTGTAGCAGCTCATGTTCTTTGCCACTAGTTCCGCATGTGTAGACATTGTTATGTTCTAATATCCAAATTAATTCGTTTGCATTATTTTCAATAACCTCTGAAAGTCTTTTTTCTAAAAAATCAATTGCAACTTGGTAATCTATTGGTTTTTTACTGATTTTTATTTCAATATTCATTATAAGTTGAAAAATACTTTAATTATCATGGAAAACAACAGCGAACTTAAAAGTAAAAAAATAGAATTTAATATTAGTCAAGATTACTTAAATAATCTTATAAATAATATAGAACAAAAAAATTCCATTTTGATAAATGAAGATCTATCCAAACTTCATACCTCTGATATCGCTGAAGTTATAAGTAATTTACCTGAGAAAATTCGTTTTGATTTAGTGGAGTTAGATGGATTTTATATCAATCCAAATGTTATTATAGAATTAACAGATGAGTTACAAAAAGAAATTTTAGAAAAAATTTCATCTAATAAAATAGTTAAAATAATAAATACTCTGGAGTCCGATAATGCTTTGCAAATTGTTGAGAATTTATCAGAGCACAAAAAAAATGATGTCTTAACCAAAATCCCTCTGGAAGATAAGTATGTTTTGGAGCAAACCCTCAATACCTATCCAGAAGACTCAGCTGCAAGAATTATGCAAAGAGAATTTGCCGCCGTTCCTTATGGTTGGACAGTTGGACAAACTATTGACTATTTGAGAGAAACAAATGAATTGCCTAAGGAATTTTTGGAAATTTTTATTATCAATGAATTAAATATTCCTGTCGGTTCAGTTTCGTCCTCCAGAGTTTTACGAACTGCTAGAGATATCAAAATGAGTTCTATAATGAATAGTAATAAATTCTTAATCCCAGCTGAAATGGACCAGGAGCATGTTGCATATAATTTTGAACAATACAATCTTGTTTCAGCAGGTGTGGTAGATAAAAATAATCATCTGATAGGAATGATTACAGGTGATGATATCGTTACTGTTATTAAAGAGGAAGCAGAAGAAGACACACTTAGATTAGCTGGAGTAAGTGACGAAGAAATTTCTGATAGTGCATTAAGCATTACTAAAAAAAGATTTATTTGGTTAACTATCAATTTGCTTACAGCAATTTTAGCCTCATCTGTGATAAGTGTTTTTAATGCAAGCATTGAAAAAGTTGTTGCACTTGCAATACTTATGCCAATCGTTGCTTCTATGGGTGGAAATGCTGGCACACAAACATTAACGGTGACCGTTAGATTAATCGCAACTAAGGAGTTAATATCGAGTAATGTAAAAAAAATTATAACCAAAGAATTTTTAGTTGGCTTTTTTAACGGTCTTATATTTGCTATTATAACATCATTGGCAATATTTGTTTGGTTTAAAGATTTTAGGCTTTCTATTTTAATAGCTGTAGCTATGATCATTAATATGACTGTTGCTGGATTATTTGGAATCTTGATTCCAGTTGTTCTTAATAAGGTAAAAATTGACCCAGCCATTGCATCTAGCGTCTTTGTAACGACTGTTACAGATGTTTTTGGGTTTTTGTCCTTTTTAGGATTGGCAAGCTTTATTTTAAATATTTAAATATTATCTATTAAACGAACATTGTTTAGATAGTAGGCAATAAATATGTTTGTTTTAATAGATATTTTTTTTTGAGCTTTAAAGTTAATAAAGTTTATCAAATTAATATAATCAATCTTTTTTACTCCAATTTTTTTTATTTTGTTTTTTAAAAAATTAACATTAAATATTTTATTCATATTTGTCTTTTTGTATTCATTAATAATTTTGAAAACATGACTCATTATTTCATGAGATGCTTTATCTAATAATAAATTTCGAGAAGACAAAGCATAACCTTTTGGAGATCTTATAGTCTTGCAAGGTATTATTTTTGATTGGATTTTGTTAATTTTACATAATTTATTAACGATATAAAGTTGCTGATAATCTTTTTCGCCCATATAAACTTTTGTATTATTTATGATAGAAAGTAACTTTGACATTACATCCATCACTCCTTTAAAATGATTTTTTCTATACTTATGTTCCATTATATTTGCTAGTTTAGGATAAATAACTTTTTTTGTTTTCCATGAATATACTTCATTAAAGTTGGGTACAAATACATAATCAACTTTATGTAATTTACAAATTTTTAAGTCATTCATGATTTTTTTAGGATAAGAGACAAAGTCTTTTTTTTTATTAAATTGCTTTGGGTTTACAAAGATACTAACAACTGTTTTGGAGCATTCTTTTTTTGATTTTTCTATAAGAGATATATGACCTTGATGCAATGTTCCCATGGTAGGAACAAACCCAACATTTTTGCTTTTATTAATAATTTTATTAATAATATTAGATTTTTTAATTATTTTCATTTAAGACAAACTCATAAATATAAACTTATGATTACACAAGCAATTATACCACTAGCAGGTCTGGGTACAAGAATGTTGCCTTTTACCAAAGTGATTCCTAAAGAGCTTCTACCCCTAGGTAGTATATCAATATTAGAGAGGGTATTAATCGAGTGTGAAGACGCTGGTATTAAAAAAATATTTTTAGTTATATCCAAAAAAAAAGACATTATAAAAAAATATTTTGAAAATGATATTTTTCTAAAAAAAAAAATTCATCAAAATAAACATTTATTAGAAAAACTAGAAACATTAAATAAATTTAAAAAAAAAATTTCTTTTGTTTATCAAAATTCACCAAAAGGGTTAGGTGATGCGGTATTTTCATGTAAAAATAAAATTACATCTAGTCATTTCCTTTTATTTTTGCCAGATGATATTATTATTAAACATAACTGTTCTAAAGAATTAATTTCCCAATATTATAAAAACAAATGCTCCTTGATAGCTGTAAAAAAAGTTTCAAAAAAAAATGTTAATAGGTATGGAATAGTGGGTTTTAATAAAAAAAATGATAATATTCTTCAAATTAATAAATTAGTTGAAAAGCCAACTTTAAAATCTGCACCATCATCTTATGCGATAATCGGTAGATATATTTTAGATAAAGAAATCTTTAAATTCATGTCATTTGCAAAGAAGGGAAAACTTGGAGAAATTCAAATTACCGACTCACTTAGTAAAATGCTAGCTAATGGAAAGGTCTTTAATGGTTGTGTTTTTAAGGGTGAGTATTTAGATTGTGGTACCATGGAAGGATATATTAAGTCATTCAATAGAATTTCAAATATATGAATATTTGTTTTGTAGGCACAGGTTATGTGGGCTTAGTATCTGGGGTGTTATTTTCTGACCTAGGTAATACTGTATACTGCGTAGATAACAATTCTGAAAAAATTTCTAAATTGAAACAAGGAATTGTTCCAATTTATGAACCTGGCCTAGAAGAGCTTGTAAAAAAAAATTATAATGCAGGTAGAATTATATTTACTAGCAATTTGTCAGAAGCTGTGCGTAAATCAGATATTGTTTTTATTGCAGTTGGGACACCTACATCAAAGGATGGATTGTCTGCAGATTTACATGGAGTTTACGAAGTGGCAAAATCAATTTCTAACAACTTAAATTCCTACAAATTAATCGTTACCAAATCTACTGTACCACTAGGCACAGGCGATGAGGTTGAAAAAATTTTGTTAAGAAAAAATAAATCTAATATGTTTGATGTGGTTTCTAATCCAGAGTTTTTAAGAGAAGGAGAGGCAATTAGGGATTTTAAGTATCCAGATCGAATAATAATAGGAACAAATAATAGCAAAAAAGTTTCATCTGTTATGGAGGCTTTGTATCAGCCAATTATAAAGAAAGGTGGAAAATTTATAGTTGTTCAAAGACGTGCTGCAGAATTAATTAAGTATGCATCTAATGCATTTTTGGCTACTAAAATAACCTTTATTAACGAATTAGCTAATTTGTGTGAAAAAACCGGAATTAACATCGAGGATATTTCTCTCGGCATAGGTACGGATGCAAGAATAGGTTCACGTTTTTTAAGAGCAGGCCCTGCCTATGGTGGCTCTTGTTTTCCAAAAGATACAAAGGCTCTAACTAAAACGGCATCTAAATTTGATGTAAGTTTAAATCTAGTTAATAGCGTAATTAAATCAAATGAATCTAGATCAGATTTGATAACTTCCAAAATATTAAAAATCTTAAAAAAACCTAAAAATAAAAAAATTGGTTTTTTGGGTGTAACATTTAAAGCTAATACTGATGATATGAGAGATTCCTCATCTTTAAAAATAATACCTAAGTTAATCAAGAAAGGGTGTTTAATTTCATATTACGAACCTACGGGTAATAAGAAAATTTTAGATAAATATAAAGGTGTAAAAAATTTTTCAAATATTAAAGATTTGGCGAACTATTCTGATTTATTAATAATTCATACTGAGTGGGATGAGTTTAAAAGTATTAATTTTGAAAAATTAACACAAAATAAAAAGTTACAAATTTTTGACTTGAGAAATTTATATCAACCAGATGCTTTTTTAAATAAAAAAATTAAATATTACTCTATTGGTAGACCATTTAATGTCTAAAGATCTTGTTAAATCAAGAAAAATTAAAGTTTTTTTAAAAATTAATTCTCCGAAATTTTTTAATGTTATTATTTTAAATGATAATTTTACAACAATGGAATTTGTTGTTAAAGTTTTAATAATGTTTTTTAATTTACCTGTAAAACGAGCAACAACGGTTATGTTAAATATTCATAATAATGGATCAGCTATTGTTGGTACTTATACAAAAGACATAGCTGAAACATTAGTTATTAAAGTAAATAATTACTCTAGGCAAAATAATTTTCCGTTGAAATCCATTATGAGGCCTAAATAAATGGCAACATTTACTAAATCTTTAGAAAATGCAATCTCGCATGCTTTTAAGTTTGCATCTGAAAAAAACCATCAATATGTAACCCTAGAACATCTTTTGTTTTCCTTAACTGATGAAACTGATGCTCTCAATGTGATGAAAGCTTGTAGCGTTGACACCGATCTTTTGAAGGAAAATCTTGAATATTATATAGATAATGAACTTGATAATATCGTTAATTCAGAAAAAGAGTCTGATCCTCAGCCTACAGCTGGTTTTCAAAGAGTTATTCAAAGATCTATTGTTCATGTTCAATCTTCAGGAAAAAATGAAGTCACGGGTGCTAATATTTTAGTTTCTCTTTTTGCTGAACGAGAGAGTCATGCAACTTATTTTTTGCAAGAACAAGAAGTAACAAGATATGATGTAGTTAATTTTATTTCACATGGAATAACAAAAATTGAAAATTTTTCTTACACAGATGAAATTGGATCTACAAATAAGTCTAATACAATAAATAAAAAATCCTTTTTAAATACTTATTGTATAAATTTAATTGAAAAAGCAAAAATAAATAAAATTGATACCTTGATTGGGCGCAATGAAGAGATTGTTCGTATGACTGAAATTTTGTGCAGAAGAACTAAAAATAATCCTTTGTTAGTTGGAGACCCAGGTGTTGGCAAAACAGCTATAGTAGAAGGATTGGCGCTTAAAATTTTTAACCATCAGGTTCCAGATATTTTAAAAGATAATACAATTTTTTCTTTAGATATGGGCGTTTTAATTGCAGGAACTAGATACAGGGGTGATTTTGAAGAAAGACTAAAATCTATCATCAATGAAATTCAAGAAAATAAAAAGTACATTTTATTTATTGATGAAATTCATTCCCTGGTTGGAACTGGATCAACTTCGGGTAATTCAATGGATGCAGCAAACATGTTAAAACCAGCTCTCCAGTCCGGGAATATTAGATGTATAGGGTCAACAACTTTTTCTGAATATAGGCAATACTTTGAGAAAGACCGAGCTTTACAAAGAAGATTTCAGAAAATTGATGTGAATGAGCCAACCGTTGATGAAGCATACAAAATTATGTTTGGATTAAAAAATAAATACGAGGATTTTCATAAAGTAAAATATTCTGATAATGCCATTAGAGCGTCTGTAGATCTGTCGCATAAGTATATTGGAAATAAAAAACTACCAGATAAATCAATAGATATTATTGACGAGCTAGGATCATCTGAATCTCTAAAAAGTTTAGATAAAAGGAAGTCAATTTTAACGGAAGTGGATGTAGAACGAGTTGTGTCCAAAATAACTAAAATTCCAGAAAGGAACATAACTTTAAATGACAGAAATTATATAAGAGACATTGATAAAAATTTAAAAAGATTAATTTATGGTCAAGATCACGCTGTAGATGCTTTGGCAAACTCTATAAAGCTATCAAGATCTGGACTGCGCGATACAAACAAAACTATAGGAAATTATTTATTTAGTGGGCCGACAGGAGTAGGCAAAACTGAACTTGCAAAACAACTTTCTAATATTTTAGGTGTTGAATTGATAAGATTTGATATGTCAGAATTTTCTGAAAAGCATACAATTTCAAAGCTTATAGGTGCCCCTCCAGGTTATGTTGGTTTTGATCAAGGTGGTCAACTATCTGAAAAAGTAGAAAAAAATCCACATGCAGTTTTATTAATTGATGAGATTGAAAAAGCTCATCCTGATATATTTAATATTTTGCTACAAATTATGGATTATGGCACCTTGAGTGATCAAAATGGAAAAAAAATAGATTTTAGAAATATTATTTTAATTTTAACAACAAATGCTGGTGCCACCGATCTCGAAAAAAATGAAATAGGTTTTGTTAAAAA
>Ga0181563_10002530_pt1 | contig 17730 bp, 31 predicted proteins | sample 011ome_25_FD_133759 | JGI IMG/M metagenome (GOLD analysis project Ga0181563, IMG submission 133759) | Coastal salt marsh microbial communities from the Groves Creek Marsh, Skidaway Island, Georgia - 011512CT metaG (megahit assembly) | ecosystem: Environmental > Aquatic > Marine > Intertidal...
ACCGTATCGAAGCGGTCAGGGCATCTACTTCATTCCGAGGGTAGGGGATAACGACGATTATCTCGCAACGCTTACCAATTACTCCACTTTGTTGGAGAACTTTGGTAACGCCAACGCACTTCAAGGCACTTCTTCAGAAAACAACTGGTTTGATGACAACGGCAGGCCTCGCGCCTGGTACCGTCCTCGGACCAACCTAAGAGTATTGGGATACATTGACAATGAGCGACAGATGAACTACATCCGACAGGATATTCAAACGAACATCGGTCGTGAGATTGCAGAATACCAACAAAAGGTGCTCGATGTAGCACAGGGCTTTGATGAGGACAATGTAGAGCGCTTTGAAGAGCGACTCAATTCCTTGTCAGGTCAGCGTGATGCGCTGAGAGTTCGGGTAAGCAACCTAACAACTATGTTGGGTGGCGATATCGACCTCCACAGCGACCCTTACGCTGATGTAGCCGACGGTATTGCAACTCGAGTCAACAGTATTAGAGCTGTAAGGTCTGGTGTAGCTGAAAGGCTCTCCAACCTGACGCTCCTTTGAAATGACTCTTAACTAGGAGGTAAACACTGTGGAAGAAGCACAGGCTACGCAAGACAAGCGTACCTGGGTCGATGACATGGAGTTCATTTCCGCCTGGGAGCAGGGTAGCTCCGAGGCAGAGGTAGCTGACGCCCTTGGGTTGAAGCTTGCCTCTGTCCAGCAGCGTGCCCGCAACTTGCGCAACAAGGGGGTTAACTTGAAAGAGTACCCCAAGCGCAACGGGAAGAAAGGTGCAGCATACTACGCTCGTCTCGAGCAGTTGCGCGCCGGTCTGAACACCCAAGGCGGCGATGACTCTACTGTCTGAGCCCAGACTCTACTCTTAAGCGAAACACTTTGAAAGTCCGCGAGACGACCTTAGCAAAGTAGTTTGGGAGAACTAGAACGAGACCTATCTGAGGGAAACCTATGACGAGGAATTCTGCATCGAATAAGATAGCTACAGACTTGTAATATCTAGACATGCTCGTGAGCTCTTGAACCAAGACCTCGCAACACAGCACTACCGTGCTAAATCTAGATGCGGCAACATGCCGCAGCACGCCTGCAGTAAGTTATTCACTGAGACTCGTGGGTCTATCCAAGAGAAACTCAGATTACCTTAACCCACTCAGCATCGAAAATTGCTGGCACTAAGCGAAAAACGAAAGCCCAGAGCCAAGGTTCTACCAAGAACAATAGGCGAAAGGCGTGTACGGCTGGCAACTTTTTTCTGCCGAAGGGTTTTCGGTATCAGTTACATATACGGACAAGACACTTCGGAACATTCCTTGTGGTCTATGACTCCGTCAAGATTGACTACCGAGATACGCGCGTCGCGCGCAGGTAGATGTACGGAAGCACTGGTTCCGTTCACCAGGAATACTTTAACAACTGAGGTAACTATGACGTTGCCCACATACTGTGGTAACTACAGATTTGTAGAGACCACTATTCGAATCTCACTACGAGAACTCGATGCTTAACGTCTCAGAATGGCCATGCGGCCTTTATCCTGAGACTACATCGGAACTTCTTGTGAGAATCGGTTGCTAAGGGGGCAGGTATCTGTTCGTTACCACAGTATGTGGTAGTGAATACGAAAAAGTCACTTGTGCTTTACTTCTTTCAAGATATAGAAAAAGAAAGTCACTAAAAGCTATGTCGGGCGACTGGCTCGCAGTACAGCGTTTAGGATTTGTGAAAGTTTCGCAAGTCGAACATTTGGCAAAACTTCGATTATATTTCTTGCTGGTATCTTTGATTCCAGATGAAGTACTACCGAGTCACCGAAATGATGACCACAACGAAGGCCCCTGCACGCATACGCTATGTGGGTGTAATGGTATTCCACCAGAGGAGAGACTAACGCTGAGAGAAATCAATGACGCACTGGCTAAAGCCCGGCACGCGCCTGGTGTTTACAAGGTAAATGTCACGCGCTAGATGCTTTGCTTGCGAAGGTCGAAGCACTCAAGTGGAGTGCTGAGAACTAAAGTTGCGCAAGCAATAGGGAAGGCCCTTAGAACTGGTTTCCTCCTCACCAGAGAGTATGCATCTGAGCTAACGCTGTGACGAATCGCAGCAAAGCGCCCGCTTTGGGAATGGGTCAACCGATGACCATTCCGACAAAGACGAGTAGCTTGAGGACATGTAGCCAATAGGCTGCAGTCGCAGTCCTATCGCCCTTACGCCTCGGAAGCGTAAAGACGGACCAAGATTACCGAGGTCCAGACAAATAGGCTGTGAACCCTCACTTGCTGCGATGGTGCTCTCACCAGGAGATATACAATACTGAGGAAACAATGACGTAAACTCAGTCAAGGCACGGCCCACTGAACCCCACAAATCGCAAGCGATTTATGGGACGGTCAGCAACCTGTTAACGACCACTTCCACCATTGTAGATTTGCGGCTCCGCTGCATCTACTGCAGGTAGAAGTTTTACAACGAACTGTTTAGGCGAGCGCCTTACACAGTGGCTTCGTAATCGTTAACGAGGTTTCTTGACCTCTTCATCGGGCCTAGACAGCCCAGAGTCCATACAGGAGTATGTGCCTCTGGTCTAACAACGCTAGTGCCGGGAACACGATTCTCACGAACGTGACAATGGTTTGCTCACAGAAGCTTTGCTCTGTGATTAACCACAAAGTACCGTTTGGCTTACGCTACGCCCCTACGGGAGCTTGCTTAAATCCTAGGGGCCTTTGGCTTGCAGCTGTGCTGCGGTCACTTTGCATCCCACAGTAAACGCTACGCGAGAACTGTGGACGGACCTGTTCACTACTACAGAATGCTACGCATACTGCTGAAGTAAACAGCCTAGAGTTTGACCCCAGCGGTCTGTAAAACTCTTCGGCCAAGGGTCCTAATGCAATCGAATCGAATCGTTAAATCGCGGGCAAAGAAATTAGAGTTCACTTTGCGGCTTCGCTGCAGGGAACTCCAACCCACAAGCTCTTTGAAATGGTAAGCACCATATCTAATGCGCTTGTGTCTTTGCGCTTCCGCGAGCACGCTGAGAATACTGTATTCTCCACCAGAAGAGACAATTTACTGAGGCGAAAGCCGATGACGGTATCCAGAACCTTCAGCATATCTCCTGATTCACATGAATGTAAATCAGGAGAAAGCTAGGGGAAACCGCCGTAAGACCACAGAGCCCTCCGCTCTGGTTCTTACTGCTACAGACTCGACGCTAGGCGACAGGTTGCTGTCGTTCTGGATTGACATCAGAACTGATGTCGACGGGTAGAAAATAGTTCTTACTTGGAGCAAAGAAAGAACTGTGGCTCCACCGGGACACTGCGAGGAAGCTTGAAACAATCAAATTACCCAGTCGAAAGCTGAAGAAATGCAGCCATAGTCTGGTTAGTCTGACTGCGTCCTCTGCACGCCATCAGAATACCTGCAAGCAGGATTCTGATAACTATGTCGCAGGCACGCTCCCCGTGCTAGGTAGGATACATTGGCTCTTCACCAGATGACACATTGGAAAGACAATGAGACAAGATGTCGCGCAAAGACCACCAGCGGTAAACGCTGTAAACTAAAGGTCGGAGCAGGCGACTATTTATGCGAACATCATGCTATGGACTTAGCACACTTTGTGCTGAGTCCAAGCAGAGTAGCGGGAATAATGAAATCCCGCTTTCCAAAGCGGCATCACCCCGCGTGCGATAGGAAAGGACAGAACGATTGTGATTGTCACACCTATTCAAGTGGGGCATTGGGTATGATGGCACTGCGAGAATCTTTTCGCAAGAGCCAAGAACTCAGTCCGCTTTATCGGAGAAAACGGCGCTTGGAACACCGACTTAAAGTCAAGCGAATCCGAGCGTATTACAATTCGATTACCGAAGCGGAGCTGTGGTTACCCAAAGATGCTGGGTTCCGACAGTTCCGCTTTTTTTTGTGGGACGATAAGCAAGAACGCATTGTTGTTAGAGTAATCAAGGACAACTTCCGTCACAAGAGAACTTTACTCAAGTGGCTTAGGAGGCTAGCTCCGCTACATGTTTACTACACAACAAGCGCCTGGCTTAACCCGCAAGGAATCGGACCTGACCCGAAAGGAAAGCATGGTAAAGCAAAAATGAAGAAGAAAGGATGGACCTTGAGTAAGTATCATGATACGATGCTCTACCAGGGTTTGTACTTTGACGTAGACTACGACAACGCAGACTACAATGAAGGAGCAAACATGATGAGTCGGCTGTTACTTAACACCGAAGTCATGTTTACCAAGAGTCGAAGAGAGAGTACCATGAGGTACTTTCTTACTGGCCTGGATAAAACCCCAACGATGGTATTTAGTGGTAGCAAAGGCTTCCACTTGATATTTGAAGACTGGGACTCTAGCCGACTCCGTCGACTTGAACTTATGCGATACAAAGCACACTTAGAGAGAGATGGAAGCCAAGCCTTTCACTCTTCAGCTAAGCGACGTATTGTAAGAGAGCTCAAGCAAGACAGTGAGCTCCTCCTTGACTGGGAAGTGACTCAGGACCCAAGGCGAATCATTCGCCTTCCTGGGACTGTCCACGGCAAGACCATGCGGCTATGCAAAGTTGTCACTTTAGACGACTTTGACTATGATAAAGCATGGACCTTCAAAGCTGATGCTCCTATAGCATGAGCAACTAGGAAGATTTTATTCTGAGGCAACTATGACGAATACTCCACAATCCTGTCGGATAGACAACCTAAGGGAACGACTTCCTCGGGATTGTGGAGTTTTTCTGCGTTGTACGCAATGTTACTCTTCGAGTAACACGAGTCAGAGCCAGGAAAGATTGGAACAAACGCTGTACGGAGAGCTCTTTTGAGCAGACTGGGGTGCGAATAAGCACAGGGTCCTACCTTGGTACAGCTGACGTGTATCTTGCAGATATTTCTCTGCGAAGTCCAAGGTTCCAGCTCAGAAGACTTCATGAACTTCGCAGAGATGGTCTTCCACCAGATGGATATACTGGGTTTACTACTTACAGTATTGATGTATGTTCTGATTGGTTTTGGCTTTGCAGCAGGGTTCGCCCTGTGGCGTAAAGTCTCCGCCAAGTGGAACAAGAAGAAAGGCAAAGGTGGCGTCCGAAGAGGAGGCTGGGTTTGACTTACTAGATGAAACGGAGTGTACTTATTCCGCTTGATGATGAAACTTCAGAAAAAAAGACAGCTGACAAAATCCTCGCTGAAGCCTTTAATGTAGGTGTAGGCTGGATGGGTTCGGTTAAAGGAGAACTGATGACTCGGTTCACCTTCCACTGGCAAGAAAGCGAAACTGTTCTCGAAGTTGTAAACAAACTTAGATTTGTTGAAACCGTCGAAGACGCAGAAGCAGCTGCTGACTACATACGAAGTCACGTGGTTCCACTTAAGGAACTACCGCGTGAAAGAAACTACTGAAGTTAACTAGATGAAACGGAAAGCATTGATTCCGCTTGATGAGGAAATAAGAAACGCCGAAATTGAAAGAATCAACAGAGAGACTCGAAGATTAGAGGAGGAAGCTGCTCATGCCGAAAGGGTAAGAGAAGCTACTGCTGCACGCGATGCAGCTCAAGAAAGACTACAGAGGGTTGTTGGTGGACACAATCCCCAGAGTAGTTCTAGCACCCCCGCTAACTGGAGAATCAGTACAATCGTTGGACCACCCGACGAGATTATTTCTGAAGCGTTTGAGGAACCTAAGCAAGAAGAACCTAAAGTGGAACTACAGAAAGTAGACACTGCTAAGTTTGTGTTCTTGTGGGAAAACTCTACCTCTGTGATGGATGTTGCAGTTGGAATGAAACACCCTGATTACATGGGTGGGGTATTCGAGGATGATATTGCTCTAGCAAAGGAACTTGCTAAGGTGATTCGAACAGTTGAACAACTCCCACTAAGGAAACTTCCAGACCATCCTCCTAAGTGTACGCCAGGTAAAATAAACAACCTGACTCTACCTAAGGAGTAACTAGATGAGCAGAATCGAAGATAAAGTCTGTGAGAAGATTCAACAGCGCGCCAAAGTTGGTAAGTCCAAATACGGAGTTACCATGGAGCGCACTGACTTGAACTTTCTTGAATGGCTAAAACATCTGCAAGAAGAGCTGATGGACGCGGCAGTTTATGTCGAGCGCCTAATGCAAGAAGCAAGTCAAGTGACAGAAGAAGCAACTATTTGCACCAACTGTGGTGAATTTAACTGCACTTGCTAAGCTTACTAGAGAAACATGGGAGCAGATTTATTGTTAGCATGGACAGTAATAGAGGTAGACAGAGATACTGCTCTGAGTAGAGTAGATGATATCACTGCTGAAAAGTTAAACGAAAAAGCAAAGGATTGGTACTTTATTGAAGAACTAATCGAATTTAACTGGACCGAAGAAATGGAAGAGAAGTTCTATGGTTCAACTGACGATTTAGCGATATTGAATCACGTTCTACCAAGGTTCAAAGCCGATTTAAAAGATTGGCTGAACTACTATTACGACGTATACGAAAAGAAGAAGGGGTACCCTAGGAACCTTTCCTTGATTCACATCAAGGGATTTCCTGTTATGATAACAGGAGGGGAATCTTGGGGTGATACTTGGCCTGCTTTAGAGCAGCTAGGAACCCTGGGAAGTCTTCGTATTACACAAGATACCTACGAGCTGTAGGTATACTAGAGATACTAAACACTGAGGTAACAATGACGTGGCACGCCTGCGGCTAGGTGGTATTCACCGGCACGCAAACGGGGGCTCGGCCCCTTGATTCTACTGTTACCCATCCTAAAGTCTGGACACCGTTTAACGGACGCTTCACAGCGTTACGCTTACCTACTTTCGAAGGTCGAACGCAACGCGTACTCGCAAAACAACCAGATGACATCTGGTCTAGAGTGGACATACGTCCCTAACAGAGACTGCGTGTAACGCTCGCGGTCTACTTCTCATGTCTAGACTTTATGGAAGGTACCAGTTATGGCTCTTCATAGAAGAGCCCTACCGAATCATGTGCTAACTGGTATCTCACCAGAGAAACTTTACTGAGGTAACTATGACGTAACCCACTACTAATCACCGAGTTGCTACTCGGCTGAGAGTGGCGACGTCTCGGTGATAAGTAGTGGGGTAAGTAGGTACTGTATACTCAAAACCTTAGAAGAGTGCTACTACTCTTTAAAAAATGGAGAGCAGTGTCCTTGCGGACCATTCACTATCTTAGGCACGGTTCATGATAGCAGTTTTTGTCTGCAATCATGGCCCCAAACGCCGACATTGAAAAAAACTCTGTTACAAACTTATTTTCACGACCTAGAAGCCCTCGAAGCCCGCTGCAAATACTCGCAGCGTATGGCTTCCACAGCTCCCAGGGTATCCACAAAGTTCGCAGTGCAAGCACTGTAGGTTTAACTAAGCCAGAACACACACTTTGTCGATACATTGGGACCCTGGTCAAGTAAAAATAAGTACAAAACAGATTTTTTCCAAACTACTGAGACGCAATGCCACGGCACGCTAGGTGCTAGGTGGGTAATTGGTTTCTCGCCAGATGAGCAAAGAACTATATGACTACATTCTCGAAATGAGAGAGTATATTGTAAAGCTTGAACAACGAATTGCCAAACTTGAACACAAAGTTGACCCGCCCCACTACCGTGACCTCGGAAATGGGCGAATGGGCTTGACCAGGGCCGGGTCCGATTCAATTTTTGACGGACTACTCGGAACTTGGAAAAAAGACGAGAATGGCGAATACAAGAAAGTCCAATGACTTTCACTAGGAGGCTATAAATCAAAATGACCTGTTGGAAGCAGAAGTCTAACTGCGCCTCCACCAGAGAAGAAAACCATGAGGGAAACCGATGACGAATGGTGCATACGCACCACCGTGCGGGCGACCTCGTTTGGGGCAAAGTCCCATCCACGGTAAATAGTCTTACTATTTACTCGGGCTCACTTGCCTTGTGTCGCTAGACTTCCCATGCGGTCAGTCTAGCTCCAGTCGGTTAAATCCGGCCTACGGCACTTGGGCTTTAATCGCCCGCACGAATGGCCTTCTCACCAGAGAGTTAACATCTGAGGAAACTATGACGGATGTGCCAAAGGCACGGCCTCGTTAAGTACACTTACATCCTCTATCTCGTACCGAGATAGACCAAACAGTCGAGTGGCGTGAATATAAAATCCGGCGATTTTATGTTCACTCAAGATGCCTGTTTAGCCTGCGGCTAGCCTGCGGGGATGGAAGTACACTTAACGAGACCTATGTGCTTGAGGCCGCTCTGCGCCAAGCGGAGATTTGGCTCTCACCAGAAAGAACCTAACGCTGAGGAAACAATGACGCAGCGCACACGAACAGAGCATTCAAATGAATGCAAGGGCATATACTGCACGCTCAAGAGTCAAACTCTTTTCGCACGGATATAGCGAATAAACAAGCGGTGCAGAAATCTGACAAGACCAAAAGAGGCGCGAAGCAATGCAAAACCTGCTTCCATAAAGGAAGCTAGACGAACCCTCGCAATTCGGAGACCTGACAGAGAACTAAGTCCCCTGCGGCGCGAGAACCGCCGAGACGGGCTTGTTCAGATACTTATTCGGAGAAACGGAGGTTAGGCATTCGCCCTGCCCTCTTCAATTTAGAAGAAAAGAAAGTATCCGAGCCTGCGCAGCCGAACGCATATACCTGTCCAAACTAAGGACACAGTAATGCTGTGCGCGTGGTACTTTCACCAGGAGAACTAAACGCTGAGGAAACAATGACGCTTCTCAGCAAAAAACCATCACGACTCAGGAGGGGAAACGTGCCTACTGAAGATTTCACCGTCTATTTCAGAAAAGATAAACTAGGGCCAGCAGTAATGCATGCGCGCTAAATCTGATACACAGGTGAACGCTTCAGTAAGCAACTCTTCCCCACCCTGACGCGTGAGGGTTTTTCACTTCGATTTGACCTAAAGTCAAATAGACTACAGGCTAAGGAAGTCTACAGCCCCAAGTCAAAGCTAAGGATGTACTCGACATCCTATAGACAGCACATGACTGAGGCTAAGTCGCGGAAACCTCCGTAGAACGAGGGACCGACCAAACCATAATCAAGAAAGAAGACGATAGTTTCCGTGACCGCACCGGTCACGAACTTGCCGACGCAAGTGCAGACTAATCGACTTACTGCGTAAAGGCGAAGAGCCATACGGACACCTACGGGTTCCTCGTGCTACTTCGTCACGCGTATAGATTTTTAGGTTAAGCCTAAGAGAAACAGACTACCATATCAAAGCGAATATATGCTGAGTATCTGGTTCTCCACCAGAGACGAAAAACAACTGAGGTAACTATGACGTTACTCACTCTCAGTACATCTTAGATGAACTGAGGGGACTTACACTGATGTAATGACAGTGAGTCGATTGTACATCGACTTACGTAACGTGAGCTCCTTGGCGCCAAGGACCCAGAGTAACGGGTCCCTCTAGTGTGCGAACTGAAGGGAAAAATAAGCTAAACTCAGGTGAAAAGAACTTTTGACACCTAAAGACAAGCTATCGCCCGGCCGGCCGCATGCAGCTGCAGCTCCAGGAAACATGTTCGAAACAGGTCTACATGCATACTGAAATTACTTTAGTAATCACGGATGGCCTGTACGCTTACGCTAAGTCCCTAGCACGCTTTGCTAGGTGAGTGTTTGGAGTCTCACCAGATGAGTGAAGAGGAGTATACCTCTGATAAAATCAAAGAGTTAGAAGAGTTCAGAAGGTCTGTCAAGTGCTTACATAATGACAACCTAAACTTCTATGCAGACCTTAGTACAGCTAGTGGTTGCTGGACCGTGATACATGGTGAAGCAGAATGTGTAACCTGCGGTGAGCGATTTGAAGCCGTGCTAGAAGGAAGCTGGGAAGTGGACTTTAGCAGAGTCATAGAAAACTCTACTCTTTGAACTCAACTAGATGAGTGTAACTACAATTTACACAGATGGAAGTGCTGTAAACAATGTGGCAAGCCCAGATACACCCGCAGGGTGGGGGTTTGTTCTTGTTGAAGGTGATGTAGGAAAAAATCACGACGAGGGTTTTCCAGAGTATGAAGACTTTGGCCCTGTTGTGACTGACCAAACCAAACCCGAGTTCATCGGGGCAGATGTTGGAAGCAACAACACGGCAGAACTTAGTGCGATTTATTTCGCTATGCGTTTTGTCGCGTCAGGAGACTATAGCGATGTTACTATCTATACTGACTCCCAGTATGCGATGAACATTGTTTTTGGTAATTGGTCTGCAAACAAAAATCTTGGGCTTGTCAAAAAGTGCCGTCAATTGAAAGACGAACTTGACATGGCCGGGATTACCATCACCGCGAAGCACATTCGCGCACACCGAGGATTCAGGTGGAACGAACGAGCGGATAAGTTGGCCTACGCGGCTGCCTACCGAATCGCGCCACCTCCTCTGTGAGCGTAACTAGATGAGTAAGCAACCTTACCCACCCAAGTGGGATAGATTGATGACGCTTGACCAAAGGTTTCACCATGTTTTAACGTCGCTGAGACGATTAGAACATTTATGTGATATGAAAGGTGTTGAATTGACTGACTCCGAATGGGAGCATGTCTATCAAATGTCTATCTGCCCCAAGTGTGAGGTAGAAACCTATCACCGTGAAACCAGCAAAGCCTGCGATTGTTAGGCTACTAGATGAATAACAGAATTGACTTGACTCAATTTGAAGGGATGAAAGAATGGGAAGTTGAAAAACGGCCTGATGGCGGCTATGCAATCAAAACAGGAAGAGATAACTTTTCCTTGGAAGAAGCAGAAACTATCGCCAAACTACCTACTCTAATTACTGAGTTAAAGAGATGTTATCAAGAACTTGACTTGGTGACCGCCCATTGTAATGGGTGCTTACCAACAAGCACCTCCGAGTGAGGTAACTAGAGACTTATGGAGATAAATTCAAAAGGAAGGCTCACCCGCCACGAAGTCATGAGAACCTATGACAGAACGTGGGTCGAGATTGAAGATATGCTCGATGAAGCGAAAGCAAAACGCGCCCAGTGGGTGCAGTTCTATGAGCATGCAAAAAGAAACAGAGATAAGGAGTCGATGAAAGATGCCGCCAGAAACGCGAAAGCCCTTGAGGGAGTTGAAAAAACTCTCAGATGGGTGCTTGGCGAAAGCGGCATTCGAGACCCCTTGAACTGACTTACTAGATGAGTGAATATCATATCACTGACGCTATCGGCCTACAACGACCGATTAGCGAGCTGAGCGATGAAGAAGTTAGTAAGCTGATGTGGCGGGTAATACCGAATATGCGAAAGGCAGTATATCACTTTTTGAAAGTGCGACAGGAGTGGACGAGACGAGGTCTCGCCAACCCTGCACGATTCAAACAGTATACTGAACTGGAGTCTATCGAGCACGCCTGTCAGCAAGCTATCGACACGTTCGATGCTGAAGGCGAGTAAGCCTTACTAGATGAGCGATTATATGATTGCTGACAAAGATGAAGAGTGGAAAGAACAAATGCTAAGGAACATCCTTTTGGGAGCGACATTCCAAGCGGCGCGTATTGACTCGTATCGTGCAGCTATGCTTGCTGTTTACGAAACGATATTGAAAGCCGCGCCTGAGAGTGCCCTAGAGGGTAAAAAGGTGGCAAAGCGCTACTTCAAGGAGCACGCAAGCGAATTTCCACTGGAGCCTCCGAGCGAGGCGGACTTTGAAAAAATGGCCAAGGTTGCCTCTGCGGCAATCTTTGTGACACGGGTTGTCGAAGTGGCTGAAGAAGGCCTAATTCGAATCCGCGAACTGGCCGATGAGTACGAAGACAAAACATCAAAGTTTCAAGAGGACAACTCTTGAGATTACTAGACTAATATGGGATACGACATGTATAAATTGAACTCGGAAGGGGAACCTCACGAGATTCAATCATATGAAGATGACAACTACTTCAGACTCAACATCTGGGGTATGGGAAGAGCAAGAGAGCTTGCTTGCTGGGGCTACGGCCTCGAGTCAGCAAGTACTCAACTAAGGCAAGACCTGCTTATGGCGGTGATGACTGGTAAATCTCCAGAAGAATTTGAGCCAAGTGATTATCTCAAGGCTATGATGAACCTGGAAAAGCTACTTCGTGAAGGTGACTTGAAGTCCCATTGGGACGAAAAGAAGCTCGAAGTGTATGTAGATGAGTACGATAGTTTTCTCGAACCCTTTGGCTCAAATTGGAACACTGCTACAAAGCAGCAGTGTGAGATTTTCGCTGAAGGACTGGAAACTGCTATCGACTTAATCAACAGCCAGCCTATAATTCCTGAAGCACTCAGTGACTTGGAAGTTTACTCCGAATTTGCTAAGTGGCTAAGGGACTGCCCACATGGGGTGTTTGTAGGATGAGTGAGTACATGGTTACGGTCTCTGTTTTGACCGCAGTGCTTGCTTTGATTTACTTAATTGCTCTGCGCATTGGTGAAATCGGAAAGAATGTAAGTTGCATGCACGACCAGCTGCACTTCTTCCTTGAAGAAATGATAAAGCCAATCGAAGAACCCGAAAGTCAACCCTCAGAGGTTCCCTCTCCGTTTACGGAATGGGACGAATCCTGAGACTAGATGAGTGTTTGTGTAAACGAATACCGAGACGACATTGAAGGAGGCGTACAGTACTACTGTGACCTCTTGATTGAAGATTTTGACGGCAACAAGCAAAAGGCGTTTGATTATGCTGAGGAAAACGGATGCTGGGAGGATATTGCCTTCCACATTATCGGTGACCCAGATTATGACAACGCCCGTGCTGAAGTCTACCATGCTATCATGGAAGCTGCCAAAAAGAGCTTTGAAGTCAAACTGCTTGGAACTTACTGAGCAACTAGATGAACGAAATTTTGCTACTAAGCGGAATTGTCGCATACCTGCTAATTGGACAAGCACTACACGTCATAGGAGCTATCCGTGACCGTGACCGACTTGTCTGGCCGGCATCGCTGGTCAAATTAGCAGTTTACGGACTCAGACAACTCTGAGTTACTAGAGACAAAAAACAACTGAGGTAACTATGACGTTACTCACCCTTCGCTTTCTAAGATAAGCCAAGGGGACTACAGCGAAACCCAATGGTGAGTACGGTAAAGGTACCCTTAGTGGGGTAACACTAACCATGGCGTATGAGCTAAAGCAGACTATGCCCTCGCAGTGTCCCGATTAGAATTACCTAATCCGGCTCAATGACGATTGGTTTCTCGTACGAGACCATGGATTCCCCAGTGAGGAAAGCCTGTACGCTTACTGCTATCGAACGCTTTGCTATCGAACGCAGTGACGCTAAGTCCCTAGCACGCCATGCGGCTAGGTGAGTGTTTGGAGTCTCACCAGACTATGTTTGAAGAACTAAAAGAGAACGAAGTTATGTGTTCTGCCTGTGACGGTGTGTTTCACTATGAAAAGACAAAAGTGGTTGATGAAAAATACTTCATCATCCACTGTCTTGAGTGTGTAGATAACCCCGAGAGGCAGCCAACTCAATATGGAGGAGAAGAAGAATGATTGACTACATGATTAAACAGTTAAGAGAACTAAGAGATGAAGCACCTTGTGACGATGAGAAATGTAATTGTCATCGCTACGATGAGGTCATTGACTGGCTTTCTGAGAAAAGAAATGTAGATGAGAAACTGACCGACATTGCCGAGAAGCGCCTGGAGTTTATCCAGCGGCTTTTGGCTGAACCGAAAGTGACGATTGATGAGTGGGGCAAACGAGGTCCCTACATCACAGTTCACTACGATGGGAAACAATATGTCGGCGCAACTGAAGAGTGGAGTGAAGAAGAATGAGTATCTTCGTGACCTTCATTATGATGCTTATTTTCTTCCTGTTTATTGAGGTAATAGCGACTTTATTCGCTGTTGAAGAACACAAGACAATCATCCCCGAGCCCTGGGACATCTCAGGAGAGGAGGAGTGATTACTAGATGAGTGAGCCACCAACATGGACACAGATTCACTTTGACCTGAACGAAACTGACATCGACTACCTGCAACGGTTAAGAAATGACCTCTTAGATGAGGGAGTTTACTTTGACTATGCAATCGGTGTTAACCCTAATGGAGAGCGAACGCTAGAATGGCAAACAGACTGGTCCCTTACGGGACTCATGACTGTGGGCGATATCTGCGAGATTCTCGATTTGCGTGATATAAAATACACGCTGGTTAAAGTACTTAATCACGGAGAAGAAGAGTGATTAAACTAGATGAGAAACATTGACGACTTGATGACTCCTGAGGAGTTAGCATACGACTTGTTTAAAGGACTAACTGACTACGAACTGAACATAAACACCCGATGGCTGAAAGATGTTTTCAGAGCCCTCCGCGTTGGAGGAATCTGGGGCTGGCCGGAAGCTAAGAGAACTTTTAGAAAGGTCTCTTCTGTTCACTTCGTGGAGATTCACTACGAAGAAGAGTAGTCCTACTAGATGAGCGAAAGCGAAAATCAAGACGACCCTCAGTGGTTCCGTATCTGGAGTCCAGATAGCCCGTATACGGGTGGAACCCCTGCAAACGGGGGTAAGTTTTACGAAGCATACATGAGCCAAAGTGCCGCGACTGACTTGACTATGATGTTGAGATTGATGACGGGAAATTCTTGGTTCAACAACCCAGGAGAACCAGACCCAGAATACCAGCCAAGGCTAGGCACTGACCGAATGAACGGTGTTGATGGTATGTGGTTGGACAAGGATGGCTCTTGGCAAGACCGTAATGCTTGACCCTCGGGTAACTAGATGAGTGACGAACCGTTATGGAAACGACTTAATCACACTGGGTTTGTGAAACCAAGTGACCGAGTAATCGGTGAAGTATACACCTCAAGACAAGGTGTAACAGGAATATGGGATGGAAAGAGACTTCGTTGTGAACACAACAGACAGCGACAAGTTTGCAAAGAATGCGGAGGTAGCACTATTTGTGAACATAATAGAGTGCGAAGCCAATGCAAAAAATGTGGAGGTGCTTCTATTTGTGAACATAATAGAATACGAATCGCCTGCAAAGAATGCAGAGGTAGTCAGATTTGTGAACACAACAGAATACGAAACCTATGCAAAGAGTGCGGAGGTGCTTCTATTTGTGAACACAATAGAATACGAAACCGATGCAAAGACTGCGGAGGTAGTCAGCTTTGTGAACACAATCGACAACGAAGCCTATGCAAAGAATGCGGAGGTGGTTCCATTTGTGAACACAATAGACGACGAAGCGTCTGCAAAGACTGCGGAGGCGGTTCGATTTGTGAACACAATAGAGTGCGAAGCCGATGCAAAGAATGCAAAAATTCCTGACCAACTAGATGAGCGAAAGCGAGTTAGAAAAGATGAAAGCCACACTCAATGAAATAGCTTCATTGCTGTGGCATCACTGCCTAGAAGATGAATCAGAAAATGAGCTGATGATGAGAGCGTACCCAGGTGGACCGAGAGATGTCCCTGCGTACCTTGTCAACGCTCAGATGATTGATGACATTTGGCAGATGTGCAAGGGGAGTATCTTCCTCTTCGCACCTAACGGATATACCAAGCCCTGCGCTTAAGGGTAAGGTAACTAGATGAGTGACGAAACGCATGAAGTACATAGAAACTTTTTTGATAGAACGATTGAAAGACACTTTGTCTTCATTCCTACTGCTCCAGACTTGCAGAAGCGAATCTGTGAGGATATAAACAACGGGGTTATTGTTCCGATTATCGGGTATGCCGAGAAGTCGCTACTAACCTGTCCGTGTTGCAAAAATAGTTTCAACCCAAATCACATGGAACTAAGGCAAGAGGAAATGATAGCATATCTAGAACTTGACTTGCTAGAAGATAAGGACTTCAATGTACTAGCTAAAGCCCTCCAGACTGACTACATTCTGTGGGACTTTGTTCGAAATGAAATCATCCTGTGTAAGCCACACAGTTAAGCCTTCGGGCAACTAGATGAGCGAAAGTAACATCACATACGAGACACCAACGGTGTACAAAAAGACAAGCACAGGCAAAATCCAGCAATGGAGAGCCTGGGTGGAAAAGACAGAAACTGGATACCTCTTGAAGGTAGAATCTGGACAAACTGACGGCAAGTTGACTGAAACTGCCGGACAGGTAATTGATGAAGGAAAGCAGGGCCGAAGTGCTCAAGAGCAGGCAATTTTTGAGGCAATCTCAAAAACGAACAAAAAGCGTGACGAGGCTTACTACGACACAGTCGAAGAAGCCCAGACGCAAGTAAAATTGCTGCCTATGCTGGCGCATCCGTTTACAAAGCGGAAGCACAACATCACTTACCCGGCAATCGTCCAAAGAAAGTTTGATGGAGTTAGGTGCTTGGCTGTTGTAACAGGCAACAGGCAAGTTAAGCTCTATTCGAGAAAGGGGAAGGAGTTTCCTCACCTAAATCACATCAGGGAAGAGATTGGTGCTAGAAACACCGACCAAGCCCTTGTGTTGGATGGTGAACTTTACTCTGACACCCTTACTTTCCAAGAACTTGTTGGACTTGTACGGCGCGTGACTCTCAAACCAGGTAACGACGAGCAAATGCTTGAAGTTTCCTTGAGAGTCTACGATTGTGTGAACTTGAACAATGAGCAAGACTTTAGAGATAGATACGAAACCATCACCCGAGTTACATCGGGTGCTGAGTATCTTTCGCTGGTCGAAAATGTGACCGTGAACAACGAAAGTGAAATTCACGAAGCACAGGCTCGGTTCGTAGAAGAAGGATACGAAGGTGCTATGGTGAGAAATCTCACGGGTGCCTACCGTATCGGAAAGCGAAGCGCAGACCTACAGAAGGTGAAGACTTTCCTTGATGGAGAGTACACCATCTCTGGGTTTGTCGAAGGAACGGGCAACGAAGCAGGTTGTGTCATTTGGGAGTGTGAAACTCCTGACGGCCAGACCTTCCGAGTTCGACCTAGAGGCACTCAAGAAGCTCGCAGAGAGCTCTTTGAGAACGGCAGTGAATACGTCGGGCAGCAATTGACTGTTCGCTACCAGGAACTCACCGATGACGGTGTTCCTCGGTTCCCTGTCGGCATTGCTGTTCGTGACTACGAATGAGGCGAAAGCCAACTAGATGGGAAAGGGAGGAAAGATGCGGCGCTGCAGTCATGTCGATAGGCAAACTGGAGAGAGATGTAAGGTCTCTCTAAAAGCGCCTAAGAGTAAACTTCGTGTTTTCTGTAAGCGACATCGCTGGCAGCACCGCCCAACTAACAAGACCAAAGTCATCGTCAAGAAGAACAATCGGCTAAACGCTAAGCTATCTGAAGACGATGAAAACTAGATGAGTAACGAAAGAATTGACGTCGAAGCATTGTGGCACCTTACACATAGCCCCGACTTAACTGATTACAAAGTCAAAGATTACGAGGAAGAATACAACGAGATGCAAGACATGGCTCCTTCGGAGTACCTTGATCGAGTCTTGGAGTTCCGCAGTAATATGATTTCTATCGTGAACAGATGTTATGATAAAATCGACGAACTTGAACAAGAACCAAGCGTCACAATTGACGAATGGGATGATGAACGCCCATGTGTCACCGTCCGATACAATGGACGAGAATACGTTGGGACTCTTGAGGAATGGGAGAGTGAGGAGGAGTGATCCTCCACTAGATGAGTGACGATTTCAATCCTGAAATCAGAATTGTGCCTGAGCCGTGCCCT
>Ga0181563_10002533_pt1 | contig 17721 bp, 15 predicted proteins | sample 011ome_25_FD_133759 | JGI IMG/M metagenome (GOLD analysis project Ga0181563, IMG submission 133759) | Coastal salt marsh microbial communities from the Groves Creek Marsh, Skidaway Island, Georgia - 011512CT metaG (megahit assembly) | ecosystem: Environmental > Aquatic > Marine > Intertidal...
CCTCAAAGGGGTCGACCTGGTGGTCCTGCCCGGTGGCTTCAGCTACGGAGACTATCTCCGCAGTGGAGCCATCGCGCGTTTCTCCCCCATCATGGAGGAAGTCGTGGCCCACGCCAAGCGCGGAGGTAGGGTGCTCGGAATTTGCAATGGTTTTCAGATTCTCTGCGAGGCAGGTTTGTTGCCCGGTGCACTCCGGCACAACGAGAGCCGCAAATTCATCTGCCGCAACGTCCTGCTGCGCCCCGAATCGCTGATGGCTCCCATGACGGCGTCGCTTCCTGATGGTCGCCCGTTGTGCATTCCCATCGCGCACGGCGAGGGCAACTACACCATCGATGATGCCGGACTCGACGCGATCGAAGACGGGGATCAGATTCTGTTCCGTTACTGCGGACCGGAGGGGGAAATCGGGGACGAATTCAACCCCAATGGTTCGGTGGACCACATTGCCGGTGTGTGCAATGCAGCGGGCAATGTGTTCGGCATGATGCCGCACCCGGAGCGTGCCTGCAGCGAAGCATTGGGCAACACCGATGGGCGGACCATGCTCGAGGCATTGGCCTCCGCCGTGGTAGCCTGAGCTTTCCATTCGTTGGCCAATTCCACCGACTTCCGGGCGTGGAGCGGAACATGGAAGGGTTATGTTTGTTGGTATTCCTCCCGGCAATTTTCCGGATTGAGCCATGGCCGATAACCCCACCCCATTCCAACCCGGTCCCCATTTGGGACAGATTGAGGTGCCGCAGGATTTGCGGGACCGCTTCGGCATCGAAGACCTCAAGCAGGTCAGCCAAGAGTTGAGGCAGTACATTGTGGATGTGGTCAGTGAAAAAGGGGGGCACTTCGGCGCCAGCCTGGGTGTGGTTGAATTGACCGTAGCCCTTCACTACGTTTTCAATACCCCCGAGGATCAAATCGTCTGGGATGTTGGTCACCAAGCCTACGGCCACAAGATCCTGACGGGTCGCCGTGAGCAGTTCCACACGAACCGCATTCACAAAGGCCTCAGCGGATTCCCCAAGAGGAGTGAGAGCGACTACGACACTTTCGGAGTGGGCCACAGTTCGACCAGCATCAGCGCCGCACTCGGCATGTCCGTGGCCAACAAGCTCAAGGGCGACAAGCGCCAGCACATCGCCGTGATCGGGGATGGTGCCATGACGGCGGGCCTGGCATTTGAAGGGCTGAACCACGGTGGCTGGCAGGACAACGACATGATCGTGGTCCTCAACGACAACTGCATGTCCATCGACCCCAACGTGGGGGCGCTGAAGGATTACCTCACGGACATCACCACATCCCACACCTACAACAAGGTGAAGGATGAGCTCTGGCAGTTGTTGGGCAAGGTTTCGAAGTTTGGACCGGACGCCCAGACCATCGCTTCCAAGGTGAGTGACATGGTGAAGGGTTCGCTGCTGAAGCAGTCGAACATGTTCGAATCCTTGAATTTCCGCTACTTCGGTCCCATCGATGGACACGATGTGGAGCAGGTGGCCCATGTTCTCGCCGACCTCAAGGACATCCCGGGTCCCAAGTTGCTTCACCTGCTCACCAAGAAGGGCAAGGGATACGGCCCAGCGGAAGCGGGCAGCCCCACCAAGTGGCATGCCCCCGGGCTCTTCAACAAAGAGACGGGTGAAATCATCAAGGTCATCCCCAAGTCTCCCGAGCCACCCAAGTACCAAGACGTTTTCGGGCACACCATCATCGAACTCGCCGAAAAAGACGAGCGCATCGTGGGTGTCACGCCGGCCATGCCGACGGGCTGTTCCCTGAAGTTTATGATGGAGGCCATGCCCGAGCGCGCCTTCGATGTAGGCATTGCAGAACAGCACGCCGTCACCTTCTCCGCCGGCATGGCGACGCAAGGACTGGTGCCATTCTGCAACATCTACAGTTCTTTCATGCAAAGGGCCTACGATCAGGTCCTGCACGACGTGGCCTTGCAGAAGTTGCAGGTTGTCTTCTGTCTCGACCGCGGTGGATTGGCCGGTGCCGATGGTCCCACCCACCACGGTGTATTCGACCTCGCTTACATGCGGTGCATTCCGAACATGATTGTGTCGGCGCCCATGAACGAGGAAGAGCTGCGCAACCTGATGTACACTGCGTCTGCCGATGATCACGGACCGTTCAGCATCCGCTACCCGAGGGGCAAGGGGGTAATGACCGATTGGAAGACGCCACTCAGAAAGATCAAGGTCGGAACGGGTCGCCGTGTGCGAACCGGTGAGGACATTGCTTTCCTTGGCATTGGCCACCTTGGCAACCACGCCTTGAAGGCGGCTGAGCTGTTGGAGGCCGAGGGCATTTCCGCAGCCATGTACGACATGCGCTTCGTGAAGCCGCTCGATGAGACGCTGCTCCACGAAGTGTTTGGCAAGTTCGACAAGGTGGTGACCATCGAGGACGGCTGCATCCAAGGCGGCATGGGCAGTGCTGTCCTTGAATTTGCGGCCGATCAGGGTTATTCGGCACAAATCAAGCGCCTCGGTGTCCCCGACCGATTCATCGAGCACGGCACCCAGGCTGAGCTCTACACTGAATGCGGATTCAACGTGGAGGACATCGCTGCCACCGCCCGCTGTATGGTGGGTGCGGAGGCAGGCCGTCAGGCCCAAGCGGGCTGAGCCTTTTCCATCCCCCCGAAAGCGCAATCTTGCGAACTTGCAAGCATGGAAGAAGCCATCCGCAATCGCGTGGAAGAAAGCGGTCTGGTCCAATTGGACCTCAGCGCCGAGTTGCGCGGTCGTATCCTGAAGGAGCTTGATATTGCACCGCAGCTGTGGGAAGGCTTGATTTTGAGGGAAAAGCCCTTTCGCGAATGGTTGTCAGCCCTTGACAAGGTCCCTTTCGAAGGGGCGGATGTGGCATTGCATTGCACTGCGGATGCGGTAATCCCCGAATGGGCGTGGATGCTGGTTGCCTCTGCTTTGCAACCCTCAGCCGCCGCCGTTTATCTGTGCCAGCCGGACGCCTTGCCCGCAGAGGTGTTGAAGCGGATGGTCGAAGAGTTGGATGTTGAGCAGTACCAAGGCAAGCGACTGGTGGTCAAAGGGTGCGGTCTAGCTACGGGAGCGGCTCCCTCCATTCGGCTGGTGGAACGGCTTCAGCCCGTTGTGCGCTCGCTGATGTTCGGTGAACCCTGCAGCACCGTTCCCGTGTACAAGTCGCGCTGATTGCGCACCCAAAAAAGGGCGGTTGCCACCCAGGTCCGAGGTAATTTGCAGAACCCATGTTGACCGCTGAATCCGAAAAGAAGCTCTTTCTGATTGATGCCTACGCCCTCATTTTCCGGGCGTACTATGCCTTCATCCGCAACCCGCGGATCAACAGCAAGGGCGTCAACACGAGCGCAGTATTCGGCTTCACCACTTCGCTGCTCGACATCCTCAAGAACGAGAAGCCCACCCACTTGGCCATTGTCTTCGACCCGCCCGGCCCCACCTTCAGGCACGAGGCTTACACCGAATACAAGGCCAACCGCGACGAAACCCCGGAAGACATCCGGGCTAGCGTGCCGTTGATTTACGCCCTGGCCGAGGCCATGCGCATCCCCACTGTGACAGAGCCGGGGTTCGAGGCCGACGACATGATCGGCTACCTCGCCAAGCTCGCCGAACAGGAGGGCTTTGACGTTTACATGATGACGCCCGACAAGGACTTCGGCCAGCTGGTCACGGAGAAGATCCGCATGTACCGTCCGGGTCGGTCCGGGAATCCTCCGCAGATATGGGGGCCGACAGAAGTCTGCGAGCGCTTCGGAATCGAGCATCCCATGCAGGTCATTGATCTGCTCGGCCTGATGGGCGACAGCGCGGACAACATCCCAGGCGTGCCGGGAATCGGTCCCAAGACCGCGGCTAAACTCCTTTCGACATACGGCAGTATGGAGGTACTGCTCGACTCCACAGCTGACCTGAAAGGCAAGCAGAAGGAGAACCTCGAGAATTTCCGGGAGCAGGCCTTGTTGTCCAAGGAGCTTGCGACCATCGTAACGGACATTCCGTACACCCCGGATTTCGATGGGATGGTCGTGGAAGACGCGGACGCCGAGAAGCTGGCGCCGCTTTTTGAAGACCTCGAATTCAGGACGCTGGCCCGCCGCATTTTGGGGGAGGCGGCCGTGGCTGCAGCACCGAAAGCCGCGGAGGGTATGGCGGTGGCGACGGCATCCCATGACGGGGGTGAACAGATGGGCCTTTTTGGCGGGGGAGATGCTGAGGCGGTGACGGAAGCAGAAGGCAGCGCAGGGTCTTTCGATGCCGAAAAGACCGACTACCGACTGGCTGACAATGCCGAGGCGCGCGCAGCATTGATGCAGGAGCTCACAGCTTCACCGCGGTTTGCATTTGACACCGAGACAACGGGGCTGGATGCCCGCACCGCAAGACTGGTGGGCATGAGTTTTTCTACCGCAGAAGGAACGGGTTGGTATGTGCCTGTACCGTTGGGCTCGCCGGACCGACCCCAGCGTGAGGATGAAGGGTTGAAATCGCTCCTCGCCGAATTCTCTGAGATCTTCAGCGACCCGGATAAGCAGCTTGTTGCGCAAAACTGGAAATACGATTACAAGGTGATGCTCGCGGCGGGGGTCAAGGTGCAGTGCCGGGTATTCGACACGATGCTCGCCCATTACATCCTGCAGCCCGACCTCAAGCACGGGATGGATTACTTGGCAGAGGTGGAGTTGGGCTACCGCACCATTCCCATCACCGACCTGCTGGGAAAGCGCGGCAAGCAGCAGAAGACCATGGCGGACATCCCTCCAGAGCAGGTGCGCGATTACGCCTGCGAAGATGCAGATATCACCTTGCGTCTGGCCGATCTCTTCGAGGATAGAATCGGTAAGGACACCCCGGAGCGTCGCATTTTGGAAACGCTGGAGATGCCCTTGGTGCCGGTACTGGCCGACATGGAATTGGAAGGTGTCCGATTGGATGTTGATGCCCTTGGAAACATGGCGCAAGGGTTGGAGGAAGACCTCGCCAAGCTCAAGGAATCCATTCAAGGTCATGCAGGCGTGCCTTTCTCTTTGGATTCGCCCCGGCAGTTGGGTGAGGTGTTGTTCGACCATCTGAAAATCGCCGAGAAAGCGAAGAAGACGAAAACGGGCCAGTATGCCACAGGTGAGGACATCCTGCAGAAATTGGTGGGTGTTCATCCCATCGTCGAAGAGGTTTTGGAGTACCGGCAGCTGAACAAATTGCTGTCCACATACGTCCGTCCCCTTCCCGAATTGGTGGATGAGGCTACGGGCAGGGTGCACACGCAATACATGCAGGCGGTGGCAGCGACAGGCCGATTGAGCAGCACTCATCCGAATCTGCAGAACATTCCCATCCGCACTGCTCGCGGGCGTGAAATCCGGAAAGCCTTTGTGCCACGAAACGAGCACCACGTGCTGCTTGCAGCGGATTACAGCCAGGTCGAGTTGCGTATCGTGGCGGCCTTGAGTGGTGACCGAGGGCTATGCCAGGCTTTTCTCGATGGCGCGGACATTCACACGGCGACTGCAGCAAAGGTGTTCAGCGTGGCGCCGGAAGAAGTGGATCGCGGGCAACGCAGCCAGGCCAAGGCGGTGAACTTTGGAATTCTGTACGGTCAAGGGGCCTTTGGTCTGGCCGAAAACCTCAAGATTCCAAGGCGCGAAGCCAAATCCATCATCGAGGCCTATTTCATGGAATTTCCAGACCTCAAGGCCTATCAGACCCAGCTGGTCGAGCAAGCCAAGGCCAACGGATATGTTGAAACCATCCTGGGCCGCAAGCGTTGGCTGCCCGATATCACATCGGCGAACGCGGTCGTTCGCGGGTTTGCAGAGCGCAATGCCGTGAACGCCCCAATTCAAGGTTCGGCAGCCGATATCATCAAAGTAGCGATGGTCCGGATACAGGAGGCTTTGTCACAGCAAGGGCACGAAGCGCGTATGATCCTGCAGGTGCATGATGAATTGGTGTTCGATGTTCCAAAGGATGAGGTGGACGCCGTGACCGAACTCGTCAAGACCCATATGGAGCAAGCAGTTGAACTCGCTGTGCCGTTGGAAGTTGAGGTGCAGACAGGTGCGGACTGGTTGGAAGCGCACTGAAGAAATCACCGATGGGAGCAGGGTGCATCGGCGGATTCCCACTTCGCGTTCTCAAACAAACCGACAACATTCACCCTTCAAGGAGGATAACTTTCGTCCTCCACGGCCGTTACTGTGTGCCGGTGGACTCAATTTGCCTGAACAACCTCTCCTGGAATCTCCATGAAATTCAAACACGATCGATTCAAGCTTTCCCTCAGTATGGCGAAGTGGATGGCACTCCCCTTGATGTTCCTTTTCATTGGCTGTGGCGAAGGACAAGACCCCGCCTCCACCGGTGATGCTGGTGCAAAGTCAGAAACCATGGACGAGGAGGGCATGATGCCCGCCCGTCGCCAGAAAGCCTTCAAGAAGATTTTTCACGCTGTGCCTTCACCGATTGAAACCGCGCTGCTCTTGGAGCGTAGTGGTATCAATTTCGACGGGGATGCCCTTCATTCTTTGGATAAAGCCGTCGGATATTCCACCACGGAGCTACAGGCCGTCAACCTCGGCATCTACGCGGGAGACCTCTCTTATTCGGTGATTTTCAATCAGAATCAGCAATCCGTGGATTATCTCAATACCTGCCGTCGACTTTGCGATGGGCTGGGTGTAGGTGATCTGATCGATGCCGATTTGATCGCACGCGCAGACAACAACCGCTCCATCCGTGACTCTCTGGTCGATATCGTGACAGAGACTTTTTATGCCCTCAACGCCAGGTTCCGGGAGAATGGAATGGAAGAAGTCGGTGGTTTGATGGCCGCAGGCGGATGGATTGAGGGGGTCTACCTCGGCACCCTCAGCCTGAATACTTCCACGGAAGACCTCAAGTTGCGGATTGCTGAACAGAAGATGACGTTGGACAACCTGATGGGACTCCTCAACAGCTATGCACCCACGCCTGCATTGACCGCCATGAAGGAGGCACTTGCCCCGGTGGAAGCCGCTTTCGCAGGGGTGCGCATCACGGAAAATCAGGCGGCGGCGACAGCGGCATCTGACGGTACCGTCATCATCAGCGGGGGTCCTGAAGTCAGCTATGACCAAGCCACTTTGGCGGTGATTTCAGAAACAATTGCCGCCGTGCGTAACCAATACGCACAATGAACGTAATGAGAAGCGCCATGACTGCGATCAAGAAATTCCCTCTCGCGGCCCTCGCCCTGGTGATGATGTTCACCGCGGCCGATGCTGCAGCACAATGCCGGACGTTCACGAAGAAGCGTTGTCTTCCTCAATTGGATGACTACGTGCAGAACGACAACTACAACACCGCAGTCCTGATTCCAGGAGACGAAGCGGAGCTGGAGCTGACCTTTTTCGGCGACCGTGCTTACCGTTTGCTCGTTTGCGGTCACCCCGTCTTGGGTGACCTGACGTTCCAGGTTTTGGACAGCCGGGGCAATGGCATTTACGACAGTTCAGATAAGGACTCGGACCATTTTGACTTCCGAGTGGCGAACACCCAGCAAATGACCATACGGGTTCAAGTGCCAGAGACCGATGGGGTCATTCAGCATGAAGGCTGCGTGAGCATCATGGTGGGATCCAAAGGCTAAATCCGCGTTACAATGTTGCAGTGCCCGCCCGGTTCGCCGGAGCGGGCACTGCGTTTTTAAACGGTTTCCTCCTCCCCGAGGAATCCCTCAACGGCGGCTTGAAATTCTCTCGGCTTTTCGGCGTGAAGCCAATGCCCAGCATCAAGTTCGACTACTTGGAGTTCACTGAAATGCTGCCTTAAGGCCTTCAGTCCTCGTCCCACCACATAGTCGGACCGAGAACCATAGATGGCGAGTGTAGGTGTGTCTATGTCGCCCAATGGTCGCAGGCCGGTCATATCAGCGAGGTGCCGCCTCAAGACCGGCAGGTTGAAGCGCCATGCGAAACGGCCTGCCTCTGTTCGGAACAGTCCTTTCAAAAGAAACTGCAGGACACCAGGATCGGAAATCGATTCAGCGAGGTCCTTTTCCACGGCACTTCTGCGGTCGTAATGCGACAGGTCGAGCGCAGCCATCGCATCGAAGAGGGGCATGTGATGCGGAGGGTATGCGACAGGGGCCATATCGGCGATGACAAGCCGGTGGCAACGTTGAGGATGGCGGTTGGCAAAATGCATGACCGTCTTTCCTCCCATGCTATGGCCCAACAGGTCGGCCCTATCTACAGCCAAATGGTCCAAAGTATCCAGCAGGTCCATCACCATATCGGGGTAGCCATGATTGGGTTGGTGGGCGCTGCGGCCGTGGTTGCGCTGATCCATTAGGATGACCGGACGCGTCTTGGCCCAGGTCAGTCCAAGCGATTGCCAATTGTCCGAAGAACCGAGCAGCCCGTGGAGTACCACGAGTGGGATCTGCGGCCCATCGACAGGGAATTCCCCAAGAATGCGGTGAAAGAGGACCATCTTAAGAGGGCCTTAGCCTTTCCTTGTATTGACCTACTGCGTTCTGCAAACCGAAATACAAGGCATCTGATATGAGCGCATGGCCTATCGAGACTTCGTGGAGCGGCTGGACGTGAAGGGCAAAATGGGCCAGGTTGTCAAGGTCCAAATCATGACCTGCATTGACCCCCAACCCACATTTCTGGGCGAATTCGGCAGCTTCAACAAAAGGGGTCACAGCATCCATGGGACCCTGAAAGAAGTGAGAGGCATAGGGACCGGTGTAGAGTTCTACACGGTCCGCGCCGACATCCGCCGCACCCGCTATGAGTTCGGTTTCTGTTCCGATGAAAAGACTGGTGCGGATGCCCGCTCCACGAAAGGAATCCAGTACGGGTCTCAAAAGGCCCGCTTGCGCGCGCGTGTCCCATCCAGCATTGGAAGTCAGAATGCCCGGAGGGTCGGGAACCAAGGTCACTTGATCGGGGGATACTTCCAGAACCAGATCGACGAAATCCGGCGACGGGTAGCCTTCAATATTGAATTCCTTGGTCACCGTCGCCTTCAATTTGCGGACGTCGTCAAAGGTGATATGGCGAGCGTCCGGTCTGGGGTGGACCGTGATGCCGTCTGCCCCCCATTGCTCGATTTGCGCGGCTGCCCGGACGGGACAAGGGCGGTTACCTCCCCGCGCATTTCGGAGGGTGGCAATCTTGTTGACGTTGACGCTTAAGCGCGTTGGGAAAGTTTCCATGGACCTGCGGCGGTTGCGCGCCGAACGGCGGCTAATTTCGCAAACACCCGTTAGATAGGGAGCACAAAGTCAATGCACGCAGGCAGTATCATCAATGAGGAACTGATTGCCCTCAATCCGGGGGACACGTTGGAGAAGGCACTTCGAGCCATGGATGAGCTGAAGGTGGAACATCTGCCGGTAGCCGCCGAAGGCAAGTATTTGGGGTTGGTGGCCGAACAACACCTTCTGGATCAGGAAGGTGAGGCGGTCTTCCTTACCAACGTCCAGTTGATGCCCGTTATGGTAGCACCGGGACAACATTTCCTTGAAGTAGTGGACGTCCTCTGCGAGGCCAATGTCAGTGTGGTACCCGTGGTGGAAGATGGCATTTTGTTGGGATGCACCGATCGGGCCTATTTGTGGCGTGCATTTCACCACAGCCTGACGCCATACAGCGAAGGGAGTATTTTGACTTTGGAGATGCCTTGGAAAGACTACAGCCTTGCACAGGTTTCCCACCGTGTAGAGTCAGAGGGGGTAAAGATTTTGCAGGTGCTGGTAAGCGACGGTGCCCAACCTGAGAACGCGGAAGTCGCATTGCGACTGTCCTCGCGTGACATCGAAGGGCTGATCGATTCTCTTCGTCGCCATGGCTATGATGTCAGGGCATTCTACCGCGCCGAAGAATATGCGGAGGAAATGAAGCGACGGATGGCGGCGTTCATGCGTTACATGAATATTTGATCCATGGACCTTCGTCCCGCCCCCGTCCGTTCTTTGATGCTCCACGGGAGTGCGATGGCCGATGCAGACGTGCCGGAATTCCGGGAGACTTTGGCATTTCTAGGAGATACCGAGGTCGACCTGCGGGTTACTCCATCTTTTCACGACATCCTGAATGCAGGTGGACTGGATGTCCCGCTGGGTAGGGTCATCCATGTGGAGGATTTGGACGTTGAGGCACCAGATATGGTGCTGACGTTTGGGGGAGATGGCACCGTTCTCGAAACAGCAGCCATGTTGGGCGGTCGTCCCATTCCCGTTCTTGGAATCAATACTGGAAGGTTGGGTTTCCTATCGCACCTGCCCATGATCGGCGCAACGTCCGCCCTGAAGGATATCCTGACCGGCGGATACAAATTGGAAAGCAGAGCGATGCTGGCGGTGGACTTCCCGGAAGCGAAACTGGGCTCCCAGTTCCGTGCACTGAATGAGATTACCGTCCACCGGCGGGACGTGGCCAGTATGATTCGCGTATCGGTTCACCGCAATGGTGTTTTCGTCAATCGCTATTGGTCAGACGGGCTCATTGTTTCCACGGCGACAGGGTCCACAGCGTATTCCCTGAGTTGTGGTGGTCCCATCATTCATCCGGATAGCAATGCGATTGTCTTGAATCCCATTGCACCACACAATCTGCACGACAGACCAGTGGTGATTCCATTGGACGGGACACTGGAAATTCTGGCCGAGGGTCGGGACGATCACCTGATGCTGACGCTCGACACACGGTCCTATACAGTCAGCGCACCTGCGCGCTTCACGGTTCGTCCGGCCGATCATCCTTTTCTACTGGTGCAGTTGCCGGATGTGGACTTCATTGAGACGGTGCGTCGCAAGCTTCATTTGGGGCTGGACGCGCGAGAAGGAGATTTTGGCAAACCCGGGCAAGAAACGCGCCCGTCCCAGCGTTGATGCGATGAACCGCGCACCCATGATATCCCGCGCCCTCCTCCTGACGCTGTCGTTGTTGCTCTGGGGCGCATCGGCCGATGCCCAGCGCAAATTCGAGACGAGCAAAACGCTGGGTCTCACTGCAGGTACCGGTTACTACTTGGGCGAAGTCAATCCGTTCGGTCATTTCAAAGGGCGATTTCAACCCGGATTCGGGGGCTTTCTTCGTTTCAATATGACAAGGCGTTTCGGCGTTAGGGCGAGTTTGCAACGCACGCGATTCCTCTATTACGATTCCGATTCGAACGACCCATGGATTGCCAACCGCAATCTGCATTTCCGCAACGCGATCACAGAAGGCGCGGTTGTTGCCGAATTCAACTACACACGCTATCAGATCGGAAACACCAAGGACAGGTTTGCCGGGTATTTGTTTGCTGGTCTCTCCTTGTACAGTCATATGCCGGAAGCTCAGATTGGCGATGTCTGGTACGAATTACAACCGCTTGGTACGGAGGGGCAGGGAACCACAAGCGGCGAGGGACGCTACGCAACAACGGGATTCGCGGTGCCATTCGGCTTCGGCTTTAAACTGAACCTAGGACACTTCTCGGCATTGAACCTGGAATGGGGGATGCGCCGCACCTGGTCCGACTATCTAGACGACATCAGCGGATACTATGCCAGCACGGCAGTTTTGGAAGACGAAGCGGGTCCATTGGCAGAGGAACTGAGTGTGTCCCGCATTGAAAAGGAAGGCAGCTTGGAGGACCCGGTAGGTCAGATGAGGGGGTTCAATGGCCTGGATGATCGATTCGCTGTCATGACCGTTTCGTTCACCTTTCGCATCGACAAGTCGCCAACGACTTGCTGGGACCGTTGATCTTCGGCCCCCTGAAGGTGAAAAACTCCCAAACGGTAAGCAGAAAGGCAGTTCTACCTTGCAAGGCAAACCGGCCGTGAGCACCTTCGCGGTACTCAGCGTGTTTCGCAAACGCCAATGTCCGATTCCAACTCAGCCTCTCACCCTCTGCCACGGCATGTTGCAGTCATCATGGATGGCAATGGGCGCTGGGCCCGAGAGCGAGGAGAAGCCAGGGTTTTCGGACATGCCAACGGCGTAGAATCGGTGCGGTCAGCAGTCAAGGCTGCCGGAGAATTGGGGGTGGAGTACCTCACCCTGTACGCATTCAGCACCGAAAATTGGGCGCGCCCGAAAGAGGAAATCAGCGCCTTGATGGAGTTGCTTGTTGAGAGCCTGGCAGGTGAGGTGGATGAATTGATTCGCAAAGGGGTAAAATTGCGATCCACCGGAGACATCAGTGCTCTACCCGAAGCTTGCATTGCCGCTCTTCGCGATGTTGAAGATCGAACACGGGATTGCACCGGATTGACCCTCATTCTTGCGCTGAGCTACAGCGGACGCTGGGAATTGACGGAAGCGGTGCGGCGAATTGTCCAATCGGGCGTTGCCCCGGAGGACATTGACGAGGATACGGTGAGGAATTACCTGACCATGCCCGATGTCCCTGACCCCGAACTGCTCATTCGAACCAGCGGAGAACAACGGCTCAGCAACTTTTTGCTTTGGCAAATCGCATACACTGAACTGCACTTTACACAAGTGATGTGGCCCGACTTCAGAGAAGATCATTTCAAAGCGGCCATTCTCGAGTTTCGAGGAAGGGAGCGGAGGTTCGGAAGAACCGGAGATCAATTGGAAGCCCATCCCGCCGCTTCAGGAGAGCACATCCAGAAATCGGAATGATGAAAGCGATGCAACAGAGGGCTGGAATGGTGGCCCTGATGATGTGGTCTGCAATGGTATGGGCCCAACCGGGTTCTGATGTAATTGACCTCGCTGTACCCAGCGATTACAGAATTGCAGGGGTGACAGTGTTGGGGGCGGACTACACCGATGTGCAAGCGGTCAAGCTCTTCAGCGGTCTTCAGGTGGGCGATGAGATTACCATTCCTGGCGAAAGACTGTCTCAAGCGGTGCGCAACCTATGGGACCAAAGGCTCTTCAGCGATGTATCCATTGAACTGGGTGAGAAGCGGGACCAAGATGTCTATCTCGTCATCCGGGTCGAGGAGATGCCCCGATTGACCCGATACGGATTCTCGGGAGTAAAACGCGGTGAGCAGGAAACCCTCCGAGGCAAGCTCGACCTGGTACGGGGCCAAATCGTAAACGAGAACCTGAAGGTGACCACGCGTCGAATTCTGCAGGACCACTACCTCGAAAAGGGTTATTTCGATGCCAAAATCACCATAACCTCCACGCCAGACAGCGTCTTGGAGAACGCCGCGGGTGTCAATATTGACATTGTCAAAGGAGAGAAGATCAAGGTAGGTGTGATCCAGGTGGACGGTGCGGATGATCTGGGTGACCAGACGGTAAAGCGTCGTATGAAAAACACCAAGGAGCGGGCTTGGTGGCGCATCTTCAAACCTTCCAAGTACATCGAGGAGGAGTTCAACGCAGACATCGAGGCCATTGTGGCCTATTACCGAGAGAAGGGCTATCGAAATGCCCGGGTCATAGGCGACAGCCTATTCCGAACCCCGGAAGGCGAGTTGGGCATCGCATTGAAGATTGATGAAGGGGGGATGTTCCATTTCCGGAAAATCACCTTTACAGGAAACACCAAGTTCACCACGGCACAACTGGACAGCCTGCTCGGCTTCAAGCGGGGCGACTTGTATGACGTAGCCGAGCTCGAAAAGCGCTTGTTCATGAACCCCAAGGGCATTGACCTCAGTGCCTTGTACAGCGATGATGGCTACCTCACCTTCCAAGCCATTCCGGTGGAGGTCAGGGCTGAGAACGACAGCATCGACCTGGAAATCCGAATGGTGGAGGGCAAGCAGTTCCGTATTGGAAGGGTGGATGTCCGGGGCAATACCAAGACGAGCGATCACGTGATTCGCCGGGAGATCCGAACGATGCCAGGGGATTTGTTCAGCCGAACGGACGTCATGCGTACGCAGCGAGAATTGAACCAGCTCAATTATTTTAATCCTGAGGCGTTTGGTATCAATCCGATCCAGAATCCAGAGGATGGAACGGTGGACATCGAGTATGTCGTCGAGGAGAAGCCCACGGACCAGATTGAGTTGCAAGGCGGATGGGGCGGTGGCCGGATTGTCGGATCCCTCGGGGTGACCTTCAACAACTTTGCAGCGGGCAAGGCGTTCAAAAAAGGCACTTGGCGGCCGGTTCCCATGGGGGATGGCCAACGCGTCAGCTTGCGCGCGCAATCGAACGGTCTGTTTTTCCAGAGCTACAACATCAGCTTCACCGAACCTTGGCTGGGCGGAAAGAAGCCCAATGCCCTGACCATCTCCGCCTGGCGTTCCATCCAGTCCAACGGTCAGCCGAAGAGAAATTCGGAAGGAGATCCCAACGCACTGCGGCAGACGTTGATGATCACAGGGGTATCGGCTTCCATCGGTCAGCGTTGGAAGCAGCCCGATGACTGGTTTACAATCAACGCGGGTTTGAGTTACCAGCGCTTCGACTTTGATCAGTACAACAGCGGTCTCTTCAGTTTTACGGATGGTCGATCGAACAACATCGCATTGAACCTGATCGTCAGCCGGAACTCTGTCAGCGACCCCATTTTCCCGGTTTGGGGTTCCGAAATTCGATTGAGCCTGAAGGCGACGCCGCCTTACAGCCTGTTCCAGCCGGGCAAGGATTGGACGGGCTTGAGTGACCAAGAGCGCTTCCGCTTTGTGGAGTACCACAAGTGGAAGTTTGTCGCCAATTGGTACACGCCTCTGACGACCGGAGGCGGTGAGAAACCCAAATCGGTGGTTTTGCGTACTTATTTCGGTGGCGGCATGATCGGCCAGTACAATCGCCAAATCGGTCTGTCTCCTTTCGAACGTTTCTATTTGGGCGGGGTGTTCTTGAGCGGTTACGTCTTGGACGGCCGAGAGATCATTTCGATGCGCGGCTACGACAATCTGTCCTTGACAGCACCTGACCAGAATACTGGAGCAGGCGCCATTGTGAAATACGGTGCTGAACTTCGCTATCCCCTATCCACGAACCCCAGTGCGACGATTTACACCCTGGCCTTCCTGGAGGCGGGTAATACCTGGGAGACGGGCGATGGGTTCGATCCCTTTGACGTCTACCGTTCGGGAGGAATCGGTATGAAGCTCTTCCTCCCCATGTTCGGGTTGCTCGGTTTGGACTATGGCTGGCGGTTCGATGATGTGATTTCAGCCCCTTCCATGGCCAGGGGGCAATTCCACTTCTCACTCGGAATGAACATCGGCGATTTGTGACCGCGCGTGCGAAACACTCGGGAAATGACGTTGTGCCCCGGACAGGTCTTATTTTCACCCTCCCGAAAGCCATGCTTAATCTTCGATACCTACTCCCTTTGATGTTGCTCATCCCCAGCACTTCCGTCCTTGGACAGAAGTACGCTTATGTGGATACGGAGTACATCCTTTCCCATCTCCCGGAATATGCAGAGGCCCAGAAGGAGCTGAATACGCTGGCCAAGGATTGGTTGGATGAAATCGAAGAGAAATATGATGCAGCAGCGCAACTGGAAACGGCCTACCGCGCCGAGCGCGTACTGTTGACCTCAGAGATGCGGCGCAAAAGAGAAGATGAGATTGCATCCAAGCGCACGGAGGCGACCGATATGCAGAAGGCCAAATTCGGTGTGGAAGGCGAGTTGTTTCAGAAGCGGCAAGAGCTGATACAGCCCGTCCAAGAACAGATTTTCCAGGTGTTGAAGGACCTGAGCAGCACGAGAGGCTACATGGTCATCTTCGACAAAGCGAAGGGCTCCAACATGCTGTATACCAACCCCAAATACGACATCTCAGATGTAGTCATAAAGGAGCTGGGCTACAAGCCGGGAGAAATTGTGGGTGGCGAGGAAGGCGAGGAGGACGCCGACAAGGGCAAGAGCCTTCAGGACCGCATGAACGACACATTGGACAAAGGCAAGGACAAAGTCAATGACCGCAGAGAGCAGGTCACCAATCGTGTCAATTCCGGCATCAAGGGTGGAGGCCGACCCAAGCAGTAATTCCACCGCTCCAGCTACGCATTCACTACAACATGAAATACAACGTACCCTTCGGCCTCTTCTTGGCGGCCATGCTTTTCCTCGCACCTGCCCAAGCCCAGGTAAAGGAGGCGCGTTTCGGACACATCGATACGCAGAGCCTGCTCGAGGCCATGCCTGAGCGGAATTCCATCCAGACCGAGATCGAGACCGCTGCGGCCCAGTTCGAGGAGGAAATCGTCCGCATGCAGGGCGAGTTGGAAGGAAAGGTGGCTGAGTATCAGCAAAAGGCTGAGTCTTGGCCAGCGGCCATCCGTGCCCAAAAGGAGCAGGACATCACCATGGGCCAGCAAGGTCTGGAGCAGTTCTATGCGACGGTTCAGCAGGAGCTGGCGGGCATGGAGGCGCGCTTGCTCGAGCCCATGATCGAAAGGGCCCGGGAAGCCATTGAGACGGTAGGTGCCGAGGAGGGCTTTACTTACATCTTCGACACGTCTTCCGGCGCGACCGTTTACAATGGCGGCGAAGATGTTCTCCCCCTCGTCAAGGCCAAGCTTGGCCTCTGACGCACCCATCGGCATTTTTGATTCCGGCATAGGCGGCCTCACGGTGGCCCATGCCATGGCGCAAGCCATGCCGGGCGAACGCCTGCTCTATTTCGGCGATACGGCGCACATGCCGTATGGAGACCGCTCGCCAGAGTTGGTGCGCACCTATTCCGTACGCATTGCCCAATACCTTCGTGATGAAGGATGCAAAGCCATTGTCATCGCATGCAATTCTGCCTCGGCTACCGCAACGGATGCCGTGCGGGAAGCGGTAGGCCAGGGCATTCCCGTGATCGACGTGGTCCAGCCTGTCGTCCAAAACCTGGCCGAGCGTCGCGTTGAGCGTGTGGGCGTCATCGGCACACGGGCTACTGTGGGAAGCGGGATCTACGGACGCTCGCTTTCACAGGCTCGGGAAGCCTCATCTCTTACGCGTGACTTGGTCGAGGTGGCCAAGGAGTGGCCTACCCCATTGCTGGCTCCGCTGATCGAAGAAGGCTGGCACGACCACACGTTGATGGATCCAGTGATCGAGTCGTACTTGATGGCAGCGGGATGGTTGGAGACGGATGGACAGAGAATCGAAGCCCTTGTTCTCGGCTGCACGCACTACCCATTGGCAGAGGATGCATTTCGGCGCGTCGTTGGACCCGAGGTGGAATTGGTGGATGGTCCAAGCATAGTGGCCCTTGCCGTAGCGGAAGCACTCGAGAAGAGAAGCTTACAAGCCCCCCAACTTTCTGAGTCTCCTGTTCATCAATTCCTGGTGAGCGATTTGACCGAGAATTTCAAGCGCTCTGCGGAACGGTTTTTTGGGTCAGAAATCCCGCTCCATCCAGGAGGTCCTTGGTTCAAGGGCTGACCCTTTCAAGGGTTCTCACCTGAGAACCATCCCGCGTATTGGGTGTACCGCTTGGCGGTCTCTGATAGGACTTTGGCGAGGGGGGGCTCCACATTCTTGACCTTGCGCGCAGGTATACCGGCCCAAAGCTCACCTGGACCGATCTGCGTTCCCTCGAGAACCACAGCCCCGGCCGCCACCACAGCGCCAGCCCCTACTACGGCGCGGTCCATGACCACGGCGCCCATCCCAACCAAAGCCCCCTCTTCCACGGTACAGCCGTGCACGATGGCATTGTGACCAATGCTCGCCCGGTCATGAATTTCAAGGTGGGTCTTTTCGAAGGTGCCGCGAAGAACAGCGCCAGCCTGGATGCTGACCTCACCACCTATGAGAATGGCGCAAACATCACCGCGCA
>Ga0181563_10002534_pt1 | contig 17720 bp, 14 predicted proteins | sample 011ome_25_FD_133759 | JGI IMG/M metagenome (GOLD analysis project Ga0181563, IMG submission 133759) | Coastal salt marsh microbial communities from the Groves Creek Marsh, Skidaway Island, Georgia - 011512CT metaG (megahit assembly) | ecosystem: Environmental > Aquatic > Marine > Intertidal...
ATGCTCTGCATTGATGGGATTGGGGTAGGTCACGAACCCACTGGATTGCTGGAAGCCCGTGTAGATGCATTCGATTTGCCCTGCCGAAGCATCGACAAAGCCGTACATCTGCATGCGGGCACCATTGTACCCCAGGTCGTCAAAAAGACCATCGTACCAGTTCTGCTTGATCCATGTGCGCAGCGGCTCGAGCTGCAAATCGGAAGGGGCATCGGGCTGGGCGCCCGCTCCAACGGGGAGAAACAGAAAACCCCAGATCAGGAGCACGAATGGGAAGAGAAATCGCTTCAAGGCAATTTGAAAATACGACCGTTCAAGGGGTCCAACGCACATCGTCCACAAAAGCAGTGTCATTCAAGGCCGCCAGAAAAGCGAGCAGGTCCGAGCGATCCTGCGTGGACAATTCGAAGGCGGTGAGCAAGCTGTCCTGATGGGCATGCCCCGCACCGCCGGAAGCGTAGTGGTCCAGGACCTCATCGAGGGTGCCGAATCGTCCGTCGTGCATGTAGGGCGAAGTGAATCCGATGTTGCGCAGGGTAGGAATCTTGAAGGCCCCGCTGTCCGATGGCTCCCCCGTGAGCCGCCAGCGTCCGGGATCGATGGAAACGGCGTCCAATCCGTTGTTGGCGAAGCCATGCGTAGTGAAAAGCGGAGGCTGGTGGCAGCGGTCACACCCCAGGCCTCCGGCCCCGAACAGGTCCGCTCCGCGCTGCTCCGATTCAGAGGCGAGCACTTCGTTGCGCTGCCAGCGGTCCCACAGGGCGTTTCCGCTGATGAGCGTGCGCTGGAATGTGGCCAAGGCACGTGTCATCACAAACGGGTCGAGTGCCCGTCCATATGCAGCATCAGCCTGAACGGCATAGTCCTCTGCCAACTCCTCGCAGACGGTCACAATGTTGTGGGCCATCTCGGAAGGCTCCTGCAGCGGAACCAACACCTGCATTTCCAAAGTCGGCACTCCTCCTTCCGACATGAAATGGGGTTGGTAGGCCGCGTTGGTCAAGGTGGCCGCATTGCGCTCCCCCAGCGCTCCAAAGGCACCTGGCGTGATGGCCTCCGGCGCGGAGAAGGCCCGTGAAGGCAAGTGGCAGGTGGCGCAGCTCACTGCCCCGTCAATGGACAGCCGCTCGTCGAAGAACAGGTCCTTTCCGAGGACCCAGCGCACGTCGTTGAAGCCGTTGTCTTCCGGAAAATCAGGGCCATCCCACCCCTCTGGCACTTGCAGAAAGTCTGCCGTAGCAAACGGAGGCGGGTTCTTTTCCGGGGGATCGGGACGACAACCCGCCGCAGCGATGACCGCGAAGACCCAAGCGATATGACGGTAACTGAGTTGCACCTCTTCAAAGATGCAACCGGAATTCAGGCGGTGTTGTTGCACGGGTGCCGTCCTCCTGCATCCGGCTTCAAGGTGTGCCGTGAAACTGGATGGAAAAATCAAGCACGGTCCATGTTTCCGTGCCGTAGGCGCCGCCGGTGTACCTGGGACCGAGGTGCCAGGCATCCCCATGCCGAAGCAGCAAGGACTCTTGAAAGGGCATCAATTCCTCGAACACGTAGAGATTTTCAAACCAACCATCCTCCTGCAGCTGACCCAACGGATTCTCATCCGGTGTAATGGCGAGGCTCTCATTGAACTCCATGTACCAGATGTAGCTGTCCTCCTCGGGATGATAGCTGACTTGTCCCGTCACAAAGGGTGTGGGCGCAAAGAATCGGACGTGATTCAACTCTACCGGGATGTTGGTCACCATCCAGGTCTGGTCCACCCAAACGGTATCCAATGACTCCACACCCAGGCTGTCGGCCCGCAATTGAATGTCCATGGCGGCCAGCTTGAACTCGACGCTGTCGAGGGGAACACCGCCCTCCATCAAGTCATCGCATTGCACTTCCCACGCGCCACGCGCCACCTGATCGACCTGCATCTCCCATGCGGTCAGGAAACCCGTCAAATCCGCCGTGGTGATCCAACCATTCCCGTCGTAATCCGGCATCCATGTGCCCTGTCCGCACATCGGTGTGCAGAAAAAGAGCAAGATGAAACCAGGAATCCAGTGGCGACTCCGTGAGAATTTAACTGTCACAAATGGCAATTTGGCGATTACAATTTAACTCACGTCTATGCTTATCGCAAATCAAATGCTCACCTCCACGCTTCGGGGGCACCCCACCACCACATCAGCAGGATGATGGCACATGCCACCGTATTCAGCACCAAACCTGTCCTCGCCATGGTGGCCATGCGGATGCGCCCCGAGGCAAATACGATGGCGTTGGGTGGCGTAGCCATGGGAAGCATGAAGGCACAGCTGGACGCCAAGGTGACCGGCACGGCGAAAAAGAGCGGATGCAAACCCATGCCCACCGCCAATGCACCGACAACGGGCGTCAACAATAGGGTCAAAGCCAGGTTGCTCATCAATTCGGTCGCGAACAAGCCCATGGCTGTGACCAGTATGAGCATGGTTCCCACCGACCATCCCCACCCCGCAGCCGCATCTGCGACGGCACTGGCCCACCCCGCCGCCTCAAACCCTTTTGCCAGGGCCAAACCACCCCCGAAAAGCAGCAATATTTCCCAAGGCAAACGGGCCAGATCCCCGCTCCCCAAAAGCCGGGGACTCCATCCACCGTTGACCCCTGCCCCTGCTGCGGAGCCCGTCTGTCCTCTCTGCCCTCCCGTTGAGACGGCAAAACAGCAAAGAGCGGCCGCCACGGCAATCGAGGTGTCATTGAGCTGATACCCCTCTCCCAACAGAAAATTGAAGGGCGACCTCAAGATCCACATCAAGGCGGTACCTGCGAAGAGAATCATGACCCTGCGCTCGGCGCTGCTCATAGGACCGAGCGCCCTGTATTCCTCCTCCCACAATCCGGAGGATGCCTCCGTATGGCCCTTCGGTATGCGATGGAGGGCCACCAGGAGAAGATAGACCACGGTCAACAGGACGATGGAAATGGGCAAGCCGATGGACAACCACTGGGCGAATCCGATGTCCGCGGCGAAACGGTCCGCAGCCACACTCGCCAATGCGGCATTGGGAGGTGTACCCACCAAGGTGGCCATCCCGCCTACATTGGCTGCATAGGCTACCCCGAGAATCAACGCTCCACCCCATTGGACGCCTTTGTACCGCTCTTCCAAAAGGCCCAGCACGGCGGTCGCCATGGGCAACATCATCAGTGTGGTCGCGGTGTTGGAAATCCACATGCTCAGCAAGGCGGTCGCCAGCATGAAACCGAGCAAGGTCCTTCTGGGACCGCCCCCCATCGATTTGAGCAACCTCAAGGCAAACCGCCGATGCAAACCATGACGCTCCAAGGCGAGCGCCAACACGAATCCGCCGAGAAACAGCCAGATGAAACGGGAGCCGAAGGGGGCGGCTGTCGACTTCAGGTCCAACACGCCCAGCACGGGAAACAAGACGAGGGGAAGCAAGCTCGTTGCTCCAATCGGGACGGCACCGCTCAGCCACCACCAGAGCATCCACCAAGCCGTTCCCGCCAGGGCGCCGTCGTGGCCCCAATCGCTGGACGGAACCAAAAAAAACAACAGCAGAAACCCCAATGGGCCACCCCAGAGTGCCACACCCTCGCGGGCTGTCATGGTATCAGAGCGATGTACACCGGAAGGTGGTCCGAGATGTAGTAGGAGCCTACGATCTGCTCCTCGGTACAGAACCATGGAACGGATCCACCGCGGAAGAGGATGTGGTCAATCCGAGGCGCTCCCCTCAGTCCGCCGGTAGCGAAGCCCGTGTATGTGCCGATGTTCTTTCTGCAACGCTTGGAAGCCGCGTCGTGGGCGTCCTTCAATCCACATCCCGTCAATACCTCCAAGGGAGGTGAGCCCGGTTCGGCATTGAGGTCACCGAGCAGGAGATCGATGTCGGCGCTGCTCATCGTGAATTGAAGGGCCAGCATGCGTGCAGCGAATTCCCTCGCCTGGTCACTGACGTGGGAGAAATGCGTGTTCACCACGCGGATCACCTTGCCCGTTTTGCGGTCATGCAAGGACACGATGGTGGCGATGCGCGGCAAGGCGGCATCCAATCCCACCGATCCCGGGACATCCGGCTCCGTGCTCAACCATTTGGTTTCCGAATGCAGCAAATCGAAACGGGAGCGGCGCCAAAAAATGGGACAATGCTCCCCCCCGGACTTGCCGTCATCCCGCCCGACCCCATAGTGGTCGTGCTCAGGCAACCCGGCTGCCAAATCATCGACCTGGTGGGACAAGGCCTCCTGAAAACCGAGAATGTCGAAATAACCTACCGAACCTACCACCTTGTCCTTCCTCTGTTCCCAGGTCAAGGGATCTCCTGGTTCATCATAACGGATGTTGAAGGTCACGACCGCCATTTCATCGGGGTGCTGAGCCAACAGACCTGCACCTGAAGTGCAAGCCCATAGCGCCCAAATCCAACCCCATCCCAATGCACCCTGCTTCATGGGGACAAGGTAGCATGGACGAGGGTTAGGGCGCTACTTTCGCACGGCACAACCGCCAGGTGTCCTGGCCCCATCATTCTCCAACCGTGGCACACAGAAAAAGACTCTTCCACAAGGGAGCTCCATTGGAACTGGAGGTGAATGACGTCGCCTTCGGAGGCAAAGGCATTGCAAAGGTTCCAACGGATGACGGCGATTTCACCGTGTTCGTTCCCAATGCCATCGCGGGCCAAAAAGTCCGCGCTCGGGTCTCCCTCTGCAAGCGACGGCACGCTGAAGCCAAAATCACCTCTGTTCTGCACCGATCGCCCCTGGAAATCGAGGTGCCGTATCAGCCCATACCGGGTGCACCCTACATCACCCTTCCGCTGGAAGCGCAGCGCGAACTCAAGGAGCGCACGACCCTGGAGGTGTATCGGCGCATTGGCGCCTTGGAAAACATTTCGGATCGATACGAGGGTTGGGTGGACTCTCCCCTTTCCTTTCACTACCGCAACAAGATGGAATACAGCTTCTCGGCCATCGGTCGTGGGCCAGATGCCGATCCCGATGCAGATTTTGGCGACGGATTCCACTTGGGCTTCAAGGCAAGGGGAACCTGGTGGGCTGTCGAGGATCTCGAGGGGGACAGCGGTCTGTTCGATGCAGAGATGGAGCGCCTCCTACCTGCATTCCGTCAGTGGTGTGAAGAAACAGGGCTTCCCGCGTGGCACGCTCCCCGCCGGGAGGGATTCTTCCGGTTCCTGGTGGTGAGAAGGAGCGTGGCAGAGAACCAACTGCTCATCAACTTGGTCACCACTTCCCACGGCTTGGACTCCTTCGATGCGGCAGCGCTCGGAGCATGGCTGGAAGAAATGCTGGGGGGGCGTCTGGCGGGTTTCATCCACACCTTGAATGACGACACGGGAGAACGCGTCGAGGCCCGGGACGGATCTTCCACCCTGGTTCTGGGCAAGGACCACGTGGTAGAGCGACTCCACGGCCTCTCTTTCGAAATCCGGATGAAGAGCTTCTTCCAGACCAATCCCGCATGTGCGGAGCGTCTCTACGCCCAAGTACTGTCATACGCCTTTGAAGAGCCGGTGCCGAAAACAGGGGGGACGGGCGGCGTCACACTGGACCTATTCTGTGGTACGGGGACGATTGCCCAGCTTCTTGCCCGCCACGGCAAGGGCCGGGTCGTAGGCGTGGACCTCATCGAACAGGCCATCATGGATGCCAGAAGAAGTGCAGAGCGGAACGGGGTGAAGGGCCTCGAATTCCACGCAGCCGATGTGGGACGATTCCTCCTCGACCATCCCGAATACGCCGGCCGCATCGGGACCATTGTCCTGGACCCTCCGCGCAGTGGCATCAGTCCCAAGTCTCTGCGCAAAGTGATTCGACTCCGAGCCCAACGCCTCGTGTATGTCAGTTGCAATCCCGCCACACAAGCGCGGGACCTGATCGCACTCAAAGAATCCGGCTACGAACTGAAACGGTTCAAGCTGGTCGACCAGTTCCCCCATACCGCCCATGTGGAAGCCGTGGCCTTGTTGGAAATGAATGCTCAGGCGGTTTCCGACGCGGATGGATTGGACGAAATTGCAATGCCATGAGTACCTCCTCAACTCCCCCCGTATCCGAAGCGGTCATTCTCGATGCCGAGCGCATCCAGCGGTGCATTCAACGGATCGCACGGCAAATCCTCGAGGATCACCACGAAGCCAAACGCATTGTGGTCGCCGCCATTGACGGACAGGGCAAGGTATTGGCCAACCGCATCGCATCAGAGCTGAGCGCCATCCAAGCGCCCGAGCATCGGATGTGCATCATTCAGATGGACAAGGATGCGCCTTTGGATCACCCCCTTTCCATGGTAGATGAAAACGGGGGGGCATTCGATACGGATGGGCTTCGCGATGCTGTGGTCATCGTCGTGGATGATGTGCTGAACAGCGGGCGCACTTTGCTTCATGGCGTCGCACACATTCTTCCCGGCCGTCCGCGTCACGTAAGCACCTGTGTGCTCGTGGACCGCATCCACCGCAGATTCCCGGTGCGCGCAGATTACGTGGGGCAAAGCCTGTCCACGAACCTGAAATCCCACATTGCGGTGCAGCTGAGCGGCCCCGGTCCCGACGTGGCCCTTCTCAAGGACTGAACCCCGCCCGTTCCCGGATCATCTGCACTACGGACTGCAGGCGCTGACCATCCAAGGCGTCTGCATCCACGATGATGTGTGCACGTCGATACATGGGCTCCCTCTCCTCGAGATGGGCGCTCACGAAGTCAGACAGTTCCCTTCCGGACAGGCCGGCAATGAGAGGTCGGTTCTTTCGATTGGCCCGAAGCCTCTCCAAAAGAGCCTCCTGACCCACCTTGAAATACACCACAGTTCCACGATCCAACATGAATTCCATGTGGTCGCCAAAACAAGGGGTACCTCCTCCTGTTGCGACGACCATCCTGCCCGGCGCTGAACACAGCCGACGCAACACCTCACCTTCTGCCGATCGAAATGCGGATTCCCCCATGGAATCAAAAAGGGAACCAATGCCCCTGCCCTGCGCTTCGGCCAGCACTTGGTCGGTATCTGCAAACGGCCAACCCAGGGCCGTTGCCAAACGGGCGCCCCCGGAGCTTTTTCCCGCACCCATGTATCCGACGATGAAGACCCGGTCGTCCGCCATGCGCCGAAGGTAATACGGCCCGCCCTGTCAAAACGTCACCCAGAAGCGCCTTTAAGCGACAAAATGACATTCCGAAGGCCGGGTTTTGCACTTGGCACCGAATTCGATGATGGGGAGGCGAGCGTCGCAAGACCTGAATTCCCAACCCTACTGACTCGATATGGAACAACACGCATTCACCCTCAAGACACAATCGGTTCTTCAGCAAGCACAGGCATCTGCAACCGATGCGCGGCACGCACAGATTGAACCCATTCACCTGTTGCACGCCCTGCTGCATGGTGAAGACCCACTTCCCATCAGGCTGCTGGACAGACTAGAAGTCGCCACCGGGGTGCTCACCCAGGCAGTGGATCGCGCCCTGGCCGGTGGCGCCAAAATGGACCCCCCAACCGCTTCCATTCCTTGGTCACAGCCCGCCCAACAAGTGTTGCGCAAGGCCATGGAATCTGCCCGGAAAGCGGGCGATCAATACGTAGCACTGGACAGATTGATGTTCGCCCTGCTCGAAGTAGAAAGCACGGCTTCCCGCATCCTCAAGGACGCTGGAGTAAACGCAAAGGAACTGGCGCAAGCGCTGCATGCGCTGCGCAAGGGACGAACGGCAGACAGCGCCAGCCACGAGGACGCCATGGAATCCCTCAACAAGTATGCACGCAATCTGAACGCCCTGGCCAGGGACGGCAAACTCGACCCGGTCATCGGCAGGGATGAAGAGATTCGCCGGGTGCTTCAAATCCTGACCCGTCGTACGAAGAACAACCCCATCCTCATCGGTGAACCCGGGGTGGGCAAAACCGCCATTGCAGAGGGCATCGCCCACCGGATCATCTCCGGCGATGTGCCCGAGAACCTGTTGGACAAGACCGTCCACAGCCTGGACATGGGGGCGCTTGTGGCCGGAGCCAAATACAAGGGTGAGTTTGAGGAAAGGCTCAAGGCAGTCGTCCGCGAAGTCACTGAAAGTGAAGGGCGCATCCTGCTCTTCATCGATGAGATCCACACCCTGGTGGGTGCGGGTGGAGGTGAAGGCGCCATGGATGCCGCCAACATCCTGAAGCCGGCCCTGGCCCGGGGCGAATTGCGCGCCATTGGCGCGACCACGCTGGCGGAATACCAGAAGTTTTTCGAAAAGGACAAGGCATTGGAACGCCGGTTCCAGAAGGTGAGGGTTCAGGAGCCCGACCGCGACAGTGCCCTTGCGATCCTGCGTGGCATCAAGGAGAAATACGAAAGCCACCACCAGGTGGAAATCCGCGATGAGGCCTTGGTCCGGGCAGTGGAACTCTCTTCGCGCTATCTGCCCGATCGCTTCCTTCCAGACAAGGCCATCGATTTGATGGATGAGGCAGCCTCTCGCCTTCGGCTGGAGATGAACTCAAAACCCCAAGCGCTTGATGACCTCGAAAGGCGCATCATGCAACTCGAGATCGAAAAAGCGGCCATTGCTGGAGAGGACGACCCCGTGCGGCAAACCGAGTTGGACATCAACCTCGCCAACCTGCGCGAAGAGCGAGACGGGCTGCAGGCCCGCTGGACTGCGGAACGGGATGTCATCGACAACGTGCAGCGACTCCGCAGTGAGCTCGAGGACCTGAAAGGTGAGGCAGAGCGGGCGGAGCGAGAAGGAGACTTCGGACGGGTAGCAGAAATCCGCTATGGCACGACCCGTGAGCGGGAAATGGAACTGGAAACAGCCAAGACAAAGCTGCTGAACATGCAAGGAGAGTCGCGCATGGTCAAAGAGGAAGTGGATGCCGAAAGCATTGCGGAGGTGGTCAGCCTTTGGAGTGGCATTCCTGTATCCCGGATGCTCAAGGGAGACAAGGAGAAATTGCTGGAACTCGAATCCGAATTGGGCAAGCGACTCATCGGACAAACCGAGGCGGTGCGCGCTGTGAGCGAAGCGGTCCGGCGCACGCGTTCGGGCTTGGCCGACATCGACAAACCGATGGGCAGCTTCATCTTCATGGGCTCCACGGGGGTGGGAAAAACCGAGCTCGCCAAGGCCCTCAGCGACTTCCTTTTTGACGACGAGAAGGCCATGGTGCGTCTCGACATGGGCGAGTTCCAGGAACGCCATACCGTCAGCCGGCTCGTGGGTGCACCTCCAGGATATGTGGGACACGACGAAGGGGGACAGCTGACCGAGGCAGTCCGCAGGCGGCCCTACAGCGTGGTCCTGCTCGACGAAATCGAAAAAGCCCATCCAGATGTATTCAACGTGCTCCTCCAAGTGCTGGACGAGGGGCGGCTGACCGATGGAAAAGGCCGTCTGGTGGACTTCCGAAACACCCTCATCATCATGACCTCAAATGCAGGGGCCGAAGAAATCACCCGCCAATTCGCGCTGGCGGAGGAACGCGGCATACCGACGGAGGAGGCGGCCGGATCAGATGCCATGACCGCCTCGGCCCTCGAGGCATTGCGCGGTTTCCTGCGCCCAGAGTTCATCAACCGCGTGGACGAGACGGTGGTCTTCCATCCCCTTGGCCTCGACCACACCCGGGAAATAGTCGGTCTGCAACTCGGTCGGCTCAAGAACCGGTTGCGCGAAGCCGGTGTTTCCTTGAAAGCCACTTCGGAAGCGCTGGATTGGATAAGCCGTGAAGGGCATCACCCGGAGTTCGGGGCCAGGCCCGTCAAGCGCTTGATCGAACGCAGCGTTTTGAATCCACTCTCCCGGGCCCTCCTGGCGGGAGAAATCCAACGCGGCGAAACCTCCGTGCTGGACATTTTCGATGGCAAAATGGTCTTCCGAAAGCCCTTGGAAGACGAGGCCTTGATCGGCGTCAGCTGAAACCGCCCATCAAAGGACGTCCAATTTGAACATGGAACGCCCGCCGAGGAAGCCCTCCAACCTGTCACCGGGTTGGACCCGGCCGACTCCGGCGGGCGTTCCCGTGAAAAGCAAATCCCCGGTCTTCCATGTGCTGTATTTGCTCACGTGGGCAATCAGCGCATCCACGCTGAACAACATGTCTGCAGTGTGGCCCTGTTGTACCAATTCCCCGTTTCGCTCCAGGCTGAAGCGGATGTTCTGGATGTCGCCGCCGAGCCCTTCCAACGGCAACCATTCGCGAGACAGAACCGCGCTCCCGTCAAAAGCCTTGGCCTTTTCCCAGGGCTTGCCGGCAGCCTTGAGCTCTTTCTGAATGTCGCGAGCCGTGAAGTCAATCCCCAGTCCCACTTGCGTGTAACAACGGGCCGCATGAGCCTCATCGATCCATTTGGCGGCCCGATCCATTCGGACCACGAGTTCAATCTCGAAATGGCAATCCTCCGTCCATTCGGGAATGGCGAAAGGATGGTCCTTGTGCAGGATGGCGCTCTCAGGCTTGAAGAAAAAAAGGGGCTCTGAGGGCACTGAATTGCCCAATTCCGCGGCATGATCCGCATAATTCCGACCAATGCACACGATTTTCATGGAGCAAAGGTGGCTCAGCGCCGGTTGACATCCATGAACAATTGGACTTCCACCCTGCGGTCAAAACCCGAGCCCCACTCGGGCCGCCCTTCCCCAAAATGCGAAGCCACGACCCGCTCAGCGGCTATGCCCCGTTCCAATAGGTAATAGCGCACAATCATGGCCCTGCGGCGGCTCAATTCCATATTGGACCGTTCCGATCCCGTGGCGTCGCTGTGTCCCGTGACCAGCACGCGCAGGCGCGGCTCCGCCACCATCCAGTCCACCAATGTGTTCAATCCGTATTCCGCACTGAGCCCGAGGGCTGCGCTCCCAGACGGGAAGGAGAGGGTCAGCCGCTCGGGCCAACGGTCCGGCAAACCCAATGGCGCATTGCCTGTACCTCCACCCGGGTTCCAATTACCGTCGGGTCCACCGCTGGGCCAGCTGCCACCACCCCCTGGGACAGAACCGCCTCCTCCAGCCCTTTGATTTTCCAATGCCGCAATGCGCCGGGACAGGTCCTGCAAAGCTGCAAGGATTTGCGCATTTCCATTCTCTACCGCCGACGCATCTGAAGCATTCCCTGCACCCAATCCATCCAGTGTACTCCCATCTTGAACGGGAGACCCAAAATCGGGAAGGGGCATGGGATCCATGGTGTCGGTCCCTCCGCGAATGCGGGTCCAATCGGTGCCCAACTGTTCTCGAACGCGCACATCAGAGGCAAGGGCCTCATTGGCGAACACGCCGACATCCAAGGCCACGAGCAGCATCAAATCCTCCAAGGCGCCTTGCACCTGATAGTATTGCCATTCATCGGGCTCCCACCCCCTGGGTTCGGGCGGAATCTCCCAACCGTCCAAGGACTCCAGCGCCTCCTTTACCCGAGGACGGAAACGTTTGAAATCTGCAATGGCACCTTCGAGGTAGTACGGAACAGAAGCCTGCACCACACTTGACATCGCCTTGAGGGTCCGGGATGCGGGTGTTCGGAGCACAACCCGCCCCTGGTTCACCCTCACATCAGAAGCCAACCGGGTTGACAGCACTTCCATGATCACGGCTTGGTACTGAATCGCTGTCTCCGGCTCAGGTTGACCCCATGCGGGTGTCGTTGTAGCACCAATGAACCACGACCCCAGCAACAGCAGTGTGGGCATCAGCAAGTTCCGGGTGGCGCAGCGCAACATGGTCACTGCAATTTAACTCATTATGAGGGCATTGTCCCCTCCGCAAACGAAAGGGCACCCTCACTTTCCGCGGCCGCTCAAGACGATCCAGACGGTGTAGGCCAGGATTTTTAAGTCAAGTCCCAACGACATGTTTTCCATGTAGATCAAGTCGAAACGCAGACGCTGGACCATCTGCTCTACATTTTCCGCATAGCCGTATTTGACTTGCCCCCAAGAAGTGATTCCCGGCCGCACTTTCTGCAAATGGTGGTAGTGTTCGGCCTTTTGAGATATCAAATCGATGTAGAACTGCCTTTCCGGGCGGGGTCCCACCAATGACATCTCGCCAATGAGCACGTTGAAGAACTGGGGCAACTCGTCCAACCTTGATTTCCTCAAGAATCGACCGACCGAGGTGATGCGCGGATCGTGGTCACTGGACAGTTGGGGGCCAAAGCGTTCGGCATCCACATACATGGACCGGAACTTGTGGATGTAGAAGGGCTTGCCCCATCGACCGACCCGTTCCTGGTGAAACAAAATGGGCCCTTTCGAACTGAACTTGACGGCGGCAGCGATGACCAACAGAAACGGCAAGAGGATGGCCAAAGCCACAGCGCTCACTGCGATATCCATGGCCCGCTTTACACCGACCTGCCAAGCAGGCATGATGTCCTTGCGGATGGCGATCAAGGGCGCACCAAACAGGCTCTGCATGCGGACCATGCCGCTGAGGATGTCGTAGATATCCGGTATGATCTTGATGCCCACACCCGTCCCTTCCAAGCGGTTGATGATGGACTCCAGCTCGCCGTGGTCCGAACTTCTCACCGCGAGGATCACTTCTTCGATGCCGTGCTCCTCCACAAGGTCTGTCAAATGGCCCACTGACCCCAAACAAGGAATGCCTTCCAGGGTGCGACACCCTTCCTCCCCTACCTGAACGAACCCAACAAAGCGAAAACCAGGATTCCTCCGAAGGGCTCGTATTTCCTGGACGGTAGAAACAGCGTCATCGTTGCACCCAACTATCAGCGTATTGAACGCGATTTCTCCTTTGTGCACCCGCCTCACCGTCCGCGAAGTAAAAGGCAATCGAAAAGACAACACCGCCAGCGACTGTGCCGCAAAGAGCACCATCAGCGACTGGTAATACTGTGTGTAGCTGCTGATGGCATCATCGAGGATCAGCACAAAAAACAAGGTCAATGCCCCAAGTATCGAGGTGAGCAGCACCTGCCCCACCTCCTGAGAGCGGTGCCTCCGAAAAGGACTGCTGTGCATCCCGGCCAGGCCATATAGCCCCACCCAGAACATCGGCACGAAGATCAATCCGAATTTGAAATTCCAATCTTCGAGCATGACCTCTGGGAACCACGCATCGCGAAACGCCGGCGCCCGCTCAAGCACCTTCTTGCGAAACAGATAGAGGGTCGTCCATGCCGTGCAGGATGCCAAGGCATCTCCCACTGCATATTTCAAGGAATTCCTCCACCTGTCTCTGGCAGTAATCGGTCGCGTCACCAAGGTTGATGGGAGAGAATTCAACATTCCTTTCAGTACGTGAGGATGCGCAAATTGTCCAATCCCACAGAACCACTTTCCCGCCCCGCCTCGAGAATGCACTCCACGTAGACCTCAAAATGGTCTGCCACGCCTTGGGCAGTAATGCTCTGGGAAAGGTCCACGTACAGCTTGTTCCAATTCACCTCGCCCACGACTTCTTCTGTTGGGTTCACCACCAGTGCAAGATGCTTGGACTCTGTGCCGTCGCGGTATCCATAAAGACCCAGTGCAAACGACTGATCGCAGCGATAATCGAGCTCAAGAAATGCCGGAACCCCGCTGTTCAGTTCAAACTCCTGCTCCACGGTGCGAACCCGGCAAAGTGGTGCGTCGGCATTTACCTCCATGCGCCCTGCGTACTCACCTTCGAAAACCGCATCCAGTGCGTCCAATCGCACCAAACCTGCCCCCCCTCCAAGGTTGCCGAATACATTGGAATTCTCGAAATCCTCGACCCTGATCAGCCGAACATCTTCGACCAGATAAAATTCGGGATGCAGCGTGTCCCGGCTTCCTGGCGATCCGAGCACCTCCTGATCAACCGTCGTGTAGAATGGATAGGGCGCCCTGCTATTGCTGATGCCGTTTTCCCGGATGCCTGCGAGCAGGGTGACGGGAGAGCCGTTGGCATCCTGCGGCAGGACAGGCACAATGGCAGGCAAGGGGAAAACACCGATCACATCGGTCGCACTGTACACCCAAAGATCCGTGATGTTGGTAGACGCGGTCCCTTGATCCTCGCCGGGGGTGAACTCCCAATCGGCTATGACCAAATAGGCAGGGATGTCCTGATCTGGGTCCATCAAAGAACAACCCCACAACCCCATCAACACCAAGGAAAAGTGCAAAGGGGATGACAGCTTTCGCAGAAGTGGGCGAAATCGCATGTTTGGATTCGGTTCAGGCGGTTGTGGATCGGATTCGGTCCTCTCGGACTTCACCTTCTCAGGTCTGAAACGATGGCCCTTGTGCTTTTCATATATCGCGGCGCGGATAGTTTTCCACATGTGTGGCTGTGAACAGGATGGCTCAGCGCAAGATCTGTATGGACCCTGTCTTCCGGATCATTTTTCTGACCACCGATGTCGGATCTCTGTAGGTCACCTGAAAGGCATAGATCCCATCCCGCACATAGTACCTCTTCTCATCCAGGGGACGCCCATCCCGGCGCACCCCTCCTGTCCAGTATTCGAGGGGATTGTTGCTGGCCCAGATTTCACTGCCCCAACGGTCGAAGATGATCAAGGTGTACTCTTCGGGATTGCATTCGAAGGAAGGCCGCCATGCATCATTGACAAAATCACCATCTGGCGTGAATGCAGAAGGTGCAAATACCGCGCACCCACAAGGCACCTCAACCACTTCCACCGAATCCAATACCGTTCCACAGTCCGTGGTCTGGGTCGCTATGTAGAAACCCGGCGAGTCAATGCTGCGAACGGATCCCGTCACCCCATCGCTCCAAAACACAGTTCCGGACACTCCGGCATCCAATGTCACAGCAGCATCCTCGCAGAGCTCCACCAGGTCGGGCAGGGCCATGGGCTGCAGTGCGCCTGTAGGAACGACGACTGAAGACGCCACCCCACAACCCGACGCCACTTCTTCCGCCACGAGAAAAAAGACGCCGGGTGAAGTAACGGTCAAACCATCGGGATCCGCAGACGCTCCATCCACTTGCCAATCCACCCAGCCTGTGGGCCACGGGACGAACGTGAATTCTCCCGGACACAAAGGGTCCACCTCAAAAGAAGGCACCGCAGGCGTGAAGGCTTCCACGAACGTGCTGTCCGTTCCCGTGCATTCCGGCAAGGGGGACACCTCCACGGAAACCCAGCCTCCCACATTTCCGCTCCATTGCCAACCGCTGGAACCGTCAGACCAAATAGGGTCGGCAACGCCTGGCAAGGGCTCAACGCTCAAGGAAGAGGTTTCACCCGGACAAAAGGACACCGAATCCGGCAAGCCAGGATCCGGCACTTCAAACACGGTGACGGTCGAAGTCAATTCGATCACTGTGCCGCATACATCCGTTACGGTCGCGGTGTATTCGGTCGTTGCTGAAGGGCTCGCCAAGGGTTGCTCCAACGCAGGGTCGTCGAGTCCTTGAACCGGAGACCACTCAAAAACAGCGCCTGCTCCTGCGTCCAACCCCAACGGAATGCCCTGCCCAGCGCAGGTCACTGCATCCGGAGTCAAATAAGGCGCATCCGGGTTCAAAGCAGGAACCGACACTTCCCATTCGAGGGCGCAACCTGTTCCAGCATCCACCGCCTGTATGACGAAATCGCCTGAGGTCGCCTCCCAAGGGTCAGATGCAACAGCACCATTGACCGTCCAATCATTGGTGCCGGCGGGCCAATCCAATGGGTACACCTCCCCTGCACACAGGGCACTGATTTCAGGCAAATCGACTTCCAAGGGCTCCAATACCACCACGGTGGTGCTGGCTGTGCCCGCGCATCCTGTGGCGCCTGTGACCTCCACCGACTGCACCCCGGGATCATCCCCTGTCCAATCGGGGCCCTCCGTTCCATCGGACCACAAAGCCGTTCCGCCGGCCGGCACGGACACACTGAGCGAAGCCGTTTCTCCGGGACAGAGACTCACCTCGGGAGGCAAATCGGGCTCGGGCAATGGCGACACCTCAACCGTGGTCACAGCGGTGAGAACCTCCCCACAAATGTCTGTCCAGGTGGCAGTGTAGGTGGTTGTCGCATCCGGAGAAGCCAAGGTATTCGCATTGTCGGGGTCCGAAAGCCCTTCCTGGGGATCCCAAGACACCGTGCCTTCGGCCGTGGCCTCCAGCGCGAGTTCGACGGATTCTCCGTCGCACATTTCAAAGGTCGGAGGAAGGCCCACGGCTGCTGCCGTTATGCATGCCACTTGTGTATTGCTGCTTCCACCCGTGGAACCAGTGAAACCCCACCAAACGTCGGAATCCCCATCAAACAAGTCATTCACCAGGTCTACGTCCAGTGTCAACCGGACTTCACAATCAAACAAGAAAGTCAGGCTCTGGGCTGGCTCATCCCACTCCAATCGGAAGCGGTGGGGTTGTCCATCTTCGATATTGGCACCGTCGGAACGGGCCGAGACGGGTCCCGCCAAGTTGAAATAAGGGGCGTTGTGGTTGTTCACGCCGTCCCTGAGGAAGGCCACGTGGTCTCCCACTGGGTCACCAAGGTCCACATTTTGCCACGTGTCGATTTCAATGCCAAAACTGGGATTGAACCCCTCGAAACCCAATCCCCCACCTGCCATCCCTATTGCCGCAGGTCCGAAATTCTGCATCACGAATACAATGCCGTCCGCCCCCATTGCATCTGCACTGCCCAAATTGACCTCTACGTCGATGGTCACCGACTGTGACAAGTCCAAGGGCTCATTGAACCAAACAGCCCCCAATTCCCATTCGTTGTTGTCTGTGATTTGGTAGCAATCATTGCCCAGAGCGCCTGCATCTCCCACGAACGTGCAAACCGGCTGTGCGCCGATGGCAAGGGAGAACATGAAAAGAGCCGTGAGCCCGCAATAACCGCGCATGGGGCAAAGAAACGCTTCAGAATGGGCAAGCGTTGCCCATTCATCCTGGAATTGTGTTGGCGTGGGTGTGAATCAGACGGAGAGCGCACCAGCGGCCTTGGCGTGGTCCGCCAGGAACTTCTCCAGACCGCTGTCGGTGAGAGGGTGCTTGAGCAGTCCCTTGATGGCGCTGAGGGGGCCGGTCATGACGTCTGCTCCGATCTGTGCGCAGTCGAGGATGTGCATGGTGTGGCGCACGGAGGCGGCGAGGATCTCCGTCTTGAACATGTAGTTGTCGTAGATGCAACGGATCTGTTCAATGAGCTGGAGGCCATCGCTGCTGATGTCATCCAAGCGGCCGATGAAAGGGCTGACGTAATCGGCGCCTGCCTTGGCTGCAAGCAATGCCTGGCCTGCAGAGAACACCAATGTGCAATTGGTGCGAATGCCCTTGTCGGAGAAATAACGGAGCGCCTTGACGCCATCTTCAATCATCGGGACCTTGACCACGATGTTGTCATGGAGTGCGGCAAGCGACTCCCCTTCCTTTACCATGTCCTCGAATTTGGTACTGATGACCTCTGCGCTGACGTCGCCATCGACGATGTTGCAGATCTCTACATAGTGGGCGCGCACGGCGGCATCCCCGCTGATGCCCTCTTTGGCCATGAGGCTGGGGTTGGTGGTCACGCCGTCGAGCACGCCGAGGGCGGCTGCTTCGCGGATCTGGTCGAGGTTGGCTGTATCAATGAAGAACTTCATAGGGCTGAGAATCGAGGGGCGAAATTAATCCTGTCGGTCACCTCGACCTCCTTTTTCTGGACCGCTTTGTCCACGCTCAATCCCGGTTTGGGGTCAATCCAACCGGCGAACGGGATGACCACGGTATCCATCCCTCCCCAGCCAAGCTGCGCCTGTGGGCAA
>Ga0181563_10002538_pt1 | contig 17712 bp, 18 predicted proteins | sample 011ome_25_FD_133759 | JGI IMG/M metagenome (GOLD analysis project Ga0181563, IMG submission 133759) | Coastal salt marsh microbial communities from the Groves Creek Marsh, Skidaway Island, Georgia - 011512CT metaG (megahit assembly) | ecosystem: Environmental > Aquatic > Marine > Intertidal...
ATCCGAGCGTAGTGATTGCGGAGCAAAGAGACGCTTTCAGTTTGGGTATCGATCTTCTCGCTAAACTCACCTCGGGCAAGACCTATGTATGTGTCGCTCCCGGCGCGGATATCCCTGCTGGATCAGCTTCAAGCGCAGAGGTGGTGGTGTTTGATGGACCCCATCCTGCCGGTCTTGCAGGCACTCATATTCATATGCTCACGGGCAGCAGTTTGCAGCGCCAAGTGTGGCACATTGGTTATCAGGATGTGATTGCCGTTGGTCGTTTGTTCTTGGACGGCACGCTCTACAGTGACCGCGTAGTGGCATTGTCGGGCCCACAAGTGAGCAACCCTCGACTTGTGCGGACAAAGCTGGGCGTCGACCTTACCGCGCTCTGCGCCGGCGAAATGAATGAAGGTGAGAATCGCGTTATATCCGGTTCGGTTTTGGGGGGGCGCACCGTAACGGGTGCAACGAGCTACCTGGGCCGCTACCACAACCAGGTAACTGTCATACAAGAAGGTCGCGATCGTGCTTTCATGGGATGGTTGTCGCCCGGTTTCGAACGTCATTCCAATATGGGTATCTACTTCACGAGTTTCTTTGGCGCCAAGCCTCTGGCGATGACAACTAATACCAATGGCTCGGAGCGAGCCATGGTGCCAGTGGGTAGCTACGAGCGCATCATGCCGCTTGATATCCTGCCGACTCAGCTGCTGCGGTCTTTGATTGTCGGTGATACAGAAACAGCTCAAGCTCTTGGGTGTTTGGAGTTGGATGAAGAGGATTTGGCCTTGTGCACCTACGTATGCCCAGGCAAGTACGAGTACGGCCCGATTTTGCGGGACAACTTGGCACGTATTGAGAAGGAGGGGTAATCAGTGAGCTTGCGTTCGTTTCTTGATTCGATAGAACCTAACTTTAAAGAGGGCGGCAAATACCAAAATTGGTATGCGCTCTACGAAGCGGTCGATACCATTTTTTATTCACCCAACCACGTGACCAAAGCGACGGCGCACGTTCGGGATGGTATTGATCTCAAGCGCATTATGATCACCGTTTGGTTTGCGGTGTTCCCTGCGATGTTTTACGGCATGTATAACTTGGGATTCCAAGCAAACGAGGTAATTGCTGCCCAAGGCGGCGCGCTCGAAGGCTGGCGCGGCGCAATCCTGTACTCGATTGCTGGCAGTGACCCGTCTAGTTTGTGGGACTGCTTCTGGTATGGCGCTCTGCATTTCTTGCCGATTTACGCGGTAACCTTTGTGGTTGGCGGCTTTTGGGAAGTGCTGTTTGCCATGAAGCGCGGCCACGAAGTTAACGAAGGTTTCTTCGTAACATCTATTCTGTTTGCATTGATTTGTCCGCCAGATCTTCCCCTGTGGCAGGCGGCGTTAGGTATCAGCTTTGGTGTGGTGATTGGTAAAGAAGTATTTGGCGGTACTGGTAAAAACTTTTTAAACCCAGCACTTACAGGGCGAGCCTTTCTCTATTTTGCTTATCCGGCTCAGCTGTCAGGCGATGCCGTCTGGGTCGCGGTTGATGGTTACACCAGCGCTACCCCTCTCGCTCTGAACGCCATGGGTGGCGTTGATGCGATTACTCAGCAGTGGACTTGGTTTGACGCCTTCATTGGTAACATCCCCGGATCGATTGGTGAAACCAGCACTTTGATGGTTCTCATTGGCGGCGCAGTATTACTGCTAACTCGAATCGCGTCATGGCGCATTGTCGCTGGTGTGTTCCTGGGTATGTTCCTGCTGAGTGGTCTGTTCAACATGATTGGTTCTGACAGCAACCCCGCGTTTGCGACGCCATGGTACTGGCACCTTGTAATGGGGGGCTTCGCCTTCGGTATGGTGTTCATGGCAACAGATCCAGTGTCGTCAGCGATGACGAACGGCGGGAAGTGGGGTTTCGGTATTTTGGTTGGTGTAATGACGGTATTGATTCGCGTCGTTAACCCAGCCTTCCCTGAAGGCATCATGCTGGCGATTCTGTTCGCCAATTTGTTCGCGCCTTTGATGGATCATTTTGTAGTTCAGGCGAACATCAAACGGAGGTTGGCACGTGTCTAATAAAGAAGGCATTGGAAAAGTAATCGGTGTCGCCTTTGCGCTGTGCGTTGTGTGTTCAGTCGTGGTATCCACAGCGGCTGTTCAGCTTAAGCCAGCGCAGCAGGTCAATAAAACACAGGATCTGAAGCGTAATATTTTACAAGCGGCTGGGCTCTATGACCCCAGTCAGACGGTTGAGGCTCAATTTGCGAGTATTTCAACTCGAGTGGTCGATATGCGAACAGGTCAGTTCACTGACGCTGTATCACCCGAATCTTTTGACCAGCGTAAGTCTGCGAAGGATCCGAATCTCTCAGCAGAGCTTAGCGATGACGCTGACATCGCTAAACTGTCACGTCGCGAGCATTACTCGCTGGTTTATCTAGTCGAGAGCGAGCAGGGCATAGACAAAATCATTTTGCCAGTTCGGGGCTACGGTCTGTGGTCGACGCTCTACGGTTTTGTTGCTCTTGAATCTGACGCGAATACGGTAGTGGGTCTTGGTTTCTACGAGCATGGTGAGACTCCCGGGCTTGGCGGCGAGGTTGATAATCCGCGCTGGAAAGCGATGTGGCCGGGAAAGCAAGTCTACCGGGATGGATCGGTTGACCTCGCACTAGCTAAAGGGGCGGTGGATCCGGCGAGTAAAGACGCTGACTGGCGTGTGGACGGCCTTTCGGGTGCTACCTTGACTTCGCGAGGCGTTACAAATTTGGTTCAGTTCTGGCTCGGTGAAGAGGGCTTTCAGCCTTTTTTGGCGAATCTGAAGGCGGGGGAGGCCTAATATGAGCAGTTTCAAGGACACGGTGGTTAAACCCATTTTTGATAACAACCCGATCGCGCTGCAAATTCTGGGTATCTGTTCGGCCTTGGCGGTGACGAGTTCGATGCAGGTGACGGTCGTAATGTGTATCGCATTGACGACAGTGACCGCATTTTCCAACTTCTTCATCTCGATTATTCGGAATTCAATTCCATCGAGTATTCGTATTATTGTTCAAATGATCATCATCGCCTCTCTGGTGATCGTGGTTGACCAGATTCTCAAAGCAGTGGCTTATGAAATCAGTAAACAACTGTCGGTGTTCGTTGGCTTGATTATTACCAACTGCATCGTGATGGGGCGTGCTGAAGCCTACGCTATGAAGAACCCGCCGATTCCCAGTTTCTTTGACGGTATCGGGAACGGTTTGGGCTATAGCGTTGTCCTTCTGGCGGTGGGTTTTGTGCGCGAACTTTTTGGTGCGGGCAAGCTTTTCGGTATCGAGATCTTACCCCTGGTCACCGAGGGCGGCTGGTACAATCCGAACGGCCTGTTACTGTTGCCTCCGAGTGCGTTTTTCTTGATTGGCATCTTTATTTGGATTTTACGCAGCGTTAAACCTGCTCAAGTTGAAGCGCCAGAGTACTCTTTGGCGAAGCATACCGTCGCGAAGGAGGGTGTGTAATGGAATATTATCTGAGTCTGTTTATACGCTCCATCTTCATTGATAACATGGCGCTCGCCTTTTTCTTAGGGATGTGCACCTTTTTGGCGATTTCAAAGAAGATCCAAGCCGCGCTTGGATTGGGTATTGCTGTCATCGTGGTCCTGGCGATTACGGTTCCAGTGAATAACCTAATCTACAACTACCTATTGGCAGACGGCGCTCTTGCTTGGGCGGGTTACCCAGATATTGATTTGAGCTTTCTGGGCCTATTGAGCTACATCGGTGTAATCGCGGCTATCGTTCAGATCATGGAAATGTTTCTGGATAAGTTTGTACCGGCTTTGTACAACGCCTTAGGCGTGTTTCTACCGTTAATCACGGTGAATTGCGCTATCCTTGGTGCGTCTCTGTTTATGGTCGAACGCGATTACAACTTCGCTGAATCCTTGGTATTTGGTGCCGGTTCAGGTGTTGGCTGGGCGCTGGCTATCGTTGCACTAGCGGGCATTCGCGAGAAGTTAAAGTACAGCGACGTACCTGAGGGCTTACGAGGTCTCGGTATTACGTTTATAACTGTTGGCTTGATGTCGTTGGGCTTTATGTCTTTCGGCGGAATCGATTTGTAAGGGGTTAGCGATCGATGGATACCATAGTATTTGGTGTAGGGATGTTCACGGCGATTGTTCTCGCTCTCGTGTTAATCATTCTGTTTGCCCGCAGCAAAATGGTGAACAGCGGTGCGGTCAATATCGTGGTCAATGGCGAGAAGACGATCTCGGTACCGGCGGGCGGTAAGTTACTGCAAACATTGGCTGATTCAAATCTCTTTCTCGCTTCGGCCTGCGGTGGAGGCGGCACCTGTGCGCAGTGTAAATGCATTGTTAAGTCAGGCGGTGGCGCTATGCTGCCAACCGAAGAGGGACATTTCAATCGCAAAGAAGCTGCAGAGGGTTGGCGTTTAAGTTGTCAGACTTCCGTAAAGCAGGATATGGAGATCGAGGTCCCAGAGGAAGTCTTTGGGGTGAAGCAGTGGGAGACAACGGTTGAATCGAACGAGAACGTTGCCACCTTCATCAAGGAACTCGTGCTTCGTTTACCCGAAGGTGAGACGGTTGACTTCCGAGCGGGCGGCTACGTCCAGCTCGAAGCTCCAGCGCATCATGTTAAGTACTCTGATTTTGATATCGGCGAAGAGTACAAAGGCGATTGGGAGCGCTTCGGTTTCTTCAAAATTGAATCAAAAATCGAGGAGCCGATTATCCGGGCTTACTCGATGGCCAACTACCCAGAAGAAAAAGGCGTGGTTAAGTTTAATATTCGTATTGCGACACCGCCCCCCGGCAGCCAAGGTATACCTCCGGGCCAGATGTCATCGTGGGTGTTCAACTTGAAACCGGGCGACAAAGTCAAAGTGTATGGTCCCTTCGGTGAATTCTTTGCCAAAGACACAGATGCTGAGATGGTCTTCATCGGCGGCGGGGCAGGTATGGCTCCCATGCGTTCGCATATCTTTGATCAGCTCAAACGCTTAGGTTCCAAACGCAAAATTTCGTTTTGGTATGGCGCTCGGTCTTTACGTGAAATGTTCTACGTAGAAGATTATGACCAGCTAGCGGCCGAAAACGAGAACTTCGATTGGCACGTTGCCTTGTCGGATCCGCAGCCAGAGGATAACTGGGATGGATTGACGGGCTTTATCCATAATGTTCTGTATGAACAGTATTTGAAGGATCACCCCGCACCCGAAGATTGTGAATACTACATGTGCGGGCCGCCCATGATGAACGCAGCGGTTATCAAAATGTTAACGGATCTAGGTGTGGAGCCGGAAAACATTATGCTAGATGACTTTGGTGGCTAGCCCCTTGAAGCAGCTCACTTTAACGCTCAGCCTTTTGGTCTGGGCGTTTTTTCTTTCTGCCTGCAGTCCTTCTCCTGAGTATCAGACCCTGACGGGGCGAACCATGGGTACCACGTGGTCGGTTGTGTTCTTGCCAGTGGAGAACATGAATGTGAGCATGGTGCAGGCGGCTCTTGAAGCGGATTTGCTGGACGTCAATGGGTCGATGTCGACCTATATTGCCGACTCAGAGATCAACAGAGTATCATCAGCCCCGATAGGAGAGCCTATTGCACTCAGTGCGATGTTCGCGGACGTGCTAGCAGAATCGATTACGGTGTCACAACTGTCGGATGGTGCCTATGATGTAACGGTGGCGCCTTTGGTGGATCTGTGGGGCTTCGGACCACAGTTCACTGCAGAGAAGATTCCGGCCCCAGATGCAGTTGAGAATGCGATGTCCAAGGTGGGGTACGAGGCACTCAACTTTGACCTCGAAACTCGAACCCTCACAAAAACCGAACCTCGTGAGTTGGATTTCTCTTCAATTGCAAAAGGCTACGGTGTCCAACGACTCGCTGATAATCTCGAACAGCAGGGGGTTGAGCACTATTTGGTAGAGATCGGCGGTGAATTACTTGCGAAAGGACTCAATCCAAAGGGGCAGTCATGGAAGGTCGCGGTACGCTACCCCGACGCTACCCGCCAGGGGGCGGCTATGGCCCTGGGTTTAGATGATGTCGGCGTGGCAACCTCGGGTGATTATTTCAATTTCTTTCAAGTCGGCGGGCAACACTTTTCACACTTGATTGACCCGAGGACGGGTGAGCCCATCCATCACGAAGTTGTCTCCGCCACGGTTGTGGATCAAAATATAACCCGTGCCGATGCGCTGGCGACAACCTTATTGGTGCTCGGTAAGGATCGGGCGCTTGCGCTTGCGGAGCGGGAGTCTTTAGCCGCTCTGCTCTTGGTTAAGACCCCTGCGGGTATTAAAGCTTTTCCGAGTAGCGTATTCGCACAGCGCTACGGGAGCGCAGGAACAGGAGAGTAAAGACATGGAAACGTTCGTTTTGGCTTTTGTATTCATGGCGCTTGTCGTAGCGGCGATGGCGGTTGGTGTTATTTTAGGGCGCGATCCCATAAAAGGAAGCTGCGGAGGGATGGGCGCCGTGGGTATCGATGCGGCCTGCGAAATCTGTGGTGGCGACCCCAAGCGCTGCGAAGAGGAAACACGCCCCGCAAAAGCGGATCAATCTCTCTTCTACGATGCGGTTGAACCTGAATCGACGAAATAATGCGTTTTGTTGGCGGCATCGCATGGCGATATAGTTTTGGCGTAAAACGTCGCGGCTTTGCCCGTCTTGTTTCCATTCTATCCATGTTTGGTATGGGGCTCGGCGTGGCCTCTCTGATCATAGTGCTATCGGTGATGAATGGTTTCGCCGATGAAATCACACGTCGTGTTCTTTCAGTCGTGCCGCATATATTTATTGTAGCTAACTCAGACGCACTTGATGCCCCTAGCGTTCCCGAAGTCAAACCAAACCCGGGCGTGAGAGAGAGTGGCATGCCGGGTCTTCCAGGTCCTATTAGAACCGCATCGGGTGTGCTTGCCGCTACGCCATATGTTCGTGATCAAGTGTTGTTCGACTCGGGCTACGGCGTGTCTGGCGCTCGCCTGATGGGGCTAGACCCCCGCAGTATCGAGGCTGTTTCTCCTTGGCTGAAAACCGTAGCGTCGAGCCTAGAGGGACCCACCTCGTCCCGTTTCGAAGTCGTGTTGAGTGAATCTCTTTCAATCCAACTCGGAGTGGGGCAGGGAGATAATGTCAAAGTGATGTTACCTGAGTTATCGATGAGCCCCTTCGGTATGTATCCACGAACGCGCTTATTGCGAGTCGCAGCCGTGTTTTCTCCTGGCATTAATCAGTTGAGTGCGGATGCCTTCGTAACGATCGAGACAGCCCAGCGTTTGTTCAGACGGAGTTTTGATGGATGGCAGTTGAGAGTTGAGGATATGTGGCAGGCGCCTCGTATCGCCAGAGAGTTGAGTAACCGTCTCGGCAGCGATTTTCGAGTCCAAGATTGGACTCAAACGCAAGGCACGCTGTTTGCTTCGATTACCATGGAGAAACGGATGGTGGGTTTGCTGTTGTTTCTTGTGGTTATTGTGGCCGCTTTCAACTTAATTGCTACGCTTGCAATGTCCGTACACTCACGCCGGCGCGATATCGCCGTATTGGGTATGATGGGTTTATCGCGATGGTCGATAGGGAAGATATTTGTGTTTCAGGGTGTTCTCATGTCGGGTGTGGCTATTACCCTCGGATTGCTTTTGGGTACCGTTGTGGCCACATTTTTGCCTTCAATCGTTGTGTTCGTAGAGACTACTCTGAATTTCCATCTTTTCGACCCTTCCGTTTACTTCATTACCAAGCTACCGAGTGACACTAAAGTAACCGATTTAATATGGGTGGGTTTGAGTGCCTTAATCCTAAGCTGTTTGGCGTCTTTGTACCCTGCTTTGCGCGCAAGCAGAATTTTGCCTGCCGAGGTTTTGCGGTATGAGTAAGCGTTGTATTCGAAGAATAAATGGAAATTTTTGCGTCGGTGGTGCTCGGCCGGTCAGTTTGAGCACATTCGTCGCCCGCGCGAGGTTGTTATGAGTCAGTTTGCCTTGTCGTGCTCGGGCGTGAGTAAGTCGTATTCAGATGGAGACCGTCGTGTGTTGGTGCTCGATCGTTTGGATTTTGACTTGGCTCAAGGCGAGATGGTCGCTATTGTCGGCGCTTCCGGTTCGGGTAAATCCACCTTACTCAATTTGTTGGGGGGGTTGGATCGGCCAGATGAGGGACGTATCGAACTGCGAGGTCGAGAGTGGCAGAGTATGTCCTATGCAGCGCAGTGTCGTTACCGCAACCAGCAGCTGGGTTTTGTCTACCAATTTCATCATCTCTTGCAGGACTTCAGCGCGCTAGAAAACGTGGCTTTACCTGCGCGAATTAGCGGGCTCTCGGTCGCTCAGGCGAGCGCGTTGGCAAAAGAACAGCTCGAGCGTTTGGGCCTGTCTGAAAGGGCGCACCATCGTCCTTCCCAACTCTCAGGCGGTGAACGCCAACGCGTAGCCATCGCACGTGCTCTGGTTATGGGGCCCAGTGTGGTTCTGATGGATGAACCTACCGGTAATTTGGATTCAGACTCAGCCCAACTGGTTATGAGGGCAATTACTCAGCAGCGCTCCAGCGCCACAGCCTTTGTTTTAGTTACACACGACGCACAGATAGCGGCCCAAGCAGATCGTCAGTGTCTCTTGCAGCAGGGCGGTTTGGTGGAACGGGCGTGCTGAAATCCCTGTATTTCAGTTTAGCCCTGCGCCAAATCCTCACACGAGAGCAATCCCCTCTGTCTCGATTCTTGAGCGTGCTGTCGATGACGGGTTTGGTTTTAGCCGTCGCTTTGATGTGCACGGTACTGTCGGTAATGAATGGATTCGATACCGAAATGCGATCGCGCATACTGGCAGTGGTACCTCATCTTGCGGTCATGGAGGCAGACGGCCTCTCGATCGATTCCCCCCTAATCGAAACGCTGGCTCAGGATCCCAGAGTAGCGGATGTCTCCAAATTTATTGAGTTACAGGGGCTAATCGAACGAGGCGGTAAAGTCAGTGCTTTCTTGGGAGTAGGGGTTGAAGCGCCTGAGGCGTGGCTCTTACCAGAGATGATTGAAGCAAGATCCAGCTCGGGTATTTTAGTTGGGCGGCTCTTAGCCATGGATCTCGGTCTCGAGATAGGAGGCTCAGTCAATTTAATCGTGCCCGGTAAATCTAGGCAAACGGCTAAAGTTCAAGCTTTTGAGGTGGCGGGATTTATTGAAACAGCGACTGAAGTTGACAACAGTTTGGTTTTACTGCCGCTCGATCGCGCTGCCCATTTTCTGAACTTTGGATCTGCTAGAGTATCCGGGATTCGGGCGCAATTGAAGGACGTTTTCGAGGCCTCAAGTTTGGCCCAGGAGCTTCGCTTTACGCTCGAACCAACGCAATACGTCAGGCATTGGGGTATGACCCATGGGAATTTGTACGCGGCGATTCAGCTTTCCCGAGATTTGATTGTAATCTTAGTTGCGGCAGTCGTGTTCATCGCCGCGTTTAATGTTATTTCGTCGCTGGTGCTTTTAGTTACTGATAAGCAAAAGGAGATCGCCATGTTGGCAACCATGGGCGCAGAGCCGGGTCACATCATATCGATCTTTTTGTATTTGGGTGCCCTAATCGGTCTTATCGGAAGTCTGGTCGGCGGCTTCTTGGGCGCGCTACTGGCCTTTAACATTACGGCCATGGTAAGTTTCGTCGAGCAGGCGTTGGATGTGCAATTTCTCAACACCGACGTCTATCCCATCGCATTTTTGCCCTCTGACCCGAGTTTGGGTGATTTCATCTTGGTGGTCTTGGTCGGCTTGATTGCCTGCATTCTTGCGGCGATCTATCCAGCGATCAGAGCCGCTCGATTGCAGCCCGCTACGGTGCTCACTGAGGTCTGATCGAGGCGATAGCTTCTCAGAGCTGCCTCTGCCGCCGCCGCTCCTTCCATTTGTGGCGCACCTGCATTTTCCAAAGGATATCAACCAAGAAGTAACCCAATGCTCCAAAGCCGATAGAGAAAAGAGTGCAGCCGAGCAGGAAGGGCTCCCAGACCGCACCTAGTGTGGTAAACAGCCATTCAAAACTGAGTTCGAAGTTCAGCGCCTGGGTATTCTCGCCCAGTAGAAACGCACCCAGCTCGTAGGCAAAAAAGAAAATCGCCGGCATCGTGACCGGGTTTGTTATCCATACCAGTGAAACCGATAGCGGTAAGTTACAGCGCAGCCACACAGCCATTGCCGCCGCTACAATCATCTGCCCCGGTATTGGCATGAAAGCCATGAACAAGCCGACAAAGAAACCCATCGAAGCCGAGTACCGATTCAGGTGCCACAGGTTACCTTCATAGATCCAGTCGCCAAAAATACGCAGCGCTTTCTGCTTGCGCAGTGCTGCGGGCGTAGGGATCCATTTTCGTAGCGTTCGCTTGGGCATGGTGCCTATTGCTCGTTTTTGATGATTATGCCGTTTGAGAGTTGTGCTTTTATGAAGCTCATCAAGCGAGCGATATTATGACCATAAACGGTGTCAAAAACTATCTAGACTTTTGCAGCTTCGGGTTTGTTCTGGGAAGCTTATGTGCCCTGCGCGTAGGGAGCTTGAATGCCTTATTATTCGGCGCATTGCTTGGGTTTTTGGTCAGTCTGATATACCCAGTCGCGAAGTATGGTCTGTTTCTTGGTCTAGACTCAAGCAGAAACCTAAGGCAAGGCCAACACTTTTTGGCGTCGCGCTTCCTGGTGATGCTGGCTGGAATCACGGCCTCTTGGGTGTGGGTATGGTGTTACAGTAACTTCGTTGTTCGTCTGGAATTGCCGAATGAGTGTCAGCATACAGACCTTGTCGTCAAGGCCGAGGTAGTGGACTTTCCCAGACAGATGCGATGGGGGGATTTGGAGCCATTCTCCCAGTTGCGCCTGCGTCTCCTGGCGGTCGATCTAGCGAAGTGTCGGGGCATCGAGTCGGCGCGGGTATACTATGCCGGTGATGAACGTATTGCCTTGGGTGACGTTTTAACAGGCACACTGAAACTCAGATCGATTAGAGGCTTTGCGAATTTTAGCGAAGATTCGCGAGCCGCTCAGGCGATAGCTTCGCGCGAGATTGCCCGAGGCCGCCTTGTTGAGATTTCCTCCATGCGCGGGACTGAGTCTCAGGTAGCGCGAGCCCGTCTTTTCTTAGCAGAGCGAATAGACGCTCAAAGTTCGCTCAGTGCGGCGGCGAAGGGTGTTTTGAAAGCGCTCGTGTTGGGGTTTAAAGACGGTATCCCCGAGGATCTTAGGTCTACCTATAGTAGCTTGGGCATCGGGCATCTACTTGTGATTTCGGGACTTCATGTTGGCTTTTTAGGTGGCGTTCTTATTCTATTGCTCAGGTGGATGTTGAGGCCTTTGTGCCTTTCGCTCCCTTTAGGTATGGTGCAGTGTTTGATCGCGATCTGTGCCTTCGTTCTGGTTCTGAGTTACGCGGGATTAGCCGGTGGTAGCCTGCCCGTTGTGCGTGCGACTGCCGCTTTCGGCGGATGGCTACTAGCGGACCTCTTAGGTCGAGGTGGCCAGCCGATACGGCTCTTTTGGTGGATTCTGTGTGTCGCGCTGGCGCTTAATCCCTTCACCAGCCTATTGCCGTCGTTTTGGCTTAGCTTCGGGGCTGTCTTCGTGGTTTTATGTGCCGGAGTGGTCGTTCGCCGGTTTTCCATACGCGCTCGCACAGCACTGACGCACGTCATTGTGTGCCTCTCTGTCGCCCCCGTGGGTGCACTCTATTTTCAACAGCTGCCGCTTCTGAGCATACCCTCGAATCTCATTGCGATTCCCATAGTGAGCTTTCTAGTTGTGCCGTCGGCCTTAGCCGCGTCGATTTTGGAACTTGCGGCGCAACCCGGTCTGGCTGAGGTGCTTTGGAATATTGCGAGCGCGCCGATAGGACTTACTGAGCGCGCAACCGGGAGCGGTTCACTAAACGTTTTTGGTGTTGAACATACCGCTGGTGTCCTCGTGACCGCACTTGCCAGTATGGCTCTGTTGGCTTTTTGGATGCCCATCAGTTGGCGGTGGAGAGCCGTTTGCGTGGCAATTCTGATCTTCTACTGGATACCATTGAGTGGACTCAACAAAGGCGATCAGGCCACACTGACGGTGTTTGACGTAGGGCAGGGGAGCTCAGCGTTATTTGAAGCGAGCGGCCAGACCCTGTTATTCGATCTGGCTGGAGGGCTACCCGAGACCTTTCATATTTACGATCAAACCGTGCGGCCATTCCTGCTTGAAAAAGGTGTCCGCAGCGTAAGCCATGTCGTTGTGAGTCACGATGACTTCGACCACTCGGGCGGTTGGTATTCGAGCCACTTTGATCTCGAGGGTGGCCATCTCACAAGCGCGGGAGCGTTTCTTGAGGGAAGCGAGCCCTGCGTGCCTGGGCGAGTTGAGAGCTGGTCTTCTGAGATTCAGCTGGTGTGGTTGTCCGGTTTTGACCGCAATGCCGGATTTTCGGATAACGATGGCTCATGCGTGCTCCAAATACGAGCCTTTGGTCGCTCTATTTTACTGGTCGGTGATGTGGGGCAGGCTCATGAGCGAGACTTGGTTCGCTTCTGGCGCGATCAACTCAAAAGTGACGTGCTGGTGGTCTCGCACCACGGTTCGAATACCTCAACCTCGGCGACTTGGCTTAAATGGGTTCAGCCGATTTTTGCGGTTGTCTCGGCGGGTTTCGACAATCATTTTGGGCATCCGCATCAAGCTGTGCTCGAGCGTCTGGCCCGCGCCAAGGTATGCGTGCTTGACACTTCCAAGGCGGGCGCAATCCGTCTTACCTGGTCGCGCGCGAACGGTATTGCTGTCGAGAGCTCACGTAATACAGTGCGGCGCTTTTGGCAGCATAATGCGCGATCACCGTGCTCCTAGTACTTTTTCGCAGGGCCCGCGTTGTGAAGGGTCTGCACGTGGGTATAATGTGAGCAACTCAAAGGGGGACCTATGTTAGAAATTGTGACTGCTGGCGGCTGGCTGATGATTCCGATCTTACTTTGTTCGGTGATTGCGCTGGCTATATCGATCGAGCGTCTCGTCGCGCTCAAGGCGAATAAAGTTGCTCCACCGCAATTGGTACAAACCCTCTTTCAGCAGATCAAAGCGGGGCAGTTGAATGCGGATAAGCTGCGGGCCCTACGCAGCTCCAGTCAGTTGGGTCATATCCTCGCAGCGGGATTGGTTAACGCCAAAGCCGGCCGTGATGTCATGAAGGAAAGCGTGCGAGATGCGGGTGGACAAGTGGTTCATGAATTGGAGCGGTTTTTGAATACGCTGGGCACTATTTCTGTCATTACGCCTCTACTGGGCTTGCTGGGAACTGTCATAGGCATGATCTCGGTATTTACAGAGATCGTGACGCAAGGCACAGGTAATGCGGGTGCTTTAGCGGGCGGTATATCACAGGCTTTGATTACGACAGCCGCCGGTTTGACCGTGGCAATTCCCTCGCTTGTGATGCACCGGTATTTGCACGGTCGGGTTGACGCCATCGTGGTGCGAATGGAGCAAGACGCTAATCGCTTGATTGAGGCCCTGCATGGCAACGCGGGTGCGATGACGGAAACCGAGGCGCCAAAGTGAAGTTTGAGAGGCGCGCCAGACAGCCAGTTGAGGTGAATTTAACGCCTCTTATCGACGTTGTTTTTTTGCTGCTGATTTTCTTTATGGTATCGACTTCGTTTACCAAGCAGAGCGAGCTCACCCTTGCCTTGCCCACCGCGAGCGGAGATTCGCGGGAGATCGTTCCCGATCTTATTGAATTGGTCGTGACGAAAGAGGGAGCATACCGAGTCAACGGTTTACCCATCGTGGGAACACAGGTCAGTGCCTTGAAGGATGCAATCTATAGACTGTCGAAGGGTGATACCACTTTGCCAATGGCCATTGTTGCAGATGCACAGGCCACACATCAATCAGTCGTGACAGCCATGGATGCAGCGGGGCAATTGGGCTTCTCACGTTTGAGTATTGCGACTTTGAACCCAACCGATGAGTCGCCCTGATTTGGCATTTTCTAGATGGAAGTTCGAGCGTTTTGTGACGAAGCGCTGGTACTCCAAAAGTCCGGGTCTTCTTTGGCTTCTGTTTCCCCTTGAGCTACTGTATCGAATCGTGATTGCTCGGAAGCTGGAGCGCCCTCGCATATCAGCGCTCGATCCGCCACTCGTCGTTGTGGGAAATATTACTGCCGGCGGCACGGGTAAAACACCCTTTGTCATTGCCTTGATTGAAGCGCTGCAAGCTAAGGGTATGAAGGTGGGGGTAATCAGCAGGGGTTACGGACGTACAACTCGTGGTTTGCGGCTGTTGTCCTGGGAATCTACGGCGGATCAAGTCGGGGATGAGCCTCTTTTGATACATGAACGCACCCATGTTCCGGTTTGCGTTGCAAATGATCGGATGGCCGCCTACGAAGCAATTAAAGCATCGGTTGATTTGGTGGTTGCGGATGACGGCTTGCAGAATCGACATTTGCATCGTTCGTATGAGATCGCCCTAATCGATTCAAATAAGGGTTTTGGGAATGGCCACTGCTTGCCCTTAGGGCCGTTACGAGAGCCTGCAGTGCGTCTGGATACGGTCGATGTCGTAGTTGATCGGGCCGATTTGGGTGGGCAGGGGCTTTCGATGGTTCCAAGCCGCTTTTGTCACAGTGTTACGGGTGAGGTCGTCGACGTGGCCGATATGCTAGAACGCCATGCAAGCATTGCACTGGTCAGTGGCATTGCGGTACCCGAAAGAGTGAAGTCTGATTTGAGTACACTCGGTTTTAGCGTTAATTTGCGTGCTTTTCCGGACCATCATCGTTTTGAGGAGCGTGATTTTGACGGGCTTAAAGAGCCCATTATCGTCACTGAAAAGGACGCGGTGAAACTTCCGCAAATTGCGATAGACTATTGGATTTACCGCGCTGACTTGACGCTGCCAGAGGGGCTCGTCGATCAGATGCTTACTTCTTTGAGGATCAAAACGTGAGCTATACCATAATCATTCCAGCGCGCTACGCTTCAAGCCGCTTACCCGGCAAACCCTTGGCGCTTGTCGCGGGAAAGCCGATGATTGAGCGCGTTTGGCTTCAGGCGCAAAAGGCGGGAGCGAGCGATTTGGTTGTGGCGACGGATCACGCTGGGGTGCAAATGGCGTGCGAGCGCTTCGGCGCTCACGTTTGTATGACTCGGGAGGATCACGAGTCTGGGACGGATCGCTTGGCTGAGGTGGTGGATCAACTTGAGCTCGGTGATGACGCTATTGTGGTAAACGTGCAGGGTGATGAACCTTTAATTCCGCCCGAGGTGATTGAGCAAGTCGCGCTAAACCTGGCCAACAACCCGAGTGCGGGAATTGCCACCTTGTGTGAGCGGATTACAGACCACGACACTCTGCTCGACCCCAATGCGGTTAAGGTGGTTTTTGATAAGTCGGGTATGGCGCTCTATTTCAGTCGCTCAACCATTCCCTTCAACCGCGATACGGCAATGACAGCCGTCGATCTGGAGCGAGAGGCCTGGTATCGGCATCTGGGTATATACGCCTATCGCGCGCGCACTTTGAGAGCCTTTACAACGTGGCCCATGGCCAGTCTTGAGCGATTGGAGAAACTAGAACAGCTGCGTGCGTTATATCAAGGTGTGCGCATCCATGTGGAGCCGGCGTGTGCGACTGTACCGGGTGGCGTAGATACGCAGGCTGATCTAGATAAAGTGAATCGGTTACTGAGTCCTTGATGCCCCTAACGATCGAGAAAAGCAAAGATCTCAGTAGCTGCAACACCTTGCGACTGAGCGCGCAGGCTCAGTATTTTTGTGAAGTTGAAAGCATAGATGACTGGCGAGAAGCGCTCGTTTGGGCGAAGGCTAGCGGCTTAGCCGTGACCATACTGGGCGGTGGGAGCAATGTTGTACTGGCTCCTCGAATCCTAGGGTTAGTTGTGCATCCCTCGAATTCTGACTTGAGCTTCCAGCACGAGGACTCGAATTACGTATCCGTTAAAGTGGGCGCAGGGTGCGATTGGGACCGGTTTGTACGCTCTAGTATTGATCGCGGTTGGTTCGGACTGGAAAACTTGGTGTCGATTCCGGGTTCTTGCGGCGCGGCGCCTGTCCAAAACATCGGCGCCTATGGCGTGGATGTGGCTGCTTGGGTAAAAACAATCAGCTGCATCGATATGCACACGGGTGAGGTGTTCGAGCGCAACGCGGACGACTGCGATTTTGGCTATCGCAGCTCGCGTTTTAAAACTGAAGATGCGGGTCGGGTGGGCATTATCGCCGTGACCTTTAAATTACGTCGAACGCCAAAGGTGAATCTGAGTTACGCGGCACTCTGCGATGCGATGGATGCCGCCGGCCTCGAGCCCACGCCGATCAACGTTCTCAGGCAGGTAGAGGCAATTCGAGCGCAGAAACTACCGAATCCCAGTGTGTCACCAAACGCGGGAAGTTTTTTTAAGAATCCCGTTCTGAGTGTGAGCGAATTGTCCGCGCTCCAGCAACTCTTGCCTAGGGTTCCTGTGTATCCCGTCGAAGGGGGTAGCGTTAAGGTTTCTGCCGCCTACTTGATCGAACAAGCGGGATTAAAAGGGTTTTCTGAGGATGGTTTCGCCATGAGCGAACAGCATGCATTGGTTCTGATAAATTCGGGTGCGTCCTCGGGCGAGGCTTGCCTACGTTTTGCTAATCGTGTTGCCGAACGCGTTTGCGATCGGTTTAAGGTGGTACTGGAGCGCGAACCGCTTGCTTTGGGAGCCTTCGGATCATGATGCGCTTATGCAGATGGCGCTTAGGTGGATATGATCAGCTTCCGTTGGCAGAGCGACTAAGGTCTTCGATGAGATTATGTGAGGTCGGCTCATCCTTTTTAGGAAATGGTGCTAGCGGTGTCTGAGCAAAGATCGACAAAAAAACGCTTCGATTCTGAGGCGTTTTTAAAACAGTTAACGCAGCGCCCCGGTGTGTATCAGATGTTGGATAGCGACGGCGCGATTCTCTACGTGGGTAAAGCGAAAAACCTCAAGTCCCGTGTAAGCAGTTACTTTCGAGCATCAGGACTGACCACAAAAACAATGGCTTTGGTCAGCAAAATCAGTGATATTCAAGTGACTGTCACGAGCAATGAAGTTGACGCTTTGCTGCTTGAGCATAATCTAATCAAGGAGTATCGCCCGCCTTACAATATCCTGCTCAAAGATGATAAGTCCTACCCTTACATCTTTTTATCAACAGAGGATGCCTATCCTCGCTTGGCCTTTCACCGGGGTGTAAAACGCAAGAAAGGGCAGTATTTTGGCCCATATCCGAGTTCGGGTGCCGTGCGTGAATCGCTGCATTTTTTACAAAAGACGTTCAGAGTTCGGCAGTGCGAAGACGTTTACTTCAGTAACCGATCACGCCCGTGTCTCCAGTATCAGATCGGCCGTTGCACAGCCCCCTGTGTGAAAGGACATGTGACAGAAGCTGAATACGCAGAGCAAGTTGAGAGCACACGCCTATTCTTGCAGGGGAAGAGTCGGGAGCTCATGTCTAAGTTGGCGGATGACATGGAAGCCGCGGCTCAGCAACTGGAATTTGAAAAGGCTGCCGTGCTGAGAGATCAACTCGGGCATATCCAGCAGGTGCAATCAACACAGGGTATTGAGGGCGTTCGCGGTGATGTCGATTTAATCGCCTGCGCGGCGCGTCACGGAAAGGCTTGTGTTCACGTCTTATTTGTCCGTGAAGGCAGAGTG
>Ga0181563_10002539_pt1 | contig 17706 bp, 14 predicted proteins | sample 011ome_25_FD_133759 | JGI IMG/M metagenome (GOLD analysis project Ga0181563, IMG submission 133759) | Coastal salt marsh microbial communities from the Groves Creek Marsh, Skidaway Island, Georgia - 011512CT metaG (megahit assembly) | ecosystem: Environmental > Aquatic > Marine > Intertidal...
GCAAAACGCAACTTCTGATAAGTTGAGCAATGCTAAAATGGAATTGGCCGCAGCACTTGCAGCTAAGGACGCTCAAGCACAACAGTTGGCAGAACTTAAAGCAGATAAAAACAACTTGGCAAAACAAGTGGGTGATTTGACTGCAATGAGCGCTACCAACGCTGAGAACATGGAAAAAACATTGGAAAGCATCAACGAGAAGGATATGACAATCACTCGTTTGCAAGATGCTGTAAACCGCAAGGACAGCGTTACGTTCGCCCTAGTAAACTCATTGAAAGGTGCGTTGGGCGATTTGAACGACGAAGATGTTCAGATCAGCGTTGAGAAAGGTGTGGTTTATGTGAACTTGAGCGACAAGCTTATGTTCCGTCCAGGTTCAGCTTACGTTAGCAAGGATGCGAAAGCAGTTCTTGGTAAAGTGGCTAAAATCATGCAAGCCAAACCAACCTTGGAGATCTTGGTAGAAGGTCACACTGACACAGACCCAATCGCTACAGAATGTATTAGCGATAACTGGGAACTAAGTGCTCGTCGTGCGACTAACATCGTTCGCGTATTGCAGAACGACTTTGAAATCGCTCCAGAGCGTATGACTGCGGCAGGTCGTGGTGAATACGTTCCAGTAGCAACGAACGAAACTCGTGAAGGTCGCGCTGCGAACCGTCGCACACGTATCGTTGTATTGCCTAAGTTGGACGAATTCAACAAGTTGATCGAGGAAGGATTGAAATAAGATCTTTTTCAAATACTATAGGAAGCCCGGCCTTGTGCCGGGTTTTTTTATGCCTTTTCAGCATGAAGTCTTTCCATTACGTTCGCTTTGTATGAACGAGAAATGGGTATTTCGATTTCTGATCCGTCATCGTCCACTAAGGTTAATGAAGTGGCAGAGATGGTTTGAATGTGGCTCAGGTTGACCAAGAAGCTGCGGTGGGTTCGGATCCAATGTGGAAGTTCTTCCTCCCATTGGGAAATTTTTTGCTGCGTGGGCATTTCTTGGTTTGATGTGGTGTGTAGCACGGTGAATCGGTCCCTGCTTTCGATATAAAGGACCTTGGACTGTTGAAGGCGTGCCTCTTTACGGTTGGAAATAAAGCTGAGGTAGCTAATTTTTTCTGGGCTAGGTGGCCAAAGTTTTTCTGAAATAAAGAATTCACCTAAAATGAGGGAGGTGATCCAAAATAAGGAGAACGCCGGGTTGATCAGTACGGCTGGAAAATTTCCTGGGTCCAATTCGAATAAAAACCAGTAGGCCGCAATAGCTCCCATATATTCTAACCACATCACTCCTATGAGCAGGTATATCCAGTAGTGAACTCTTTTTTTATAGGACTGCCAGAGAACAGGCGCCAGCCCTCGGGCTAAAAATGCCCCGGGCATAAGCATGGTGGCTAGCATCCAGGATTGAGCCAGGCCATCAACGAAACTTCGATACACTAGGGCGAGTAAAAAGGAGGCTATGAGCCAATAAAGGTATTGGAATGTGTTCTTCTTCATGGGTGCAATAAATGTACTACTCCTGAATTGGAATTTGGTGCTCTCAACAACGCCAGCGCCCAAAAATGGGGGATTTTACGCGTTTAAAGGGGGATTCGACACCTTTATATCACGAATAATTCACGACCTTTTTAATGAATTTAAATCCAGAAACTATGATTGATTTATTTATGATGGGTGGCCCGCTGTTCATGGGCATCCTTACCGTTGTTTTCTTGCTGATGATCATTGCGGCTGTGCGCAATGGCTGCGTAAAGGAATTGGGTCTCTTGGCCCTTGCGTTAGGTTTTATGGGCCAATTAATTGGCCTTTTCGGCGCCTTCGAAGGCATCGAGCAGATGGGGGGCGTGAGCCAAGCCATGCTCGCCGGTGGCCTAAAAGTATCGAGTATCACTTCCATTTATGGATTGCTCATCTACATCGTGAGTCTTCTGATTCAAATCGTCAAGAAATTCACTGGGAAGTAAAATTTTTTCGCACCCAATAAAAAAGGCGCCCGGAGGGCGCCTTTTTTGTGCAAGGTATTTTCGCTTACGGGCACTCCGCGCGCGTTACTGTCAAATACGATGGTGTGGCACCACCACCGGCAGTTGTAGAGTCCAAAACACCCGGATCGACACAAGTATCTTCCACGGTGAGGGCTGAATTGTCTAATTGGTACTGGAAACCGTCCCAAGTGTAATCGTCTTCATAGACATCGCAATCACAGAATGCATTTCCACACGAGGCTAGGGCAAAGCCTACGCCTAAGATTAGTAGGGCTTTTTTCATAAGTGTTATTATTTAGCGAGTTTGTTCCTCACTAATATAGGGACTTTGCCTCTAATGAATCAGGCTATTTGGCGCATAAGGCAAGTGCACCTTCTCTGCGACCTTATCCACTACATCCGTAATGTGCATCTTTTCATAGCTGCTTCCCGCACTCACTCCGGCACCCATCATCAAGAAAGGCACATGAGTATCATAGGTATAGCCCGTGCCGTGCGTGGACCCTGTAGGACCATAGAAAATACAATTCGGTTGGAGCTGGAAAATCAAATCACCGGCAAACCTGGTTTGGTATCCCTCGTGAAGAAGTAGGGCTAGTTCCTCATTGCCTGGCCTGCGAACCTCATCCGCAGTATAAACATGAACAAAAGGATCTACTTGTTCAATGATTTTAGCAATCTCCTTCGCATAGGGCTTGGCCCAATCATTCAAGTACAGGTGGTGATTGATGATTTTCGCCACTGCATTTTCCATATTTATTGGCAAATCCACCTGTTCGTTGATGGCATCATTCAGCGTAGCCACCACATCAGCATTGGCATAATTGCGGACATCATAGCCGAAGTTTCGCAAATGATTAGGGTTTTCGCTCGCCCCATGATCTGCAGTGAGGTAGATGATGTACTGATCGCGTCCCACTTTCTTGTCGAGGGCTTTAATGAGCTGGCCTAATTGGGCATCCAACTTTAAATACATATCATGTACCTCACGAGAGCGCACGCCCCAAGTATGTCCTGCATAATCCGGTGAAGAAAAACTCACGCCCAAGAAATCCGTGAACTCATCGTCCCCAAGATCTTCTTCCTTCAGCAGTAATAAGGCCATCTCCAACACCATCTCATTTCCGATCGGCGTATTCTTTAATATCCCCAACCCACGTTGCTCCGCCATCTTTTCTAGATCATAGGGGAAAGAGGAGGTCTCATTATTGAGTTTCGGTTCATAGGGATTCTCATCCTCCAAGCTTAGCTCATACTTGCGCGGGGAAAGCTCCAATCGCCATCCGCGGCGCATTTGCTTCATGGCCAATTCCTCTGCATTAAAATCTTGCACATATTTTGGCAATTCACTCGTATAATAAGAGGAAGTCACAAAGTGCATCGCGCCATCCAGCCAATACGCACCGTCCGCCATATGACCTGCCGGGAAAATCGCCCCGCGGTCTTTCACGCTTACCCCAAATGATTTTCCTTGGTCGTTCGTATAGAGCTTGATGCCGTCCGAGAAAGTGAGTGACCGCAAGTTTTTCGGGGAGCGCTTGCTTGAGCTCTCTAATGTACCCACCGGCTCCACTTCCATGTCCTGCGCACAATAGACTTCGCTCGCCGTGCGGTTGTCCCACCAATCGTTCGCCACCACACCGTGGTATTTAGGCGTTGTGCCCGTAGAAATACTCGCGTGCCCAGGTCCCGTGTAGGTGGGGATGTAGTTATAATGAGTATTGGAATACGAAAAACCGCTGTCCATCAACGTTCTAAAGCCACCATCAGGTGCAAACTGGTGGTCAAAGCGCTGGAGGTATTCTGCGCGCATTTGATCAACAACAACTTGAACGACAAGCTTCGGTTGTGCCCAAAGGTTTACGCTTAGGAGGCTTCCGACAATTGCGATTCCAAGGCTTCTTTTTCTTCGTTGAGTTGCTCCCATAATTCCATTTTGCCGCCAACCACGGACTTTTTTTCTTCATACTTGGGATAAAAATCTGGATCAGCCATGAGCGCCTTGCATTCCTGCGGATCGGCGAGCTGCTCGTCCCAAGCGTTTATTTCTTCCTCTAAGTTCTCAATTTCTTGCTCAACTTCCTCCAATTTCCGCACTACACTGCGCAAATCTTTCTCCAGCTGCCTGCGCTCCTTGTAATCCAAGCCACTGGCCGCCTCTTCTTTGGCTTTCTGAACATTTTTTTGGGCCGATTTCGCCTCGACCTCGCGCATAGATTCCAATTTTCTTTGCTCGAGATAGTATTCAATACCCCCCAAAATCGTTTTGACCTTGTGGTCTCTAAACTCAATAGTCTTGGTCACCAGACCCTCCAAAAACTCACGGTCGTGGCTTACCACCAACAGTGTTCCATCAAAGGACTGAAGGCTTTGCTTTAGCACGTCCTTGCTGTTCATGTCCAAGTGGTTCGTCGGCTCATCCATCACCAAGAAATTGATAGGATTGAGCAGTAGCTTACAAAGTGCCAATCGGCCACGCTCACCACCACTCAAAACTTTCACCTTCTTATCGACATCCTCGCCTCTAAACATAAAGGCGCCCAACATACTACGGGCGTGCTTGCGCATTTCCTCAGGAGAGGCATCCTCAATGGTCTGTAAGGCCGTTTTATTTCCGTCTAAGGCATCCGCCTGGTCTTGAGCAAAATAGCCCACCATGACGTTATGCCCCAATTCCATCAATCCATCCGCAGGAATCTCCTTCAGCAAGGCTTTGACCAAGGTAGATTTTCCCTGGCCGTTCTGTCCTACAAAGGCTACGCGATCGCCGCGCTCCACTTCCAAATCCACGCCTCGCAATACTTGTAAATCGCCATAGGACTTTTTTACGCCCTCGGCCTTTACAACTACCTTGCCGCTTCGTGGCGTAGGCTGAAATTTGAAGTGCATGGCTGAGGTATCCATATCGTCCACCTCAATGCGCTCCATACGGTCGAGTTTTTTGATCAGACTCTGCGCAAAAGAGGCTTTACTAGCCTTCGCGCGGAACCTTTCAATCAATTCCTCCGTCTGCTTGATTTCACGCTCTTGATTTTTTGCAGTGGCCAATTGTTTCTCACGCAACTCTTCTCTCAAAGTCAGATACCTAGAGTACGGGGCATTGAAATCATAGGCCTTGCCCATGGTAACCTCAATAGTACGCGTGGTCACATTATCCAAGAATGTTCTATCGTGGCTTACCACCATCAGGGTTTGATTACTCTCGCTCAGATGTTGCTCCAGCCACATGATACTTTCAATATCCAAATGGTTCGTAGGCTCATCCAACAGCAGTAGGTCTGGCTTTTGAAGAAGTAATCGGGCCAATTCTGCTCTCATGCGCCATCCCCCCGAAAACGTATTGAGTGTATTGTGGAAGGTATCTTGTGTAAATCCAAGCCCCTTCAATACCAACTCCACGCTTTCGTCAAGATTATCACCGCCTAGAATACCAAAGCGTTCGCTGAGTATACTTAATTCTTCAATCAATCGGGTATAAGAATCACTCTCGTAGTCTGTACGAACTTCAAACTCCTTATTGATCTCCTCCATTCGCTCATTGATGCGCATAATCTCATCAAAAGCGCTGCGGGCGATCTCCATGATGGTCTTTTCCATATCCATGGCCAAATCCTGACGCAAGAAGCCAATGCGCACTTCTTTTGCCATGTTTTTACTCCCTTCATCTAGAGAATAGTCGCCTGCAATAAGCTTCAGTAGGGTGGATTTCCCCGCACCATTTCGACCCACGAGACCAATGCGATCGCCCGGGTTGATTTGGAAACTGATTTCGTTGAAGATGGCCCTTCCGCCAAAAAATAGCGAGGCCTTATTGAATGATACTACCATTGTGACAAAAGTATCAAAAACACCCGCGCGACCGTTGTATTTTTACCCTGCAAATCAGCAATAAATCAAGATGTTAAAAGGCACGAAATTTTACGCCATCACTAAGAGTAAGTGTCCGCGTTGTATGGAAGGAGATATTTACCCTGATAGTAATCCCTACCACCTCAAAAAGCTTTCGGATTTTAACCAACGCTGTAGTACCTGCAACCAGAACTTCGAGCCCGAGCCAAACTTCTACTACGGTGCGATGTATGTAAGCTACGGTTATACGGTGGCTTTATTCGTGGCAGTATATATCATCTTTGGCGTGTGGATGGATTGGTCTATGTGGCCCACGGTAAGCGCCTTGGGAATCATTTTGGTCATCTTGGGACCTTTCTTGTTCCGAATATCTCGTACGACTTGGCTTTCTCTCTTTGTCCACTACGACAAGGATGCCGCGGAACGCTGGCAAAAAGAAAAGAAGTAACTAGCTCTTGAATCGAGCGGGGTCACATTCCTTGATTAAAGGCACTCCATAGAGCAAGTGTTCGGCCATGTTTTGTGCCAAATAAGGCACCATCAGCACTGCTCGAGATCCCATGCCGTTAAAGACCCAAACGTTCTCCTTATCAGGATGTGGCCCTATGATGGGCCGTCTGTCTTTGGTAGCCGGTCGAGTACCTGCATAGTGATCTATGACTGTATATTCCTCAGACCAGACTTTATCAATGTGCTGGACAAGTTCTTCTTTCGCTTTTGGGGTAGGACCGTCCTCGAATCCTTCCCAGGCATAGGTCGCCCCAATGGAAGCTTTCTGGTCCTCTTCGCCCAACATGAAATGTCCTTGGTGAATGCATTCCTTGCCTAAATCACGATCTAATTGGACCGTTAAAAGCTCCCCTTTAACAGGCGAAAACCCCTGCTGCTTAAGTTGACTTTTATCCAGCGCTAAGTGTGTTCCTTCACAAGATATAATAGCGTGGGCTTTGATATTCTTGTATTGTACCCCTTCACTGTGAGGCTCCACAGCTTCCCAATTAAAATATTCTTCCGTAAAGGAACCTGTTTCCCCAAGTTTGTCGCGCACGGCGGCCATCATAGCGTTTACCTTAAGACGACCCGTACCTTTTGTTAAGCCACTACCGTGTTCGGATATAATTCCCGAAGGTGTGGGCTTAATGGAATCTTGGAGAAAAGGGGCGAAGCTTTGTTGATCGGACAGCTCTATCCAAGTATTTTGCTCTCCTGGGTTGTGAAACACACGACGTAAGGGTAGAGGTTCGAAGAAAGACTTATGTGTCCACGTCTCCATATCAGGATAGACTTCGTGCAGGACTCCCATCATCTCATCGGCCATCCAAACCTTCTTCATTCGTTTCAGCACGATGGGGTTCCAAAGTCCAGCCGCCACCTTGGAGCTCATGTTCTGATTAGGCACATCAAATAGATGTATGCTAGCCCCGTGCTTCATTAGCGTATAGCTAAGCACTGATCCTGAGATACCTCCTCCAACAATGATATAATCTACGTAAGGCATAAAAAAACTCCTGCTACAAAGGTAACAGGAGTTCTCTAAGAAGTTTTACTTCTGTAGACTTAGTACGTCCACATGTCATGCTCTTTGTTTCTCAAATCTTCTTTGATTCGAGCGGCTTCGAGCAATTGGTTCATCGCACTGTTGCGCTTGTAATCTGCAATCGTACGATCATATACGTTGTCCATTTTAGTAATGGTCGCGTTGAACTTACGGAAATGCATGATTTGATCGAAAGTCAATCGCTGATTGTTGTTCTTTTCATTGTAAGCTACTGCAGTTGCCATAGCATAACGAGCATCAGGGAACCAAATCCAGAATGGGTTGTAGGTCAATGATGGGTTACGAGGATCGCGTACTTCAGGTGCTATACCAATAATGCGGTTTTTCAATTCACCTCTTTGCTTGTCGAAGTACCAGTCACTCTTGATGTGGTAAGCAACCACATTGTTGGCTTTAATGGTAATAGTATCGATTGCCAGTGGTGGACCGAAAGGATCGTCTGGATCTGGAATAGTATCGTATTGCTCGATTTTCTCGCGAACCTCGTCAATAGTCAAAGGCAATTCGAAGCGATCGTCTAAGAAAATCTCAGTGATGGTATTCTCTGTAATGATACCGTCTACCAATACATCCCATAGTGCTTTACGATCTGGCATTGGCTTGATCGGGTAGTACAACGGAAGGTTGATTTTCTCGCGCAAGTCAATGCGCTCCCAATGACGCTCAGACCACAACATGTCGTCTTGACGTAAGTATGGGTAAGGCACCACACGATTGTTGCGGTAGTGCTTAGTCGCCTCAGGGATGATACCATCATCCGAAGGATCTAGAATTTGCGCATTTGCGGTCGAGTAGGATAAACCTACTGCAACGATGGCAAAAAGGAGCGCTTTAACTCGTACCATATTAGTTCAAATCAATAGTAATAGGAGCAACCTTAGGCTTGATACCTTTAGCAGTTGCTGCTTTAACGTTTCTAATAATAACTGGTGTTCCAGGCTTAGCTTTTTCTAATGCTGCTTTAGCATTAGAGTTTAGTGTATTCCCTTTACAGTCGATCGGCGCGAAAGGAGGGATGATAATCTGGAAGCTGGTTACTCTCAAAGGCAATTCGAAGTCGAAGTTTTTAAATTTAGCTTCAACTTTAGCCCTTTTGATCAAGTTCGCTGACATCAAACCTTCAGAGTTGCCGAAGATTTCACCGGCAGCATCTGGTAGGTTCTTCACACGGAATTCTTTAGAACCCATAGACTTCGTGGAACCGTCTGCTTCACGAACGCTTACGGCAATCTTCATTTTACCGCCAGAGTTACGCGTAACGTCGGCGATGTATCCACTGCCAGATTTCTTTACGCCAGGACCGTTCACAATCAAGTTTGAAGGGTCTACACCTGGAACAGAAATTTCCAATGGGTTGTCTACCCCACGGTACAACACGTTCATCTTGGTAGGAGAGATCACTACGCTTGGAGGCGCAACATTGTATGATTGCTCACCGATCTCATAAGTCTTCGTTTCACCGTTGGTGATTAAACGAATCTCACCGTTCCAAGTCTTAGTACCATTTCCAGTTGCTGGGAAGGAGATATTTGCGACACCGTTCACGATATTTTCAGCATCTATTTCTTGTCCGTTGATGACGAACGTTGGATCTTGTGTATCGTCGTATGCCGCGAGAAGAACTTGCGCTTCGTACTTATCACCTTGGGTTACAAACGTACTCGTAGGAATGACGATAGGCATAACACCGGTTACCTTGATATCACGTGCATTAATGTTCGTGTATAGATAATCGATGACATTTGCTTCGGACGTACGAATATCACTTTGCATACCTGTCAAGAAAGTCATTACAGAAATCAAAGGATAGTGCTCAAACTTCGCAGCTTCCCAAGAGATCTTCGCACCGTCGTGCATGTGATCGCTTAAATCAAAAGTATGATCAAGTGCATCTTGCAAACTTACATTCCCTGTTGATTCTTGCTTCAAGAAATCACGGTAGTCAGCCATCGCAGATTTCAATTTAGGACCGTTTTGCTCAATTAAGAAGTAGTTAGGACTTACTTCACGATCGTCCATTTTCTTTGGTTTGCCAGGTACCTCTTCATCTTCACCGCCAGAACGAAGAACGAGCTCGTCCTTTATGTCTTCGATCATGTTGTAGAGGTTATCTGCCTTTTGCTTTACCTGATTCGCTTTATCTCTCCAAGGTCCAGCTTTTGCTTCGTTATCGTTTGCTGCACTGTTGAAAGCAGAATACAAGGATGAATTTTGGTTTTCTACAGTTTCAATTGATGCTTGTTGACCCAACATCACTTCATAGAAAGCGTCCATTACCTCGCGACTTACGTTAAGGGCGAGAAGCGCCGTCAACACGAGGTACATCATGTTGATCATCTTCTGACGTGGGCTTAAGTTTCCTGATGCCATTTGTTTTGTTGTTTAGGGTTTATAAATCGGTAGATGGTCGATTATTTACCCATAGCAGTAAGCATACCGCCGTAAACACTGTTCAAAGTCTCGAGGTTACCCTTCAAGGTAGAGATTTGACCCGCCAAATCTGAAGCATCAGTAGAAGCAGTAGCTAATTTCTCCATTACGTCATTTTGACGCTCTACCTGTGCAGTAGTATTTTCTAATTGTACCGCATACAAGGCATTCAAGCTTTCCATGTTCGCAGCAGCTGAGTTTAGTTGTTCGCTGTATTTAGCAGTCGCACCAGCAGCATCAACAGTTCCTGAAAGCGATCCAGCTGTTTCACTTAAGCTACGCATGCCTTCGCCTAATCGAGCGATTAACTCTGAATCAATACCGCCATTTTCTAATGCATTATCAAGCTGTTCAGTTACAGATAGAGAACGTTCTCCATCTCCTGTGGCCAATTCTGGGTATACCAAAGACCAATCGTATTCAGTGGCAGGCTTTTCAAAAGCAGAGAAGAAGAAGATCACAGCCTCTGTGGTCAAACCAATTACAAGCATGTAGTTTGCGCCTTCCCAGTGCATGATTTTAAACATTGCTCCAAGAATTACAATTGCTGCACCGAAACCGTACAGTTTAGCCATGAAGTTCTTGAATCTTTTACCGTTTACGTCGATTAGTGCCATAATAGATGAAGTATAAAATTTGAGTTAAGGTATCTTATTATTAAAAGTCTTTTAGGTCACGACCCAAGAAGCTTTGAACAGTACGGAAGCCGATGTAGCTCTTCGCTGTGTCTTGGTATTCGTAATCACGTGCGCCTAGTTGCATGAAGTAGGCTACATCTTTCCATGAACCGCCACGAATAACTTTGCGCTTCATTGTTTCTACTTCGTCGTCGAATGCGTTGTATTGGAAATCCGGTGCCATATCACTTGCAAAAGCGTACGATTGAACATCGAAAGCCGTAGAAGTCCATTCTGCCACATTACCCGCCATACAATACAGGTTGTATCCATTAGGTGAATAAGCCGTTGTTTTCACCGGATAGAACCCTCCATCTGCAGTCAAGTTACCACGACGAGGTTTGAAATTCGCTAAATAGCATCCAGAGCTATTGGTAGCATAAGGCCCTCCCCAAGGGTAGGTAGTTAATTCTTCTCCGCCACGCGAGGCATACTCCCATTCAGCCTCTGTTGGCAGACGGAAGTCATGCTCGATCAATTCTCCAACTCGTTTCAAATAGTCACGACGGTACTTGCTACGCCAATTCGCGAATGCGCGAGCTTGTCTCCAGCTAACTCCAACGACAGGATATTCATCATAAGCCGGATGCCAAAAATACTTGTCGTGCATTGGCTCGTTAAAGCTATACGTAAAGTCGTGTATCCATGCTAAAGTATCAGGATATACATTTATTACTTCTTTCTCGAAGAACGACGCTCTGTTTGAAGATTCTTTTGAGTAACTGATGTAATCTCTGTAGCCGAATAAGTCTCCATCGCCATCTTCATCGCGGTAATCGTATTCAACTCGATTGAGCTTACTTGCTGCTTTTTGCTTGTTGATCCAATAGAACGTGTAGTTTAATTGACGAGTGTCCAAATGACGATAACCCAACCACTGCTCATCTGGAGCGAGGTACATGCTTTCCATTACTTCAGTGTATTCTGGAGATGGATAGCGGTTCTTGTCCCACTCGAGGTAAGGGTCCCAATCCAAACGACGCATCATGCTATCTGGGTAGTTCAATGCTACGTAATCTTGGAAGTACGTTGGATCTTCTGCTTCTGCAAGGTCGATGTACTCAAAATCTTCTACCAACCCTTCAGCCAAGCGAACACGAGCGATAGAATCGCGTACCCAGTGTACAAACTGACGGTATTCGTTGTTCGTGATTTCGGTTTGATCCATGTAGAATGAGGCAATACTCACAACTTTCGCAGGAGCAGTATATGCATAAGGTACATCTTCATCATGGTTTCCCATGGTGAATGATCCTTGTGGGATATATACCATGCCGTAAGGTTCGCTAGGGTACCAGGTTGGTCGGTCTTGAACACCTACCAATTCACCGTGGTCACTACTGCCACATGAGGCCAAAAGTGCTGCTGTGGTGAGCCCTAAGAGGAACTTTTTCATAATCTATGTATTTCTACTTTGTTCTTTTTTAAAGCAAGCCGCTATATTACAAAAATATAGGGTTTCTGTAACTACCTTTTTCTTTAGGCGGAATTTCGATCGTAAAACAGTAGGTCATCATGATCTCATGTGAGCCGCTGCTTGAGTTTCTCAACGTAGACGTGGTTAGGTCGTACGAGTAACTTGCACGCAAATCTTTGGTGATTTGGTAGCCGGCCATCACAGCCAAGGCATCTTGCACTCTGTATGTAACGCCACCCCAGATTTGATTATTGTACATCGCTGCAGCATTTAAATCAAATTGCGTGGTCACAAAGTCAGTCTTAATCATCGCTGCCGGCTGAAGCACGAAGCCATTTCCAAGGTCAAGATCATAACCCCCCATTAGGTAGTAATGACGTTGTCCGCGAATCTCTGCATTGAAACTACCGCCCGTTGCGTTGAGAATATCTTTAGTTTCTAGGAGTCTGGTACTGCTCAATCCTGCATACCAGTTGGTGTGGCGATAGTATGCACCAAAGTTCAAATCAGTGGCCATGGAGCTGCTTCCAGGAGCCACCAACGATGGGTCGTTCATGGTTTGAGGTGGTGCCCAACTTCCTGTGGTTATCGCTTTGTTTCTGAAATCAACACGCAATCCCAATCCTAGTGTTCCTCCTGCAAGGTCCATTTGGTAACCATAGCCCAATCCTACAGTCATGTCTTGGAAGTACCCAATCATATCATTGGTGACATTTATCGCCAAACCACCATGAAGGATGTTTAACGGAATGTTCGCTGTGAAATTCTGTGTACTTGGGGCATTTTCAAAGCCTACCCATTGTTGGCGAGCGGCCATGCCTAAACAAATAGCATCCCCTGCTCCAGTAACTCCTGGATTGTAGAAGATCTTGTTATTCGCGAATTGGGTGAACTGCACATCCTGTTGAGCCCAAAGGCTTGATGTGCAGAACATTGCGAACAGTGCGATACAGGTTTTTTTCATCTGATGTGGCGCGTACGTGTTTTCAGTTGCCGCTAAAGATAGAAAAATTCCCTTGCGAATGACACAATCTTCCGTTTGTTATCAAGCTTTTTGTTGTGCTTTCCACCAGCGTGAGGGTAATTTTCCTTGTAAGGCCTCTTCATAATCCTCAAGACCACAAGGAACTAGGACTGTTCTATTTTGGTCTGGGCTACCTTTTGGAATTTCCATCCACCATCTCCCGCTTTTAGGACTCTTGAAGAAATTGACTTCGTCGCTTTCATCAACCATTACGGTGTATTTCTGGTAGTCGGCACGCGACCCTTTTGGGTAATCGACATAGCGCAATGAGATGCCTTCGAGGAAGTACCACAGGGCATGTGCGCAAAGGTGTGCGCTTTGACCGCGGTTATCCAGGCGTGGGTTGTATTCGTAGAGTCCGAGCTGAGTTAATTGGTCGCTCATTCCAGCATACCTGCTAATGGCACATAATTCTGCTCCGGAAAGTCCGTGTGGCGAGGTATAGAAGGTGCCAGGGTTGTAGCTCTGACGTACGGCTCCAAGGTCTATAGAGACAATATCGGCATCACGTACGAAGGGTTCCGCACGAGCGATTTGATTCTGAATTTCACCTAATCGTACGGCTTCAAAAAACAACTTGTCGATGAGCTTGATTTCCTCTGGATTGTTGAAATAGGTTTGGTAACCGAGGTTGGTGAAGTTATAGAGGTTGTGAGGCTGTTGTAGGACTAAGTGGCTCACGTAGCTCTGGTGGTCCAAATCGCGTCCTTCGCCACCGACATCTAGTCTAGCGTCAATCGCGACTACATTGACGGTTTGTTCGAGGTTATCATAGGCGCGGTAAGAGCCGAAGGTCAATTCCTGAGAACCGCCTATCGTGATGACGATGATGTTGCGCTTGAGGAGCTCTACGGTGATTTCCTTGAGCGCGGTAATGGTATCTATATGCTGCTCTCCTTTGTAAAGGTTGCCTAGGTCTGCGATATGAAAATCCCAATTCCCTTTGTACAGTTGGTACAAAAACGGACGAATGGCATCTGCAGCTCCATCACATCCTACGTTGCGGTAGGCGCGACGATCCTCTTGTACCCCTATAATGGCTACTTGGATGCCGTCGAGATCAGGCAAGCCATCGAGTTCGGTGTGCTTGAGCACGACTCGACCAAGCTGGTTTGTATCCAGTACAGGCAGTGCGTTGAGTACACTGTCGGGAATAGGGCTAAGGTTTAGCACGGGCAAGGAATTTACCCGTCCAATTTAGGGCCTTATTTACGTCCGCGACGACGTTTTGTGGGGCCTGCCGCCATAAGTTCTTCACAACCGGCACGGTCCAAAGATTCGGCTTCTGTGCCTTTAGGAATCTTATAGTTGTTGCCGCCTGATTTTATATAGGGTCCATAGCGCCCTTTGAGGATTTGGATGACCGGTTCTTCCGTGAATTCCGCAATGATGTTGTTCGCGGCACTGGCTTCTTTTTCCTCGATGACTTCGATCGCTTTTGCCAAACTAACCTCCTCGGGAGCATCCTCGGTCAAGCTGTAGAATTTCTTGTTCCACATCACATATGGACCGTAACGACCTACATTGGCTTTGATTTCAAGATCCTTGTAGGTTCCCACGATGCGCGGAAGGACTTCTTCGCGCAAGGCCATTTCCAATGTGGCATCATAGAATCCAACGTTCGGTGGGAGCTTTTTGAATCGGGGCTTGGTCTCTTCGTCCCCATCGCCAATCTGGAAGACGAACCCATAACGAGCAAGTTTAACATATACCGGCTCGCCTGTGCCCGGCTCCTCACCTAGAAGGCGTGAGGCCTTGCCACCTTGTGGGGCTTGTTCGATGAGCGGGTGGAATTGGCTGTAGAAATCCTGGATAGAATCCTGCCAGCGTACTTGACCTTCCGCGATGGTATCGAAGTTTTGCTCGGCTTTCGCGGTGAACTGGTAGTCCATGATGAGCTTGTAATGCTCGGTGAGGAAATCAGTCACTACTCGGCCAATGTCGGTAGGGAAAAGTTTGTTTTTATCTGCGCCGTAGGTTTCTGTGGCAGTGGCTGCGGACAGGCCGGTGGCGTTGAGCGTAAGGACTTGGTAATCGCGTTGGTTGCCTTCTAGACTATCCTTAATCACGTAGTCGCGCTTTTGGATGGTTGAGATGGTCGGTGCGTAGGTTGAAGGACGTCCAATGCCCAGTTCCTCAAGTTTCTTTACCAAGGAAGCTTCGGTGTATCGCGGGGTGTGCTTGGTGAAGCGTTGTGTGGCAGTGATCTCAGTGTAGGAAAGGCGGTCGCCTTCTTGTACAGCAGGTAATTGGCCGTCTACGGTCTCTGCGTTTTCGTCGTCCGTGCCTTCGGTATATACTTTGATAAATCCATCGAACGTGATGACTTGGCCGCGGGCAGTGAAGCGCTCTGCAGAAGGAGCGTTTTCATTGGCTAATTTAATGGTCGTGTTCTCCAATTTCGCATCCGACATTTGAGAGGCGATGGTGCGCTTGTAGATCAAATCATAGAGACGCTTTTGTCTGTCGTCGGCGCCGGCAAAGGTTTTACTAAAGTTCGTTGGGCGGATGGCTTCGTGTGCTTCCTGAGCGCCCTTACTCTTGGTGCTGAATTTGCGTACCTGGTGGTATTCAGGACCGAAATGTGCTTCAACATGCTTAGCGATTCCTGTGATGGCATCGTTACTCAAGTTAAAGCTGTCCGTTCTCATGTAGGTGATGTGTCCCGCTTCGTATAGGCGTTGGGCGAGGGTCATGGTTTGACTTACGCTGTACCCCAATTTTCTACTGGCTTCCTGCTGAAGGGTAGAGGTGGTAAATGGGGCGGCCGGGCTTCGTTTGCCAGGGCGCATTTCTACGCTCTCGACGGTGAAATTGGCCCCAGCACAACCTTGTAAAAAGCTTTGTGCAGCCTCTTGAGTAGGGAATCCGTTGCTAATATCTGCTTTGAACGAGATACTTCCGTCGGTGAAGATTCCGCTCACTTTAAATGAGGCTTTAGGAGTATGCGCTTCGATTTCGCGCTCCTTCTCCACAATCAATCGAACGGCCACACTTTGCACACGACCGGCGCTCAAACCGCGCTTGATGCTCTTCCACAAAACAGGGCTTAATTCGTACCCTACCAATCGGTCTAGCACGCGACGTGCTTGCTGTGCATCGACCAATTCCTTATTGATCTTACGAGGATTCTCTACCGCACGTAGGATGGCGGTTTTAGTGATCTCGTTGAAGACAATACGCTCGGTATTTTCTTCTTTCAATTCTAGGGCTTCGCTCAGGTGCCAAGCAATGGCTTCTCCTTCGCGGTCCTCATCCGATGCGAGCCAAACTTTTTCAGCTTTCTTCGCAGCGGCCTTCAATTCCTTGACCAAGGTTTTCTTGTCTTTCGACACGCAATATTCGGGAGTGAATTCGTTTTCGATGTCGATGGCCATCCCTTTATCACACAGGTCGCGAATGTGACCGTATGAAGACATTACCGTGAAATCGTTTCCAAGGTATTTCTGGATGGTTTTGGCTTTCGCCGGTGACTCTACAATGACTAGGTTGTTGGCCATAATGTTGGTAAGGGTTGAATTTTGCCGCAAAGTAAAAACCAATTTTTGTTGAGATGCAACACCTTATATATGAAGGACCCATGAACTTTTTCCTTATTACTACGTAATAGATTTTTACAAACCAGACAAATTGTCAGTATACCGATGTATCTTTGAACCATCGCAAGAGAAAGTAAAGTTTTGAGCGAATAGATTTATGGAAGCAAAAACAAAACGCGCAAGCGGAAGGGGACTGTACGCCGAGGGCGATAAGAACCCGCACGAGCATGATGGCACGGTCCACGAGACCAACAATCCTAACGGCACCAAGAAACTCTATATTGAGTCTTACGGTTGTCAAATGAACTTTTCAGATAGCGAAATCGTCGCTTCAGTACTGGCTAAAGAAGGCTATACGACCACTCAAGATGCGGCTGAGGCGGATTTAGTGTTGTTGAACACTTGTTCGATTCGCGACAAAGCCGAACAAACCGTTCGCAACAGATTGGCGCATTTCAACGGCCACAAGAAAACCAACCCGGATATGAAAATAGGTGTGTTGGGCTGTATGGCGGAGCGCGTGAAGGGAAAGTTGTTGGAGGAGGAAAAATTGGTTGACTTGGTCGTAGGACCAGATGCCTACCGCGATCTCCCGAATCTTTTGGAGGAGCTCGACGGCGGCCGCAAGGCGGTCAATGTGATCCTGAGCAAGGAAGAGACCTATGATGATATCGAACCGGTTCGCTTGGGCGGAAACGGCGTAAGTGCCTTTATTTCCATCACTCGCGGTTGCGATAACATGTGTACCTTCTGTGTAGTGCCGTTCACCCGTGGACGCGAGCGTTCGAGAAACCCACAAACCATCGTAGACGAGGCATTGTACCTTGCGAGCCAGGGCTACAAAGAAATTACCCTCTTGGGACAGAACGTCGACAGCTACTTGTGGTACGGCGGCGGGCTCAAGAAGGACTTTGATAAGGCATCGGATTTGGCCAAGGCCAGCGCAGTGCATTTCGCAGACCTTATGGCGATGGTTGCCGAGGCAGTGCCGCACATGCGTATCCGATTCTCTACGTCGAACCCGCAGGATATGCGAGACGATGTGCTCGAGACCATTGCGAAGTACAAGAACATCTGTAACTATATCCATTTGCCAGTGCAAAGTGGATCGTCTCGCATCTTGGAACTGATGAACCGCGGACACAACAGAGAGGAGTACTTTGCGCTGATCGACCGCATTCGCCGAATCATTCCTGGGTGTGCCATTTCGCATGATATGATTGC
>Ga0181563_10002543_pt1 | contig 17701 bp, 33 predicted proteins | sample 011ome_25_FD_133759 | JGI IMG/M metagenome (GOLD analysis project Ga0181563, IMG submission 133759) | Coastal salt marsh microbial communities from the Groves Creek Marsh, Skidaway Island, Georgia - 011512CT metaG (megahit assembly) | ecosystem: Environmental > Aquatic > Marine > Intertidal...
TCACCAAAGTAGCGATTGCAATCTTCTCGAGTGCAGTCAGACTTACAAAAAGTCTGATCTCTATAACAAATCATGGAAATCTCCAGTAGTTCGAATTGTTTATTTGTCAGAGGGACAAAAGATATATGCAGGAGGTTCAATAGCCTCACAAACGAATCGGCCTGAGTCCCAAAGTACACGAGGAACTGCTATGCAGCTTGTGTAGATTTTATCGGACCAGGTACCGTCAGGCTGTAGGAAATGTCCAGGAGCTGAACAGAACAAGTAGCTTTTGTCATCCAGCGGGTTTGGAATCTTGAATACCCCTTCCGGCTCAACAGCCTGGGCATTAAAGACGAGAACTCCCAGTAGGAGTCCAGCAACTGCTTTCATGACGATTTCCTCTTGTGGTTTTGAGTTATTGATACGATGAGATCTGTATCCTCAGGATGATCTTCATCATAATCAAAAGAAATTGATCGTCGAGCTATGAGAGATTCTAACTGGTCGATATATTTCTTCTGGTTTTTTATAACCTCACCAGCCTGCTTACACAATATAGCGTTTTCGCCATAGGCAAACATGAGCTTGGTCAGTAGATTCTTTGGGATTTTCATTATTTTTCCTTAATCTCGTCAGGGACCTGATTAGCGTAGTGTTCCCTTAAGAGTGTCGAGTAATGGTTAATGGTTTGGATGAGAAGACCTCTTGGAATAGTTATAGCTTCTTCATCTTTCGAGTGGTTATGGAGAACCCTCAGCCTCTCCAGGACTTTCATTTGTTGAAAAGACATGATTAAGGGCTGAAAATGGATTTGAGTATCCAGGCAACAGACAAAATGAAGACTGAAACTTCAATTGTCTCTAAAACCATAGTCAGGGCTTCGATTGACATAATAATGCTCCTAATTAATCTTCCGGTAATATTCGAATGCGATGTAATATCTTGTACCGTTCGGCAAAGACTGGTGGAATCTAGCGATAAACTTGATAAAACTGATGAAAAGATCATAGTCGTAGGAATCATCACCATCCCAAACACGCATCATGCTGTTCAAGAAATACTTGGAGGACTCCAAAAACATACACCGGTAAGCACTGGGGTGATTTCCATTAGTGGTAAGAATAACACGACCGAAGTACAGATGAGGTTCAAGTTTCCACCACTGACAAAATTCTTTAATACACAAAAACCTGACTGGTTTGGTATCGGATGGGTCCAGATTTAGAATCCAATCCTTGGTTAGACCGGAGGGTAAGTAAACATCTACGGATTCAGTTTTGTGTCTCATTTTTCGAATACTTCCATAGCAATGTAAAAAGTAAAATAATCATCAGAAACTTTGCCTCGGGTTTTATGAATCTTGGCTGTCTGCATAAGAGCATGAATATCATTAGCCAGAGGCACGTAGATGGGATATTCGATAAACTTGGATGTTTCAGGATTACGTACACGAATCCTAGAAGTTCTAAGAAGAGATGGTCGTCCCGATATGATGTAATAACGGCACTCATAAGCTGCAGGATGCCCAGGTTTATCAGACAAGACGCAAATTGCTTTCTTCTCTTTGCTTACGTCCCACCACTCGTTTGTTGTTTCTCTACAAAGGTAGTTATTATCAAAAGAATGATAATTTTTTAACTCCCATTCGCAGAAGGTGATAGGCCTCGAGAGCTCACGCCTGATTTCCATCAGTCGAATAACGGATCGTATTCCGCTTCCTTCAGTTTGGCTTGCTGGAGCTTCTCGTACATGCGTAGAGCGTCCAGAGAGCGTTTCTCGAGGTTTCTTTCTTTCCCGAACTGTCGGGTATCAGGGATTCGTTCTTCCTCTACAGGAGCAATAACAGGCTCCAGGTCATCAAATGTCATAGCACTCATTAGATTCCTCCTCGGTTGATCATTAAGAGTAGATTTTGTTGAATGAGAAGCTTTTGCCTCTCAGGAAGATAATGACACAAGTTGAAGATCTTCACGATATCTTTAGCTGTACCATTCCTAATTTCTTTGACAATATCATTAAAAAGAAGGTACAAATCCTTCTTTGTTTTGTTGTCGAATTCTGTTGTTTTCACCGTGTAGACACTGCTATCAATTTCTCGCATTTTTAGTCTCTCCGGGTGTAGACATTTACATGTCTTCGAGTGTTACGTCCTGGTATGACTTGATACCGTAATAGGTCTTTAAGCTACTGCGATACCCATTAGGTATCCAGCACATCCAACGACCAAGTTTCTTTCCATGTCTCAACACCTCTTCAAAGGTCCTGGAGTCATCAGGGTACTCAACAGTACGCTCCAGGACATACTTATCAGGTACGGTCTGATACCAGGGATTCTCTCGTGTACCTACGTTAAGAGAGTAGTCCACACACTGCACATAGACTCGTATGACCAGCTTTCTACGTTTCGACATAGAACTCGAACCCAATGTAGATAGGTGTACCTTTAGGTAAACCGTCTTGAAAATCTGCTATATGGAGAAATAACGCATCATAAATATGATACCGTAGCCATTGTCCATTCTCAGGGTTCTTAACCTCTAAGTCATAGCAAGAAAGATCGCATTGGTAAGCAGAAGGGTGGTTTGGATAGGTAGTGAGAACTATTCGAGCATCCTTTGATACTCCCATTTGCCACCACTGTCTCGGTGTGCCTCCACACAAGACCTGAGCACCTGGATAAAGGCTCTTCTCAGCTTTCACCCAGCCGCTTCTTAGGCCTTTGGTACGAGAGTAGACCTCAATGTACTCAGTCTTGTGTTTCATCGCATTGTACCGTCAAGACCACGCCTGGAGAGGTCACGAGAGCGCATACGAGCACGTTTGGCTCCACTCTTACCGTGCCAGGCAGGAAGATAGGGTTTATCCTCAGGAGGCAACACAGAGCCTTCAGGCATGTTATGAGATGATGCCGCAGCAAGTTTTGCCAGAGCCCTTTTCAGGTATGGGTTATCAGTCATTGGAATCTCCAAATTAAAAAAGGACCTGAAACCATGTGACTTACTAACTAACTAGACGCTTTCAGATAACTATGGAATTACTCAGGTCCAAGAGGGTAATTAAGGGTTTCGCAGTACTCCAGATTGAGGCTCTCCTGCCCTGCGGGGATACTAAATATCCTGGACTTCTCCGGCTTCGCCTTGTTTGATAATGCAGTATGCCTCTGCAAAGTTTGCGTGGGAGTTCCACGTTCATAGTATGCGGAACTCTCCAATCATAACCTCGGGTAGAGGTGTTTATAGACGCAAATCAGGCTGTAGCTTTTTTAAAGGGGTGCTACCCCTTATTTAACATCGAAGTGTCATAAGGACCTTCCCTCTTGGCATCGTCGTGGTCGGCCAGCGTTAGGCCACAAAAGATGTGAGACAGCTTTTATCTCACGTTTGAGTTTGGCTCGGGCAACATTCAAGTTGCTGAAGCACCGACTCCGTTGAGCCTTGGTGCCATTGGCGTAGTATCCAAGCCAAACTCGCGCCTTATTGTACTCTCTTCGAGCATCATTAAGCTTTGTACGTGCCTTACACAGATCCATTCGGTACTGGTACCGTCCCAACAGATCTACATAGTGAGACAAGACACGCTGTTCGATACCAGCAAAGTCCATACTAGTCAGTGTAGTGTTCATAAATAATCCTCATCACTTCAGATACTGGTAGTACATTGATGTAGGCCAATTCCTCGTAAACAGAGGACCACCAGGTTTGAGATGACCAGGTAAGAACACGGGTAGCTCCATACTTCCGTACCACATTGTCCTTAGCCATAGTCAGCACAATGCTGGTGTAGTCTTTAGTGCTCACGACATCAGGTATTTGATCATCGATGAGATCATAAGACCCCAGATGAAAAATACAAACAGCACCCATCCACCTACAATCAGGTAGATAGCACTGGGCTTATGCAACCAACGTTCAAACATCTTCCACATCTGAATTTCTCCTAATCAGGAAGTTAACAGGTTGATTATCCATGTCACGGATAACCAGGCGATAGTACTCAGGATGCTTTGCCACATACTTGATACATGCAGGGTATGAACCCTCAAACTCAGTATAGTTAGATCCAGAGTAGGTAACACGGTAGATTTTAATTCCCATATTAAGTCCTTGTTTTCGTTACACTTTTAGAAAGAGCCCCAAGTGGTAGGAGAAGGGACACGAGGTATAGGTGATACCACCCAGAGCTCTTTTTAGAAGAGTCCTGCTGTGTTCGATTGGGTCCGGTTCTAGTCCAGCAGGAAACACCGGTTAACTTACGATAGGACGGCACAGTACTTTAGCTATGTGCTCCTCCCTGTGCCAGGGATACAATTACGCTGCGATAGCGGCCATCGCTTTGATCATCTCCGCTTCGGATGCAGTTTCGGCAAAGGAGTTGTTGTACTCTGCCTCAAGCTGCTCCTCATGGGTCAGACCAGAGAAATGAACCAGGTCGGTCACATACCAGCGTTGACCGGAAACGACCTCAGAAAGGTTCACCTCTTTCTCGGCTGCTTTCGCAGTGGCAAGACGCTCAATCATCTCTTCGATCTGGTCTTCACTCATATCGGGAGTGATTCCCAGCTCTTTGATCTTCTTGAGCTTGCCGACACACCGTTTGAAGGCAAGTGTGCGAGCCTGCGGGTTCTTGTCCATCATTGGATAAGGTCTCCACAGTTGTTAAGCCACCTGGTCGTAGGCAGGTGACGAACCTCAAAATTCCACGAGTGGAATCACAAAAGCGAGGAATCGAGCGCAAAAAATAGTCGGATCATACGGTGGAAAACCACCTATCAAAGGGGTGGGTAAAAGACCGTTAGCAAAAGCCGGTGGTATTAGACGGAACCTTCCACACGGGGCAAGGCATATTTAATCCAAGTGTCCCACCACCAGCCGTAAATGCTTACGGCATAAGGTAATTGTACTGCTCGGGCTTGATCTCAGGGAACTTTGCATCCCCCTTGATCAACTGAGGTACCTCCGGATAGTACGGAGAACGCTCAGCAATCTCGTCCAGAGCCCTCTGGTAGGGATCAGACTCGAACAGGACTGCGAAGGCATTGTAGGTCTCCTTCACAATAGTGTCATACGACCCAGGCGTAATGATGTAATCATCATGCTTGAGCAGTATGGGTCGTCCAGAAGCAATGACCTCACGAACAACTCTCCTCAGGACAAAAGCATCCAGAGAGTGAGTAATGTTAGCGTAAAGACCACGCTTCTTGACCTCTACAGGGTAGTGTGTCTCCCCGTAGGTAGTGTGACGGTCGTAGATCGGAAAGCCCTTATCATCCTCGATAAGAGGCATATCACTGACTATCACGTAGTGGGTGTAGTGCTCCTTGTGATTCGCTGACGCGACATAGAACTCCACAGGTACACCCTTGAGGTAGGCTCGAGAGGAAGCTCTCACACCATCAGGAGTCGTCCATGTGAGGACCGTTTGGTTATTACCCACAACCTTGGTCCCCCAGTCCGCAATGGTGGCAATGTTATACACAGTGTTCCCATACGCATTAACAACTGACTTTTGAACATCAGAAACCTCAACGTCAATACCCTCAATGGCATTGAGTTCCTTAGTCAGTGTGCGAATGGTCCCACCATGCAACAGTGCAGTGTGTAGCTTCTTCACAACCTTACGCTCGAGAGGCAGCTCGAAAGCCTTGCCGAACGTAGTGTGTGAGTCCGCAACAGTCTTGAGACCAGCCAGGTTCCCTGCCTTCATCATCTCCTTGGACTGAAAGCCAAGTCCAGACATGATAAGACCTGAGTTGGTAAGGTCATACCCGAACATAAAGTCCGAAGGTCTGCCAGCCGAGTAGTCATCAAGAGCCTCAGCAGCTCTCAGCAACAACAGCTTCTCACCAAACTCGGTATCAGTCTTGGCATCCATAGGATAGGCATCACGAGCCTTCTGATGGTCCTTATCAGACCACTTCTCGAGAGCTTTATCCATGCTAGTGCGTCCATGCAACGTGCAGTAGATAACATGCTTGAGGACATCCGAGTCCGGGCCAGTGAGGTAGTACTTCTGAGCTGCTGACAGCATCAGAGTCTCCCACAGCTTACCCTGAGGACGGATACCATCCAAACGGGCTGCGTCATAGTATGTACGCCCCCGTCCGTCATACTTAGCAGACAGGTAGAATGTCCACTTAGCGACATGGTTGACTATCTTATCAGCGTACATCTCGAAACGCTTACGCTTGACAATAGGGTCTTCCGGCAAGTGATTACCGTTCTTGTCCTTAGTCTTGCCCCAGTCCTTGGCAAGTGAATAGCCCTTCATCAGAAGCTCCTCGGAGCAACCTTCCCAGATCTGGAAAGGCACAGAAGCAACGTCCTTGAGATAAGCACGTTCCTCACCTGTAAGCTTACGCTTACGTCCGTTCTCGTTGATCTCTGTCTGGAGACAGACACCAGGCTCGAGGTGGATACCCCTGTACAAGTCGGTCTCATAGCTACCGCCAAGTACGAGGAACAGCTGTTTGCGGAACTTGATGAATCCGTTCTTGTCCTCAAACTTATCCACATCCTCCCGGACAGGGAAGACACCAGAGTCGATCACCACTTGAGTGATGACCCCTGAGCAAATGAGCTGAGCACGCTCACACTCAAACTCAGACAGAGGAAGACCCAAGCGAAGCTTAGGCAACTTGAACCTCAGCTTACCTATGAAGGTAGAGATCAACATATCCTCATGCTTTTCAGCAATGTGGTTGATAGCCTTCTTGATGGACTTCTTATGGTCCTCGAAATATCCCTGGCGCAGCACAAGGTCATGCACATGCTTAGTCAGGAACTCCACTTTATCCTCCACAAGGCAGTATGCCTCGAGAGTACGGCTTTTATCGATATTCATAGCTTCTCCTGTGATATCGATTGAGATGTACCCGAACAGGTACACCAGTGGCAATAACCACTAAGATGCCCTCCTCCTGAAGGGCATGATGGTGATTACTAGAAGTGTTCGAAAGGAATACCGTGATACACCAAGGTATCCAGCAGTTGTCTAAGACCACTAGAACCTACAGAGAAGCTCACTAAGAACTTCCCTTCGTGCCTGAACACATCACATTCCCGGCTGTAACCCTCCGGAAAGTGACAGATCAGTCTGGGTGTAAGACAGAGCTCCACATAGTCGTGGCTAAGCCAAGGATCCAATTCCTCTACGAACTCACGAATGACACCCTCCCAACCATCTAAGCCAAGCTCAGCTTTGATAGTGACCGTGTCAAAGGCATCCTTGAGGTTGAACTGCACGTTAGTACTCATTAGCACTCCTCCCATACCTTAGCGGTATACCAGTGATACACCAGCATATTGGCTCCGGTATACTCTGGAGGTAACCCAGAGTAGTCAGTACTGTGTCTTATTGCTAAAACACTGTTCAAGACCACAGTATGAGCTCTGTTAGGGTCTTGGTACTGAGGACGTACACAGGCATCAGATGCCTTAAGAAGCAGGACAAAGGTCACTACAGCAGAGTTGTAGCACCTGTCCTCACTCATACGACAGATGTCAGTGAACACCCGATGAGGTTGTTGAGCATCCAGGTATGCCTGGTCCATCCACTCATCATCTTTGATGTTGGACTCGGCTTCACCCCACCACATCCCCACTAAAAGGATTGCGGCAAGGAAGAAGATGATACTGACAGTCAAGCTGTCTTGATCATGCTTTTTCATGGTTTTCTCCATGTTGAGGGTACTTAGACCAAAAGCGGTTAGCACCATTAATGTTTGCCTTCGCCTCCCGAAGGAGACGTTGGCTCTTACGGATACGCTTGTCAATTTCAACCATCCGACGATTGGCTTCGACAAGACTGATCCACTCCCCTGTAAAGGGATCCCGAACAGCAGTACGCATAGCTACAGGTACTCTGCCCAGACATTCGTTACGTAGCTTTGGACATGGTCTGCCTCAAGCCAGTGCGGAATGCGGATATTGACCAGGTGGATAGTGTTATCCTCGCTGGTAATATCAAACAGCTGCCAGTGACCATCCATGTGACGGATGGCACGCAGGTTCTTGTCCCCAAAGGGGAAGTTTACGATCTCTGATTCCATAGTATTCTCCTAGTCCCAGAGGTTGTGGTAGTTCTTGGCAAACAGTGCCAAGCCCTGATCGACATAGTCCGGCTTTTCACCGTCCGAACTATACTCATCCGCATACCACTCAAAGGCTTTGACCATAGTTTTGAGGTCATCATCCCAGGTGCGGTTAGCACGATTACCATCCTCAGCAGCTGCTTCAAAGTAAGCATGAGGAAAGGTAACTCGCTCCTTACGAAACTCTTCGAGCAGATCAACAAGAATACTGGCGATCTCACCCTTGAGAGACCAGTAAAGCGGGTGTTCCTGGTGAATTACGATACCGTTAATGAGGCCATCACCATTCCTCAAGAACTTATGAATGTCAGTCATTTAGACACCTCCAAAGGCGAAACAAGCGGTTAAAAGGAGAAGGCAAAAGCACGCAAGGTACCAAGTTGCCTTCTCAACGAAGTCAAAGTCCACAACAGCGACTTTGCGGTTCTTTCGACGGTCCATTATCTACCCCCAGACAAAGCCAAGGAGGAAGCCAACAGGCCAGGCTACGAGGGTTAAGTACATCATCCACGTAGGGTATTCAGGATAAAAGAGTTCTTTCATAGTAGTTCTCCTAGTTCCAGTGAGGCAGGATTGCACCCACTAATATGCACCCCGTAGGATGCATAGTGGTAGGTGGACAGTTATTTGATGACATGTCCAGGTCATGTTGAGTTACTTGGCTAGTGTAGTTTCCATCCAGCCAATTAGGTTGTAGTACTCCCACAGGTCCAGACCTGCGATGAGTACCAGGAAGAAGACGCCTACGAGACCGTAGAACGCTTCCTTGTACTCCCCGTTATGACAACGGAGCCCCACACCGATGCCAGCGAGGCTGGCAACGATGAGGATGATAAGAGCAGTAATCGTCATATTACTTCTCCTGAGTGTTATCATTGTTATCATTAACAGGCTCATCCTTGAGCAGCTCTGCGAAGAGCTTTCCTGCACCCATGTTCATCTCCTCTATCGTGCGGGAGACATCCTGATCCAGGTACTTGTACGCACGCTTCTTCGCAGAAGCTTCGTCAATACCCTCTGACTCCATCAGGTAGCCAGTTGTTGCATCAAAAGGAGACCGCAGAACGGTCTTAGCAACCTCAGGAGAGGCTGCAATAGACTTGTTAAGGACACTCGTGGTGTCCGCCAGCAGCTTGGCGCTGACTGCGATGGTTGTAGTGGCAGCTGTGAAAGTATTCACAGTGGCGTTCTTCAGGTTGTTGATTGATTGTCCCATGATATTTCTCCTATCTTTTGGGTTTTTGAAATGGGTCCCATATTCCCGGAATGGGGGGGTACACCGGTTTGAATATACGCATGTGCATATATACTGACCCTATACGAAATTGAGAAAAAACCCAATGGAATTTGGTATACTTTGTGTTACCATTAGGAAACGTTAAACAGGAGCAGTTATGAGTACTAAGGCCGAAGTTGAAAAAACGATAGTTTCCATTACGAAGAAAACTCGGGATATGAGTTCGGATGATGCGGAGGATATCCAGCGTCTCTGTGCAGCCCTGGTAGATCTGTCAGTAGTTGTTATTAATCTTAACAATTCCAAGGCGCAAGATTACAATATGCGTAAAGCCGTCTCGGCAGACGAAGAGGATGAAGCTCGATTTAGCGGAGCACTTCCCATTAGCACGGATCCCACATTTAATTAATTGCCTCTCAGCAAGTTCGCCAGGACAAGGATGTCCGAAGCGAAATCCCCCTACTTCCCCTTACTTTAAAACCATCATTCCCCGTAGATATCATTAATGTTGCCAGGTACTCTCACGCGAGCCCGGAAGACTATATATAGTAGGAAAAAAGTTAAGTTGTTGATTTTAAAGGAAATGATGTTAAAAAATACCCTCATCTGGTGAGGGTTTTTTCCCCTCACACGTAGGGGTTTTTACTTGCAATACCCTCAGGATATGGTTATATTTACCCTCAGATTTGAATGTAATTACTAGCGGAAGATGAATGGAAGTTGATTTAGGCAATACGGACCAGTACTTCATAGTCAATAAGCTGACAGGTGAAACTGGTGAATTCTCGGAGTTGTTCTCCGAATCTGCCGGGAAAGGTTGGAACATTACTTACCCGAGAGTAGTTTCAGAAGTTTTGGTTAAGACGGGAGGATCTCCTGTTTTGGCTTGGATGCTTTTGAATAAGGATACGAATAACCTGGTTATTGCTTCTGCCAGGAAAATCTCGGAAATGTCTGAGATGAGTATCAGCACGGTGGAACGAACACTGAAATTGCTGAAGGAGCAGGAGATTATCAGGAAGGTACAGAATGGAGTGTACATGCTAAATCCGAAGTTGCTCTGCTGGGGAGGTAAAACTTTCCAGATTAATCAGCGGAAGTGGGAGGATTTAGCATGAAGGCGAGGAAGAGCAACTATATTACTGGTGGAAAGGATTACGTAATAAAGCTCGGTAGCTCAGTTTTCTTTGGAGTGGAAGATCTGATCATGAACTTCGATGAAGAGAACTTTGCCATCGTAGATGGAAAGGATCCCAGCAGTGACCAGTACAAGGTACTGTTTCACTTTATGCGAGACAGGCTCGAAAAGGTATACGGTATGGAACAGATGGACTATGAATCCTACGGTTTTACCGAAGAGCAAATTGAAGCAGACGCAATTGAGCGTTTTGAAAAGGAGAAATCCTAATGTATGAAGAGAAGACGTTTGACATCGGAGAGATTGTCCGGGAAGCCCTGAACGAATCTTTGGATGAGATCTTTGGAGCTCGTGGTGGCGACGAAGGTTATTTGACCAAAGATGACTTCGACGCTATGGTCCGAGAGAATACTCACCCGTACTCAGAGTAGTTGTTTCAAACGGTAACATAAAGTAGACTGTCGTCTATGAACATGTCGCCTATGGAACAATACCTAAAGCTAGCGGACTCCAAGTCGCTGGATGTCCTTTTCTTCCTTCTTCACAGCAGGGATGAGGACAATATTGTTGTTACCACCCTAGATGAGGTGTCAGAAAAGTGTGAGGTCACAAAAGTGACCGTTAATCGGGTCTTTCAAAAGCTCTATAAAAAGGGCTTTTTGGAAAAAATCAAGAATGGCCAATACCGGCTGATGAAAATATAGAGGAAATACTATGACTTTTAGCGAAGCCCTCGAAGCATTAAAGAGTGGTTACAAAGTAGCTCGTCAAGGCTGGAACGGAAAAGGTATGTTTATCTTTCTGGTTCCCGGTTCTACGTTTGAGGTGAATCGAGCACCCCTGTTGGGCATTTACCCAGTAGGTACAACAATCTCTTACCATGCCCATATTGACATGAAGACGGCTGATGGGATGATTGTACCCTGGCTCTGTAGTCAGACAGATATGCTGGCAGAAGACTGGACGCTTGTAGAATGATTTACGCTGAATTCAGATTTAAAGACGGTAAGATTAAAACAGTTCCTTTCGGAACCGTACTTCGAGGAATGAAAGAAGATTCGCTGCGTCCCGACTCCTGCAGAATTATGGCTAACCCTACCAGGGAATTTTACACCTGGGATGAAGTTGCCGAATGGATCCACCACTGCAGTAAGGTTCTCTATAAGTCGAGCAGGGTAACTATTCTTTTGTGACGTTTTTTACGCGCCAGGACAAAGGGCGATTATACGTTCTGCGTATAGAGCCCGTAGATCTGCCAGTTATTCACAAGATTGGCATTTGTTTGACCAACCGAACGACGGACAGAATGCTTGAGATCCTTCGCGGTTGGTTTAACTCGTTCAGGGAAGTACCTCGAACGAAGATGCGGCTGAACCTCGAGTGTTCTCATCCTCGAGAGATGGAGAAGCTAATTCACAGGGTCCTGGAGAAAAGCCGTTGGAAAACTGACTACAAAGGCACAGGACATACAGAAATGTTTCATGGGGTGAACGAAGAACGTTTGCTCCATTTTTTACGTAATTTCGATCAACGGAAACTTGAAGATCCCGTAGATCTCCAGGATGATGAGTACGAAGATCTTTGGGTGTTGTTATGTCCACCGAGATAAGCCTTGATTTAGTGCAAACCATGCTACCGAAATCCCACCAGGGTCAGGTAGATGATACAATGATGGAAGAAATCAAGAAACTAGCGGAGAATCCCGATTATGGTCCAGACTTCCTCCAGGCGTACTGGGACTGCCTCAACGTTCTTGCGGAAAATCCGAAGAACTCGCATACGCAGTACCTCAACGCTCTCAAATTCTTTTCGCTCATTGAGGCGGGACATTCGCTCACGGATGCCTATATTAAAACGTTCCCGGATCGGTACGAAGCTCGAGCAAAAGGGAATCCTAACGCCGACAAGTCCATCATTCGAGGCGAAGCGAGCAGATTCAATCAGTCGAAACTGGTTAATCAGATACGTCAAGCTTGCACTATGCCTGTTCAGCTCATTCATCGGCACCTTCTTCACGAAGCTATATTGGAAAATGCGAAACTTATGAAGACCGCCAAGAGTGAGATGGTACGCCAAAAAGCTGCAGATACTCTTATCCGGGAGCTGAAACCTGCAGAAGAGAATATCATCAACGTGAAGGTTGAAGACAACAGCACTTCTGTAATTCAGGACCTGAGAGCTGCTACGATGGAGCTGGCGCAGCAGCAGCAGAAAGCCATTGAAGGTGGTATGCCTACCAAGCAGATCGCAGCTGCTCGGATATTCTCCAGGGAAGATGATGTTATCGAGGCGGAACTCGTAGATGAGTAAGGGAGTTGTAGAAGCACGGGAAGCCGTAAAGGAAGAGACCTGGGAAACTGACTGGTTACTTCCGAATTACGAGGATGACGATGACATCATAGTTGAGGCCAACGGTCTCGATCTGGATGCCAGGCTCAACCGTGTAGATTACCGTTCATTAATCGAGAATTATGAACCGAGCCCTTTTGCCATAGAGTTTGTTAACTTCATCAAGCTGGTCAATGGCCAGGAGGGCGAAGAAAACGAATCTCCCATCATTCACTTCGACATGCTTGATGCCGCTCAGGAGGATGATGAAGACCTATTCGTAGCTGCTCGTGGTACAGCAAAAACTTCCGCTCTGCACGAGTACATGATTCTTTACCTTGCGGTGTTTGGGGAATTTCCCAAGTTCGGCACTGTAGATGTGGGTATGTATATTTCCGATACGATGGAAAACGGTGTGAAGTCGATGCGTACCAACCTCGAGTTCCGCTTCACCAACTCAGAATTCATGATGAAGTACGTTCCTGAAGCGAAATTCACGGATGTACGCTGGGAGTTCCAGAATGCGGATAAGAAGAATCTGTGCTTTCGTGGCTTTGGTGCCTCAACCGGTGTTCGTGGTTTCAAGGAATACGGTAAACGTCCAACCTGGTGTGGGCTAGACGATCTCATGTCGGATAAAAACGCAGAATCGAAAACGATTACTCGAGATATCCGACACATCATCTACAAAGCATCCCGTCAGGCACTTCACCCGCAGAAGCGTAAGATCATCTGGACAGGTACTCCATTCAACAAGTCGGATCCCCTGTACGAAGCTGCCAGCTCTGGAGCATGGAATACCAGGGTTTACCCGATCTGTGAGAAATTCCCTGTCCCGAAGTCTGACTTCGTTGGAGCCTGGGAAGATCGTTTCCCGTATGAGTTCGTAAGGAAAGAGTACGACAAGCTTATGGCAAGCGGTGAGATCGCATCATTCAACCAGGAGCTTATGCTCCGGATCACCAGCGACGAAGATCGCCTGGTAGATGATAGCGACTACGTTTGGTACAACCGGGAAAAGGTATTTGAGAATCGAACTCGATACAACTTCTACATCACCTCTGACCTGGGAGTCAGCGATGGTGATAGCAACGATTACAGCGTAATCATCGTTTGGGCCTACTCGAATAATGGCGATTGGCTTCTCGTGGACGGTATGTGTGAACGTCAGCTGATGGATAAGAACATGACCGCCCTGTTCAACTATGCCTCTGTGTATCGTCCTCTCGAGGTTGGGATTGAAATCAACGGACAGCAGAAGGGCTTTATCCAGTGGATCCAAAATGAGATGATTGCCAAGAACATCTTCTTCAACCTGGCCAAGCAGAAGGGTAAGAAAGATCCTGGAATTCACCGTACAGGCAAAAAGATTAAAAATTTCCAATTGGCTGTTCCCCTCTTCAAAGCCAAGAAAATCTGGCTTCCGAGGGAGCTGAAGCAGGAGAAATTGGTTGTAGAGCTCCTGGAAGAGGTAAGATTTGCAACAAAAGCAGAATTCAAGTCGAAAAACGATGACGTAGCTGATAATATCTCTATGTTGGTCGAACTCGATCCTATCAAGCCGAGTGCAATAGCTGAGCCAGAGTATATCGACGATGTGGATGGACAATTCGCCTGGTTTCAAGAAGATGATGATGACATCTATAAAAACAGCACAGTTTTTTAGGAGATTCTTATGCTAGTCAGTGAACTGATTACCAAGCTCAACTACAGCGAGCTCAAACAACTTAATATCGGCAGTGACGATACTGCTTGTATTTCCATGATCAACGATGGAATTCTCGAGATCTACAAACGATTTAATTTGTGGCAGGCAGAAGCGACGATCACAATTGCTGCTGACAAATACATCTACGCACTAGATGGGGTAGATGCCGATGTGTCGATTGACCTTTCAGACAAGGTCCTTCTTCATATCGAAGAAATTTATAACGCTGACGGAGACAGCCTGGGCCTGAATGATGAAAATGATACAGACGGGCTTACTCCGGCAACGCCTTACTTCAATCAGGTGGAGTTCATTGAGATTACCGCTGGAGATGTTTACAGCGTAATTTACCGAGCTGCACCTATCCCACTAACGTTAACTACAGATGTTGTTCCGATTCCTCCTCCGATGCAGGAAGCCTTGATGTCGTATATCGGCTTCAGAGCTCACACTGGTCAGGACGGACATGAAGCTCTCGAGAACAACACGCACTGGAAGAGATTCAAAGCGAGCTGTGACAGGGTTGATTTCCTGGGCTTAATAGCCCAAGATTCAATGGTGTCTCACAAGTTCGATAACAACATCTTTCCGTAAACGTGAAAAAGATACCCACAAGTTTTAGGGAATCTCTCGAGTTTGGAAGTCAACCGTTCGCATTTGCGAATCATACCCATCCTCCGGATTACCCTCCTTCCGTAGCTGATATCGATGCTCGGGATGCTTTCGCCCCGAATGATCGCTATGACGGGTTGATGGTTTACGTTGAGTCGGACCAAACCACATACCAGCTCAGAGGAGGCGTAAGCAACGACGATTGGTCAGTATGGGCTAACGCTACTGGAGCCTCGAGTCACCTGGCGTTGGGTGACATTGGTACCAACACACACGCACAAATAGATACTCACCTTGCTGATACTGCTACGCATTTCACAATGGCTGAGATCTCCATTACGACTTCGCAGATCAGCGATTACGCTGAGGTCAACGACCTTTCAGCTGCAGCCACCTGGGTAAATGTACCTGACGCAAACATTACAGAAAGCTCAGTCACACAGCACCAAGCCGCATTGGCTATTACAACTGGCCAGGTGACAGGTGCAAATCATTCTCTATTCTACTCAAATGCTGCTGGTGTTCTAACAGCTCTGCCTTTGGGTAGTGCAGGCCAGTTTCTGAGATCCACAGGCAATACAAGCACACCGACCTGGGATGCTTACACAAGTCTGGCTGCCGGAATAGATGAAGAAATTCAAATCAATGTTTCAGGAGCTATTGGAGCTGCTTCCGGTTGGCGATACGCTGGAGGAGACATCGAAGGAGACGGTGGTCTCACCGTTGCAGGTGAAGCCCAATTTGATGGGGATGTTCTTACTTACGATATCTACGTAGGTGATACAGGAATTATTCTCGGGGGTGATGGAGATCCCAACATCCTTACAATTACAGCCTATGACGTAGATGACATCGTAGGTATAGATCTTATTGGCGAGGACCTTACCAACTACGGTCGGATATGGGCATCCTCTTCTGGCGAGTTGGAGTTACAGGCTAACGCCAGTGCTGTTGTAGTAAACAGTCAGTTCCGGGTAGATCATTCAAGTGGCATAGTAGTAAACAACAATGCCAAGATCAGAGCTAACAACGACATATACGGTTCCTGGGAATCAGCAGACTCTGAAGAAGTAGGTCTCGAATTCAGAACTTCTGGTATTTCGAATATTGTCGGAAGAATAAAAGGAACGGTAGTTGCAGGAGCAGAAGAATGGTTTGGCCTGGCATTAGGCTCCAGTGCTTCGTGGATGATACGACAGCACCTGTCTTCAGGTGGCGTGTACGGAGATCTGTACCTCAGTACGCATACTGATGACGTATGGTTCTTCGATGAAAGCGCAGGAACTCATACTTGGTATTCAGGCTCAGGAATAAACAAGACAGCCCACATGACATTGAGTGCGGCTGGTCTGCTAGATGTTACTGATCTAACGATCAACGGCACAACTCTTTCCCTGACGTATGCTCCTCTGTCTCATACCCACACCGCAGCTGAGATTATTTCAGGAACGTTCCTTGATGGACTCATCCAGGAATCGAATGTTACTCAGCATGAAGCTGCACTCACGATTACCGAGTCTCAGATCAGTGATCTAGGAACTACCGTAGCTATGGTTGCAGACAACCTGTCTGTATTTGCTGCTACTACTTCTGCTCAGTTAGCAGGCGTCATCTCGGATGAGACTGGTAGCGGAGCACTGGTGTTCGGTACATCACCCACACTGGTGACTCCCAATCTAGGGACCCCCAGTACGCTAGTACTGACTAACGCTACCGGTTTACCGGAAGCACAGGTTACGCAGCACGAAGGAGCATTAACAATCACGGAATCTCAGATCTCTGATCTTGGTTCCTACCTTCCTCTGACAGGTGGGACTATTACGGGTGACTTAACCGTTACTGGTGATGTCATAGTCGAAGCAGCACAGCCTGAAATCTGGATCAAACAGACTGGTGCTGCTCTTGATCAAGGCGACTGGGTTTTCCAAGGAAACGGCGAAGCTTTATTCCTGAAGCTTGTCGATGATGCAAATTCAAATACAACTGATGTAATGCAGGTTCTCCGCTCCGGTACTGGTGCCAGCATGAATGTCGATGATATTTTTCTCAATTCCGACGACATCTTTTTCTACAATGGTGCGGGTACAGCACTGCGGCATCGATTTGGCACTGGTGACAACGCATATCATCAGATTAACGGAGCTCTCGCCGGTAGTCCCGTTCTTGAGTTCCAACAGAACTCGACTACGAAAGCATACCTTCAGTACCGCGACAGTGGCGATGAATTTTGGGTAGATTCCGATGGCGACATGTTGTGGCGTCCCGGCAATGTGCCGAAAATGAAATTAGATACTGGAGGCGCGTTAGAACTTGGGCGTGCAACTGGTTCACCGTCTCTAGACTTAAATGGTGAAGCCACAGCCGATCTGTTGATTCAAATGCGGCAAAACGGAACGCAAAGAGCATTCATTCAGTACGTGAACAGCGATGGCAACCTCGACATCGAGAACGTTCTCGGCGGGATCGATATCAGGTCAGCAGGCTCCTCTGCGTTATTACTAGACTCAGATCGAAATGCAACTTTTGCGGGTTCTATATTAAACACTATAACAGTTGAAGCAACAGCTGCCGGTAGCCCAGCTATAAACTTGAACCAAGGAGCGTCAA
>Ga0181563_10002547_pt1 | contig 17690 bp, 9 predicted proteins | sample 011ome_25_FD_133759 | JGI IMG/M metagenome (GOLD analysis project Ga0181563, IMG submission 133759) | Coastal salt marsh microbial communities from the Groves Creek Marsh, Skidaway Island, Georgia - 011512CT metaG (megahit assembly) | ecosystem: Environmental > Aquatic > Marine > Intertidal zone...
GGCGTTACTGACTCAGACTCTCCTGCTCCTGACGTAGAACAACTTGCAGTACAGAATGCTGCAATCGCGGGACAGATTGTAGGTTATGCTGTCGATTCCGGTGGTGCTGGGTATACGTCTACTCCTACCATAACGGTACGAGGAGACGGTACGAAAGCAAAGGCAGGAGCCACGATCTCTGGTGGACAGGTGACCAAGGTAGAACTCATTGATAGTTCTGGTAATTACACACTGGGTTCTGGGTATCAGTTTGCCGATGTATCGGTGACTGGCGGTGGTTCTCCGACTAAACCTGCAAAGGTTCGTGCTATCTTTGGTTCTGTTTTAGGTCTGGGTGGAGATCCTAGAGATGATCTGCGTTCTACCGCTGTCATGTTCAACGTGAAACCAGAGGGTACTGTTGACGGTGACTTTATCATCGGCAACGACTTCCGTCAAGTTGGTTTGATGAAGGATTTGAAAGTCCCCGTGACAGACTCAGACTTCACCGAAGCAAACGGTGGTATGTTAAAACAGTTAGAACTTTCTAGTGTAACGACTGGATTTACCGCTGACAACACAATTGAAGGTTCTACCTCTGGTGTTCAGGCATTGATAGATAAAGTTGATTCGGATACTGTTTGGTATCATCAGACTGAAACGACTGGATTTGGAAACTTTAATTCCGGTGAGAATATTACCGAAATTGATGGTAACGGAGCGGGTGTATTAGATGCAACCTTTGCTCCATACGTAGAACCTGAAATCAATCCTTTCTCTGGTGAACTTCTGTATCTTGATAACCGCGCTGCGGTAACTCGTTCAGCAGACCAGACTGAAGACATCAAAATCGTAATTCAAATTTAAGGTATAGAGATGCCAAACACATTTACTTCTAACGTATTCTCGTCCACATATAAGGATGATTTTAAGGATAGTGACAACTATCATCGAATACTGTTTAATAGTGGTCGCGCTCTACAAGCACGAGAACTTACTCAGTTACAAACAATCATCCAAGAAGAGATTGCGAGATTTGGACGAAATATCTTCACCGAAGGTGCGGCAGTAAATCCAGGCGGGCCTAGTATTACTAGCGACTATGAGTTTATCAAACTAAACACCGCAACTAACGTATTACCTGCTGACACTGATACACTACTGAATACAGAGTTTACTGGTCAGTCTTCTTCGATCAAGGCCCGAGTTATCGAAGTGGTCGCTGCTGAAGGTAGTGATCCGGCGACACTGTACATACAATACACGAATACTTCCGGTGGTACTCTAGGTAGTACTCCGATTCGTATGAGTGCGGGCGAGGATATCTCAAACGGTACGGTGACTCTTACCGTGCAATCAACAAACACTGTTGCAAACCCCGCGATTGGTCAGGGGTGTAAGATCAGTAGTGCTGCTGGTGATTTCTTCACTCGTGGTCACTTTGTGTTTTCTCCGCCACAGGGATTAATCCTTTCAAAGTATACTAGGTTCCCCAGTGCTGTTGTTGGTTTCAAAACAACAGAAGATATTGTCACAGTATCAGACGATCAAGCACTGTACGATAACCAAGGGGCAACACCCAACTTATCTTCGCCTGGCGCAGATCGTTATCGCATCAAAATGGAACTGACGACGGAAGACCTTATTACTGGGGATGACAACTTTGTTTACTATTGTGATGTTGTCGAAGGTAATATTGTTGACCAAGTAACGGGTGCCGATAGTTTTAATGCGCCCAACCAGCTCGTAGCAAAACGGACGTTTGAAGAGTCTGGTAACTATATCGCACAAGACTTTACTGTAAACTTAGTTGACTCCGGCGAGAACATTGGAGCGAATGTATCAGATGGTGTTGCATACATCAACGGTTATCGAGCTCACGCCGAACAACCAACGGCTCTTGTTATTCCAAAACCGCGAACTACGACTACGTTTGAGAATCAAGTTGCAGGTATCACCTATGGTCAGTACCTCATTTGTGGTACGTTAGAAGGTAAGTTGGATGTCAGCACCTTCGAGACATTAAATCTACGTAGTGCAATAAACCATGGTGGTTCTACTATTGGTACTGCAAGGGTACGTTATGTTGAAGAAGACGGAGCAAACTTCCGTGTCTACATATTCGATATCCGAATGAACTCCGGTCAAGTATTCCGTGATGTGAAATCTCTGGGTACTAGTACGACCGACTTTGCCAACCCAATCTTAGAATCAGGTAAGGCGGCAATCAAGGAAGCTGGTAAGAACAATCTAGTATATCCTTTACCCAAATCTAGACCCCGATCTGTTACTGATGTGGACTTTGAGGTTCAACGTCTTTTCACCGGAACCACTAATGGCGCGGGTAGTCTGACGCTCTCTCTATCCGCCTCTGGTGAGACCTTTTCTAATACAGGTCAATGGATCGTCACTGTAGACTCTTCTGGTGATGTGGTCAGTGCAGGATCTCCAACTGGTGCTGGTACGGCCTCTACTACGATATCCGGTCTTCCTACCAGTAGTGCGGTCACAGTTTATACTAAAGTAAACAAAGGATCTCCTTCTGTTCGACAGAAGACTTTGGTAGAGACCACATACAACAACACTGGTATAGAATCAGACGGCACTGGTACTAAGTTTGTAAACCTACACGCTACTGATGTCGCGTTAGTATTTACCGTCAAACAAACCGATTCGGATGGCGAAGATCTATCTCACTTGTTTACTGTTGACAATGGTCAACGGGCGGGGTACTATGATAATGCTCGTCTGATCTTAGCAGGTGACGCGACTCCTCCTAGTGGCGGAATCTTCTGTAGGTTTATGCATTTCACTCATGGTGCTGGTGATTACTTCTCAGTAAACTCCTACACGGGTCAGACGGAATATGAATTCATTCCTTCATTCCAGACGGGGCCACGATCTGCGGTAAATCTACGTGATGTCATTGACTTCCGTTCTTCGGTTGACTCTGATGGTCTATTCTCTGGTTCTGGTGCTGCTGTTAACGAAGTGCCAAGTACGGGTGATATCTTCCAAGGGGATATAGAATACTATCTGCCTCGTTCAGATAAAATCGTTATCAACCAAGCAGGAGAGGTAAAGAACATTTTGGGTCAGCCCGGATTCTCTTCTCAGATTCCACCTACACCCGAAAATACCTTACCATTGTTTGAATTAGAACATAACGCATATGGTCTTCATGATTCAGATACCGTTGTGACTCCTATTCTTGCGAAGCGTTTCACGATGAAAGACATCTCTCAACTTGAAGAGCGTATCGACAAGTTGGAAGAGGTAACCTCTTTGAGTCTGCTTGAAGTTGAGACATCTACCTTATTGGTTCTGGACTCTGACGGCAACAACCGTGTCAAGTCTGGATTCTTTGTGGATAACTTCAAAGACAGGGGATTCTCTGACGTAGAGAATAAAGAATACCGTGCGGGTATTGAACCAGCCAAAGGATTCTTATCCACCCCAACATTTGAAGATAATGTTGCTTTGGTGTATGATAGTGATGCATCTTCAAATACAATTCTGAAGGGTGATACGGTATTCCTTAACTATGATCATAAAGTTGCTATCAAGCAAACTAAGGTCTCTGGTGTAGAGAATCTGAATCCATTCGCAGTTATTACTGGTGAAGGTAAGATTACACTTTCACCCGCTTCGGATGAATGGATACAAACTAAGTACAAACCCTTAAATGTTGTTTCCCGATCACAAACCAACACTCTTAGCGATCTGAATGAGGGAACTCTCGCTGACGGTACTGCTGCAAAGAGAGGTTTTCAAGAGTTAGAAAATCGATGGGTTTGGACAGACGGCCCTTGGGTTCCGGTGGAAGGTTATGGTAATCCCAGTTATGCTGTGGCTGGATTGGTAGGTGTCGAGGATATACAGCCTGGTAATGAGATGGGTCAAGGCGGTTTGCCTAGCCTCGTAGGCAACGATCTTGCCCGAGGATCTTATGGAATTGGTTCTGGTGGAGGCAAGGGTTATCATCCGTATGCTCATCCAGAAGTCGGCGATGATATGTCACACGGTTATGGTGGATATCGTGCGCCAGGAACGTGGAACTGGCATGGTAACGACCAACAAAGAACTTCTAATGGCATCAACCAGTCGAATGTAGCGATCTCACGACAAGGTGAATACACCTATGCTACTCGTAAGTTCTCTCAACAAATCGTAACGGGTGATCGTACCATTCGTAAGGTGGTTGGGGATAAGAGTGTATCACTGACCTTCTTGCCATTTATTCGTTCAAGGTTAATTTCATTTAGGGCAGAAGGTCTGAAACCCAATACCCAGTTCTTCCCATTCTTTGATGGTAAGGATGTGAGTGCATTCTGTCGCGAAGAAGCATTTACCCGCTACGCCTCGCGCCGTGGGCAATCGAATTATGTGGGTAATGCATTCCGTAAATCTTTGGAACACCCCGATGGTAAGAGTGATCTGGTCTCAAATACCAATGGCGAGATCACTGGTTCTTTCTTTATCCCATCAGGGCAGGCACGACGATTCCGCGCTGGTACTCGTACATTCAAGTTACTTGATATCAACCGAGACAATGAAGCGGCAACTCTCTCTCGTGCTTCTGCCAACTATACCGCACAAGGTGTTTTGGACACTAGACAGAAGACCGTCACATCGACTCGTGTCGTTGAGGTTAGGACTCGTCGGTGGACAGAGACTACTAAGGTAAAGAACCGCGATCCGTTGGCACAGTCATTTACTGTGACCAAACCATCGGGTATGTATGTAACTAAGGTTCAGGCTTACTTCAAGAGGAAGGATGATATTGTTCCGGTTGAATTACAGATTCGACCTATGGTCAATGGTGCACCCTCAGCAACAGAAGTTATTGCTAATGCAAGTAAGTTCTTGAATCCAAGTTCCGTGAATTTGCCTGCATCTCTGACACAGGCTGCGGTACTTGCTGCACCGACTACCTTTGAGTTTGATGAACCAATCTTCTTAAACCCCGATACAGACTACTGTATTGTATTACTGACTGACTGCAATAACTACGAAGCGTATGTCGCAGAGACCTATTCGTTTGAACTTGGTTCTACCGAGAAGAGGATCTCTCGTCAACCGTCTCTGGGATCTCTATTCAAGTCTCAAAACGGTAAGACTTGGGAACCCGATCAGACCAAGGATCTTGCTTTCCAGATCTTCCAAGCAGAGTTCGACACTACTGGAGGTTATGCGGTATTTGAGAATGGTGAACTTGAAAAGAATGATTGTAATAGAAATCCGTTCTACGTGAAAAATGCTGACGCAACGATAACTCTGACTATACCGAACCACGGATATGATGTGGGTGATACAGTCACTATCACGGGACTTGATTCTGCGGAAACCTACAATGGTATGCTAGGAACGAGTATACTTGGTGATCGAACTGTTACTGAGATTGATGCATTCGGGTTACGATTTGAAGCCGACTCTGCCTCTACATCAGCAGGTAGATTCGGTGGTGATTCGGTTGTTGCTGATCGTCAGATTCAGTTTGATGCTATGATTCCGAACTTCACAACTTTGTTGCCGGATGATACTACCATATCGTACTCAGCTAAGTTCACGACAGGTAAGTCTCTCGCTGCAATCACTGGTGGACAGATTCGTTATCAGAAGGATGCTGACTATAGTTCTGAGATCGTAGTGGGTGGGGAGAACTACTTCTCAGCACCTAGACTGGTTGCTAAAGCAGCAAACGAAGCCGCAAACCTTGGTGCTGGAGTCAAGTCTACCTCATTCAAGATAGACATGAATACAACCAGTAGTGATGTGTCTCCTATCGTTGATGGGCAACGAGCGTCTATAACCACGATAAACAACGTAATTGACAATCAGGCGGCCGCTCCGGCAAGTGGATTCAATGTTCCGTTGACCTTCACCGATGAGACAGTATCATTTGGTGGATCATCCGCAGCGAAACACATCACTTCGGTAATTCGTCTCGAAGAAGATGCTATCGGACTGAAGGTTATACTGTCAGCGGTAAGACCGAATGGAGCAGACTTTGATTTGTACTATCGTGTCGCTAATGATGGTGAGGATATCTTCACTACTGACTATGTGTTGCAGACGGCAGAAAACACGGTAGCACCGGATGGATTCAACTTCCGCGATTATCGTTATTTGATTGGTGGAGCTGAAGGATTTACAGATCAGGCATTTACTCAGTACCAACTGAAGATTGTCATGCGATCCAACAACTCCTCGGCGGTTCCGATATTCAAAGATCTTCGTGCGATTGCTCTGGCAGTATAATGGCAGTTAAGAAATTGATAACCGTTAGTGGGTCGGATGGATTGGCACGAGATCCATCCACTGGTGCTATTGTTAATATAAATAAAGAAGAGATAACAAACGCTCGTGCGGCAAAGAAACGAAGAAAAGAAAAAGATAGAGAGTTGCAAGAGTTAAAGAATGAAGTCGGTGAGATAAAAGAACTCCTCAATAAACTAGTAGAGAAACTGTAATGGCGACTAATCCTCCGACAAAGACAACGATTCTGGATACGTTCACCACCTTGGTGACGAATACAAATACCGTATCGTTAGACTTGGGTGCAACAGGACGTTTGAATACAAACGAAGATTCCTCTGCGGTTGCAGCAATTAACGAGCTGGAACTGGGCATTCGAGGTACTTCTAATAACCTTGTCGCCACTGATCTTGCAGACTTTACTGCGAATAACATCGTATCTGCGCTGAATGAACTAGACAGTGACCTCCACGGATCTGGTGGTGGTAATGCCAAGGCAGACCTCACTACGAATGCGAAAGCAATCGTGGACGGTATTAACGAACTCGAAGTAGGTATTCGAGGAACGTCAAACAATCTGGTTGCAACTGATCTTGCAACGACTGCGAATGATCTTGTAACTGCTGTTAATGAGTTGGACTCTGACATTGGTGCAAGGCCTCATACCAATCTGACAACCACCGCAAAGACTCTGACTGCTGGTGTGAATGAACTTGACTCCGATATTGGCGCAAGACCTCACACCAACTTAACTACCACTGCGAAAACATTAACTGGTGCAGTCAATGAGCTTGACGCATTGCAGGGTAATGTCACGATGGGTACTACTGCATCTACAATCACGGGTGCGGTGAGGGAACATGACCTAGAACTAGGTACGATCACTTCCGGTGCAATGGGAACAAATGCATCTACAGTATCTACTGCCATTGCAGAACTGGACAGTGACCGTGATGTCCTTATTACCTTTGTTGAACCTAAACAAGCAATCAATACTACTGCAACAACTGTTGCTGACGCAATCAACGAACACGAAGCAGACATTGGTACAGTCGGAAACCTGACAACTAGTGCATCAAATCTTACATCTGCGGTTAACGAACTTGATACGGAACTAGGAACAATTACTGCTGGTGCGATGGGAACAAATGCGTCTACAGTATCTACTGCTATTGCAGAACTGGATAGTGACCGTGATGTTCTTATTACCTTTGTTGAACCTAAACAATCATTGACCACCACCGCGACAACTCTTGCAGATGCAATCAATGAGCATGATGCGGAGATTGGTGCGGCTTCACTAAATACTTCAGCAACAACTCTACGTGGTGCAATCAACGAACTGCACACCGAAGTGGGAACTGCGATCAGTGGTGATAATCTTACCACGGGTAATATTGGATCGTCTCTTAATTTACTAGATAGTGCAGTAGGTGACCTCGCAAACTTTAATACAGATGGATCTGTTAGTAACAGGACGAATGTTGTAAGTGCAATCAACAGTCTGGCAGATGATATTTCTCTGTTGGATTCTGATGGAACTGTGCGAGATAATAGACTGGGTTCATTAAATGATTTAGATGCAGCTTTTGTTGGTGCAGAAAGAGATAACTTTGTTGCTGCACTGAATGCATTAAGAGCAGACATACCACTGATCTATGATGAGAATGGAACACAACTTAACTAATCGGAGAGAACGTGACTGTTCCACTAAAACTAAGAGACAGTGCTGCACCGACAGAACTTCAGAGTTTTACATCAACTGAAGAAAACTATCTTGCATATCAGGCTGGACTCCAACTAAGCACAGGTAGTGACGTTGCCGATCTGTATCTTACTGATACGGGTACGAACTACATCATCGGCAGTCTCACAAATACGGCATACGATCAGGCTGTTGGCACTGGTGGTAATAATGTTGCTTTGACAACAACAACCACCACGACAAATGTGCGTCAGCGTCAAGGAACTGTCAGTACAAGTGGTAGTGATTTTCGCATACCTGTAAAACAGGCAATTGAAAGCAATCAAATAAAACTTCGCGAGATGAACTCTTCCGATAGAGACACTCTTGTTGATCGTTTACTTTCTCGTATCTTTACCTCAGATTATCCGGGCACATACAAGCTTGCGACATCTGCTCCCAGTGGTGATTACACAGAATATCTGTCAAATGTGATGACTGATACTAGGACTGATGGGGCATCGCTTCAGTACAACATCTATCGTAGAAATGCAATGACTGCACCTACGAAGGTATTGCCTTTCTCAATCAAAAGATCCTCTGGCGCAACGGGAACCTATCAGGGTCTTCAGTTGATGAGCGATGCTCAGGTGAAATATTCTCTTGGTCAGTTAGCCAAGAATCGTATTGCATCATCACAAACTGGGGTAGGTAATTATCGTGTCTTCAGTTCTGCTGAAGGTAACCCAGCAGCAAATGGTTTGTCTGGTACTTGGGTCTCGAAAGGCACTGCAACTGACACTCGCCAACAGATCGTTGATGCGAACTATACCAGAACTCGTTCTTCAAACTACAACAGAACACGAACTTCCACGTATACTCGTACCTCTACCAGAACTCGTTCTAGTAACTATTCTCAGGCTTATACAAGAACTCGTTCTAGTTCTTATACCCGAACAAGGTCGAGTAACTATGCCGGTAACTTTATCGGTGACTTCTTGGGTGCCTACACTAGGACATCAACACGTACTCGTACTAGTACCTATACAAGAACCTCTACGCGAACACGAGTCAGTAACTATACTGGAACGGTGAGTTATCTTGGTGACTTCATCGGAAACTATATTGGTGACTTCATCGGAAACTATATTGGTGACTTCATTGGTAACTATAGTCGTACCTTTGTGGGCAACTTCGTAGGCAACTTTACTGGTAACTATGTTGGTTCCGCTGTTGGGTCTAATCAGTATAGTCGAACATCCAATAATGAGTACTACTGGCGGGTGAGACAAGAGGGGTTTACGGTTGCTGGTGAAGGCGGAGGTGTAGATACTTATTTATTTTCAGTACGACTAATGTGGAAAGGCACCGTTGTGTATACAGCCAGTTATGGATACTACGCCAGCGACCCCTCACCCACGACTATAGGGCAATGGACTAGAGGAAGTTTTGTTGATACCGAATTTGCGGGAGGCGGGCCCAATGGTGACATTTATGACACTTACTATAGGATCACTGGCAGTGGTACGTATGATTTTACCAGAAGTTCTACGCGAACCTCTACACGCAACCGCATCGCATCATACACACGTACCCGTGCAACTGATTACACACGCACCAGCCTTCGAGACTCACTAAGGACTTCTACGCGAATCTCCACACGAGAAGTCAACTACTCACGCAACTTTGCCGGAGACTTCATTGGTAACTATGCTCGCAACTTTGCTGGTAATTACCTTGGAAACTACCAGAGGACAAGGATTCAAGATTTCACAAGAAACTTTGCACGGAATTTTGTGGGTAATTACTCACGAAACTTTGCTGGTAACTACGTAGGGAACTACTCACGAAACTTTGCTGGTGATTACCTTGGAAACTATGCGCGTAACTTTGCAGGGAATTATAGTCGTAACTTTGTGGGTAACTACGCAGGTGCCACTATAGGCTCGGGCAATACTAACATTGAAACTTACACTCTCTATGTAAGAACTGCATAAATAAAGTTATGGGATCTACTACACTAAAACTTGAAGGTACTAATGGTGACCTCAAGGAAATTACAACCACAGAAGAGAACTATCTCGCGTATCAAGCGGGATTGCATCTCTCTGCCTTGGATTCTAGTGATGTCGGTACGATCACTCAGGTCAGTACTGATAATACCCTGATTGGTCAGTTTGTCAACACCACCTTTGATGACGGTGTTGGCACTCACGGGTTTGCCGATGGTAATGTACCTGTTGTACAGACAACAACCTCTTTGTATCAAAGAGAGGGTGCCGCTGACTTTGCGGGTGACTCGGCTGCATTCCGATATCCTATTGAGTTTGTGGACAACGGTGGAACAGCGGAAATACACGAACTGGATTCTTCTGAGACTGATACTCTAAGTGATCGACTCCTTGGACGTATTTCTACTTCCGAATATCCGGGCACATATCGATTAGGATCATCTTCGCCTGGTGCCACATATTCTGTGTACAAGCCGAATGTCTTTGATGACACACTTCAGACTGGTGTGTCGGGCACAACGTATAACTTATACGTGAAGTCATCGATGACGCCTCCCACGACGATTAGACCAGTAGCGATCAAGCGATCCAGTGGATTGACCGGAACCTTCCAAGGTCTCCAAGAGATGTCCGATGCCGAGATTCGTTACTCTTTCGGATCTCGTGTACAAACACGCATGATGAATGGTAGTGCTGGTGTCGGAACATATCAACTACGAACCAACATTCAAGGCGCACCTACTGATGCGGGGACTTGGTCAGCACGAGGAACCGCTACGGATACTCGTCGCAATCTAGTAAACACAGACTATAGTGCTGATTATACTCGAACTCGTGCAACAGACTCGACCAGAACTTCGCTAGCGGACTTCTCAAGAAATGTTGATTATGTAGGTAACTACAGTCGTAACTTTGCTGGTAACTTTATCGGTGACTTCTTGGGTGACTACACCGGAAACTTTATCGGTGATTTCACAGGCGACTATTCGCGAAGTTTCCTTGGTGACTATACGGGTAACTATTCACGGAACTTTGTCGGTGATTATGTTGGAAATTATTCAAGAAATTTCCTTGGTAACTATGTGGGCAACTATGCCCGTGCATTCTCTGCGGTATACTCAAGAACACGAGTAACTACCTATACCGGAGATTTCATCGGTAACTATGTCGGCAACTATGCTCGCAACTTCTCGGCCGCATACACCAGAGATAGGGTCACCACCTTTACTGGAAACTTCCTTGGTGACTATACTGGTAACTACGCTCGTGCATTCGCTGCAAACTACCAAAGAACTCGTGCGACAAATTACACGGGTAACTTTTTAGGTGACTATACTGGTAACTATGCTCGTGCATTCGCTGCAAACTATCAACGCACCCGAGCCACAAATTACCAGAGAACTAGAACAGCAGATCGCCAGACAAACTACGCACGTGCGTTTACTCGTTTACGTATTGCAATATCTAATAGACAGTATACTCGTTTGCGGATCGCAATATCCAACAGGCAATATACTCGTTTGCGGATCGCAATATCCACTAGAATCTCAACCCGAAATTCTATTAATGTCTACTCCTATATTGGTAACTTCACAGGTAACTTCACAGGTAACTTCACAGGTAACTACCTAAGAAACTTCACGGGTAACTACACAGGTAACTACCTAAGAAACTTCACGGGTAACTACACAGGTAACTATGCACGTAACTACCTCGGAAACTTTATTGGAAACTTTGTCGGTGACTATACGGGCAACTTCCTAGGCGATTACACTGGCAACTATGCCAGAAACTTCAGTGCGAACTATCAACGCACACGTGTGACGAATTATGCTGGTAACTTTATTGGAGACTATACTGGTAACTATGCCAGAAACTTCAGTGCCGATTACACTCGTAACCGTCTCACTGGCTTCGCAGGGGACTTTGCGGGAGATTACACTGGTAACTATTCCAGAGACTTCAGTGCCGATTATCAAAGAACGAGGAACTCAGCATACAGTGCGAACTATCAGAGAACACGAACCTCTATATACAGTGCGAACTATCAGAGGACACGTATAAGTACTTATACCAGAACATCTACACGGGACTCTCTTAACAACTTTACCCGTATATCGACCCGTGATAATATTGTGGTTCGTTCAAGTGCTTACAGTAGAACCAGAGTTAGCCTTACCACATTCACCGGAGACTTTGTGGGCAACTTTGTCGGTGATTTTGTCGGTAACTACCTTGGAAACTATGTTGGCACAACGATTGACTCAGCAACGTCAGTCATAACTACCTTTACCTTATATCAAAGGACAGCCTAAACTTTGATATAAATATTTGTGAATGTCGATGGAGAATATAATGGCAGACAGAAAATGGTTGGATAATGCTTTTTGGGAGACTCCTCAAAAAGAACTCTTGAATGCTATCAGTGAGACCACTGAGAATAATCGCGAAGTTCGTCAAGTCCACAAGATCCCTAAGACCAACGAAGACGGCACCGAGAACGAACTGTTCAAAGAAGTGCTTGAGTATCTTGGTGAGGATGTGATTGATGCGTCCAGCAAGAAGCGCCTGGAAAAGAAACAGGCTGAAGCTGAGATGGAGAAGGAGAAACAACTCGAACAAGAACGAGCAAAGAAACTCGAAAAACTGTTTGAGTATAAGTTGGAAACCTTTGAAGTCCCAGAAATCAAGGAATCTAAGAATCGTCTGTTGAAGTCTAAACTCAGGCGTTCTAAATCTATTCCTGAAGTCAACCTATACGCCATGCTGATCGTGAAGGATACTATTGATAATGCAGAATCCGAGTAAGGGGTTTATAATAGTTGCATCCAACAATGTCAACTTTTATGTTTACGCAGTAAACCTCATAGAGTCCATCAAGGACTGGTATCCAGAAGCACAAATCACTCTCGTAACCGAAGAGCGTTTCATCGATGATCGTGCTGATGAGGCTGATAATATTATCTTCTGCGATAATCACTATCGTGCCAAACTCTGGGGTATGTCTCAATCTCCGTATGACATTACGATGTATGTTGATGCTGACATGGATTGCGAACATGAAGACATTGCTAAGGTCTGGGATGAACTAGGTGATCGTGATTTAGTCTTTCATGAGTTGACTCCTGAACGCGAAAAGTTCTATGCTATCCGTGAATTTAGATACAAGGGTCGTATGGAAAAATACACTCTGTGTGGTGGTGTCTGTCTATACCGAAGTAGTAATCCTCTGGTCATGGAGTTTATGGCAGAGTGGTTTGAACTGTACAATAAACAACTCAATAATATATGGCAACCAGAAGGGTTTGATAACCGACAGTGGAACGAGGATCTGAAAGTCTTTGATCAGACAACACTGTGGTGGTTGACCGAACAAGAGGACAAGTACAAGGATCTCAAGATTGGAATCTTCCATGATGATATTCGGTGGAATTACTTCACTCAATATCAATACGAGAATCTACACTCCATAGAGGGTAAGCCTCCGATCCTTAGACACTACTCAGGTTCATTACACAAGGATAGACTTCTAGTATGAAAGATGTCCCAATTGAAAATAAAGATGTTCTGGCTGCACTGGACAACTTTCTTTGGTATTATGAAAACAAGGATATCGTAGCAAAGACTCTGAGACTGCATGGCGAACCTGATAAACGGGAACACTACATATCTGCGAAATATCGGGACTCTGTCATTGCAGAGGATGAACGTCATGAGGGATTCCCCGAAGATTGCTATGCGTATGCTTTGAAGTCAGATAGGTTGCACTTTGATGATGAACACAATACATCACCATTAGCAGCCAGTTTCTACTCACGGTACAGTCAGTATAATGAGGAATTGTGCACCTTGTTATCAACACGTAACAATGCACTGACGCAACTATACCCGCCAGGCGGATATATCTCTTGGCACAACAATGCGAATGCCTCTGCCTACAACATCATATTCTCATGGTCTGAGACTGGAGAAGGGAACTTCCGATATGTTGATGGACATACAGGCAGAGAAGTCGTGATGCAGGACAAAAAGGGATGGCAGTGTAAGGCAGGATATTTTGGTGCCTATGGGGAACCTTGGTACAATAGAGTCTATCACGCTGCGGAAACAGACTGCTGGAGGATCACTGTGTCCTACATGTTTGATCGTAGTGATATGGCTTCTGGTCTCCAAGAGGACATTATAGAGGAAATAATGTCCGATTTCTAGTTCGTTCAACGACCCAATCCTTATAAATAAACAAAGAAAATAAATGTTTTTATACGGGTTATAATCGATGCCACCGAACTACGAAGACATCACCTTGCAGCAAGGCACAGATGTAGCAATAGAAATACATCTGGTCACTGATAGTGACGGAGCGTTCAATCTGACCAACAGGTCAGTCGCTGCGAAGATGAAAAGAAACTACGCTGACTCTGCTGACGATCCTGATACAGTAGCCTTCAATGCAATCGTGGCAACTCCTCCTACTGATGGTATTGTTACTCTCGAACTAACCAACACACAAACTGATGCCTTAAAAACCCGTGGGCGATATGTATATGACGTAGAAGTATCTTACACTGATAGTGATGACAACACCATCATTCAACGAGTCCTTGAGGGACAGATTGAAGTTTCACCGTCTGTCACGAAATAAAGGAAAGACCTAATGGCTGAGAAGATCATTGTAAAGAAGGTAGTAGTCGGCACACCCGTCAAACGGGTTACTGCGGGTTCTTTCGCTATCACGAACTTGGGTGGAGTTGATGTAACAGCCTCGGAATCCGATGGTTCTATCCTCGCGTATAACAAATTAAGCGGAAAATACGAGGTAACCAACCTACGCGGCGATGATAATATCACTGCCGAGTTTGACAGTGAGCAAAATAAATATACTTTTGGCTTGACAAATACTTCCTTCACTGGTAGTATTATCCCCGATAGCAACGAAGCATATGACCTTGGTAGTTCATCCAATAAATGGCGTGACCTCTATCTCAGCGGTAATACAATCACCCTTGGAACATTACAGTTAAAAGATAGCAGTGGTCAACTAGTATTCGTTGATAGTGATGGGAACAAGACTGGTCTTGGACTAAGTCTCTCAACCAATAACACCAATATCCTATCTCTGGATAGTGACACGGGTGTATTTACATTCAACGACTCTGACGTTGCACGAACCGATGTCGCCGAAGTATTTCATGCTGGCCTGACAGTCAATGGTGGAGCAACTGTCGATAGTGCGACCATCACAACTCTCGCTAACACAACTTTAATTGGTAGTCAAGCGACTCTTGATAGTGCCAATATCGGTACGCTTCGGGTTACAGGTAATACTGTTGTTGATGGTAATCTGACCGTTACTGGTACAGAGACCATACTAAACACCGAGACGATCAACCTAGCAGACAACACGATTGTCCTCAACTCCAATGCAACTGGCACTCCTACTGAGAATGCTGGTATTGAGGTTGAACGGGGCGACTCTGCAAATGTAACTCTGTTGTGGGACGAAGCCAACGGTTACTGGACTCTTGATGACAAGACCTTAGTGACAACTGGTAAGATGCTCTTTGGTAACGTCTATTCCTCAGAGGGTGATCTTCCGTCTGCATCTCAGTATCATGGTATGTTTGCTCATGTTCACGCCACTGGCCGTGGATACTTTGCCCATGCTGGTGACTGGCACCGACTGATCGACTCAGATACCACGGCAAGACAACAGGTCTACACTCTGTCTTCTGAAGTCGCTGATATCACCGATGGTACGATTACTACTCTATACAATCAGAATCTTATTGGTGGTCAAGCAACCTTCGATAGTGCATCAATAACAACTATCACTAACACAACTCTGGTTGGAAGTCAAGCCACGTTTGATAGTTCATCAATAACAACTATCACTAACACGACTCTGGTTGGAAGTCAAGCAACCTTTGACTCTGCAACGATTACGAACATCAGGTTTGATAACATCGATGCACAGACAACATCCACAATTAGAAATATATTCAGTGCTTCGGGTGATCTATCTTATGATAGTGCAACTGGTCAGCTCTCCTTTGATGTTGAAACAGTATACACTAAGGCTAACTTCGATAGTGATTTGGGTGATGCAAATACAGGACAACTACCTGAAGGCACCAACTTATATTATACTACTGCACGAGCAGATAGTGACTTTGATGTTAGACTTGCTACCAAAACGACGAATGATGTTACAGAGGGCACAAACCTTTACTATACCCAAGTAAGATTTGATTCAGCGTTTGGTGATAAGACAACTACGGACTTAACCGAAGGTACGAACCTTTACTATACCCAAGTAAGATTTGATTCAGCGTTTGGTGATAAGACCACTACGGACTTAACCGAAGGTACGAACCTTTACTATACCACCGGACGATTCGATGCTGCACTTGCTACTAAAACAACAGCAGATCTTACCGAACATAATAGTAATCTCTACTATACCACTGCACGAGCAGATAGTGACGCAAAGGCATCATTACTTGTAAACGATACAGGCGGTGATGGATCTCTGACCTATGACAGTGCTACAGGTGTCTTTACCTATACTGGGCCCAGTGCGTCAGAAGTAAGGGCACATTTGAGTGCTAGTGGAGATTTATCCTACAATAGTTCTACTGGTGAATTCAGTGTTGATATAGAGGATGTCTATAGTCAGGCGAACTTTGATAGTGACTTCCTAACCCGATTAGAATCACAGATTGATAGTGCTGGTATTACCACATTAACGAGTACTAATGCAACTATCACAAACCTGACAGGAAGTCAAGCAACATTTGACTCTGCGAACATAACAAACTTACAACTTCCTGATAACGGAGTCATGAGATTTGGTGATGAAGGTGATTTTTTAATCACTCACAATGGTTCACACACGGTTCTGAAAGATGGCGGAACTGGTAATTTATATATTGAAGGTTCAAAGATACACCTATCCTCACAGAATAATGGAAATCCAATATTCGTAACGACAGGTGATAACGATGCTGTCAAACTCTTTGATTCGTCAGGCGATATTAGACTTTATACTCACTCAACTGGAGTGAATGTTGTTGGTGCATTAACTTTCGGGTCATTGACCAATACGACATCTGATATCAGTGAGGGAACAAATCTCTACTATACAGACACAAGAGCAAGAAATGCAATTGGTCTGTCAGATGTTGGTGGGGATGGTTCACTCGCATATGATTCGGCAACGGGTAGATTTACCTATACGGGCCCGAGTGCTGCGGAAGTAAGAGCACACTTAACTGCGAATAAAGGTTTGTCCGTAACATCTGGTGAGTTCAATATTGACTCTGCAAATGTCAGAGGAATGTTCTCTGCAAGTGGAAGTCTAAGTTATGACTCATCTACGGGCGTTTTCTCCTATACGGATTCAGATAGAACTGCGTCTCAGATAAAGGGTCTATTCTCTGCGACTGACGCTGGTGGTGATGGTTCTTTCTCTTATAACAGTGGTACAGGCGCATTTACCTATACAGGCCCAAGTGCATCTGAAGTAAGAGCGCACTTCTCTGGTGGTACTGGTGTTACCTATACATCTGGGACTGGTGAGTTTGCAATCGGTCAGGCAGTCGGAACTACCGACAATGTAACCTTTGCGAAGACTACATTAGACTCTGCGGTTGTTGATGGAATCAACTTTAATGTTCTAACATCAAGACATGCGAACACGGCTGGAACAGTATTCTTTGACTCAGACCACCAAAAGGGTCTGTCTGTTGTCATGGACA
>Ga0181563_10002550_pt1 | contig 17681 bp, 19 predicted proteins | sample 011ome_25_FD_133759 | JGI IMG/M metagenome (GOLD analysis project Ga0181563, IMG submission 133759) | Coastal salt marsh microbial communities from the Groves Creek Marsh, Skidaway Island, Georgia - 011512CT metaG (megahit assembly) | ecosystem: Environmental > Aquatic > Marine > Intertidal...
ACTGTTCTGTTGGACATAATGCGCCATCCACTCAATGGGAGGGAAGTATGCGGTAGAAAGAACCACGCCAGACATTATGCTTTTTTACGACGACGTACGAATTGGACCACTTGGTACAACGTAATCGCAGCGATAAAATACCAGAAGTAACTGGTGCGTTCGCCTTCACCATTCACGGTAGTGAACACACGCTCGCTACGAATTTTCTTCAATCCTTCACCGTGTTTGTCCCAAGACATCCAAATAAATACAGGCTTTCCGACAATATGATCCCCGGGTACATAGCCCCATTTGCGGCTATCTAGCGAGTTATGACGGTTATCACCCATCATCCAGTAATAGTCTTTTTCGAACGTGTAAGAGGTGGCCTCAACACCATCAATAAGCACTTCACCGTCCTTTTTGATCTTCAAATCGTGACCTTCATACTCACCTATAATGCGTCTGTAGCTGTTCAAGTTTTTCGGGGTGAGCGCTACGGTTTGGCCCGCTTTCGGCACATAAATAGGCCCGAAATTGTCCCAAGTATCGTTGTACGGACGTTCTCCGTGCCCTGTATCCGGATTAGGAAAGAGTATCTCTTCCGCTTGCCCCAACTGAATATCGATCAATCCTTGCGGAAGCGTTGAATCAATAGGTGTTCCTGGGCGTTGCGCGACAATAGGCCATACCTTTTTTACATTTTCGAGCGCGGAAAGTGCCTCCACATGTCTTGACTGTAGGAACATGATGTATTCGTCCTGAGTGCGTTGGTAGACATCCTGATCCGTAGGATATTGACGCATCTCTTCATTCGTGAGGAAGTTGATGTCCAATCGTTCTTTCAACCAACTCTTCGAAAACCCACGACCGTCCGTCTTAATGTAGTAGAGATATTGCGGGTAACTGCGGTCTGGGAATCTGAAGGCATTGCCGTTGACCAGCACCGTTCGATCCACAATTTCTAGGCTATCGCCCGGCGTTCCGATACAGCGCTTCACATAGTTTTCCTTCTTATCCACAGGCATATTGTCCATTGGATAGTTGAAGACCACCGGATCGCCAGATTCAATCGGGGAAATGGCAGGAAGTCTGAGGTAAGGAATCTGGGGCCAATTCAGATAGGAGGGAACCCCCGCAATAGGCACCTTATTGTGTACCAACGGTAAACTAATAGGCGTCATAGGTACCCGAACTCCGTAATGCATCTTCGACACAAACAAGAAATCTCCCACCATCAAGCTCTTCTCCATCGAGCTCGTAGGAATGGTATACGCCTCAAACGTGGTGGAGCGAATCACAGTGGCCACCACAACCGCGAAGAAAATACTATTTACCCCTTCGCCTAAGTTCTTCTTGATGTAGGCATCATCGCGGCCCCAATATTTCAAGCTTTCCTTGTAATTCAAATAGCCCAGATACAACCCAAATGTGGCCATCACCGCAGCCGTTTGCCAAGTTTTACGGAATTTGAATACATGGAGCAGTTCGTAGACCATGATAATGCCCATGACCACGCCCACCACTGGAATACAGTACAGCAGTACCCAATACACAGGCCGTTCTGCAATCTTTACGAGTACGTACGCATTATACACAGGGATAAATGCCTCCCAAGCTTTGCGGTCAGCGGCAACGTAGAACTTCCAAGAGATGGCTCCAAACCACACTGCTTGTACTAAGGTGAATATCATAAATTCCATAGGGCGAATCTATTTCTTTTAGGAGGAATAGGTTGTTAGGGTATTGTGAAAAGCTTAGAGGTTCAAGACATCGCGCATACCAAAGCTTCCGGTCTTTCCAGGAAGCCATTCAGCGGCTATGACCGCCCCTAAGGCAAATCCATCACGGCTCTTTGCTTCATGGGTAAAAGTGATGGTATCGATGTCGCTGGTGTAATGCACTTCGTGTGTTCCAAAGTAAGGGTCGGTCCGGTCTGCGGTAATGCGCAATGCCTGCTCATTCTCATCCATGGTCCAGCCTTTCAGCTCTTTGTAGGCTTGCAGCACGCCTTCCGCTGCGGTAATGGCAGTGCCGGAAGGTGCATCTTTTTTACCGGTGTGATGTATTTCATGTATGCCTGGTTTGAATTCAGGGTAGGCGTGCATCATGGCGGCCAATTTCTCATTCATCACAAAGAACAAGTTCACACCAAGGGAAAAATTAGACGCGTATAAGAATCCAACCTCGTGTTTCTCGGCTAAGGCATCCACAGATGCTTTGTGCTCCAACCAACCGGTCGTTCCGCTGACCACGGGAGTGCCATGAGTCAAGAGGGCGGCAATATTTTCAGCAGCGGCTTCTGGCTGGGTAAATTCAATGGCCACATCGGCTGCTTTCAAGGCCTCCAAATCCATGGGGCCACCGTCGTGAATATGCACGATGTTATGGCTGCGAGTTTGGGCGATTCGTTCGATGGTTTTACCCATGCGTCCATATCCTATGATGGCAATGTTCATGGCAGGGAAAGTGTTAAAGACAGGCCAGGAGCTTGGACAGTACTCTCATTACCTGCAAAATATTGTTTTTGAGTTAATTGAGGGCTGATACTTAAATCATCGTTCACATCAAAATCATGGAGGTGAGCATCAATATTTGCATCTAAAATCCCCAATAAATAGATGCCCAAAATCCCAAATAAGGTATACTCTCTTTGGGAGCGCAATTGCTCCATATATCCTATCGCTTCTTGGGCGACACCGTTCACGGAGGTTTGATAAAAGGGGGAAGGTATGGCATTGAAAATTTCTGGCGCAGCACTTTCTAACTCGGCTCTCGTGGTGTAATTCGGGTTATCAATGATAAACTGCAATACACTTTCGTAAGATTTGAATTGTGTATTTAGTTGGCCGTAATAATAGGCGGTACCGCCTATACCTGCCCAAAATACCGGGGCTTTCCAATACTTGCCATTGTAAATCTGTCCTCCACCTGGAATGAGCGAAAGGGTAGTGGCCAGTTTGATATTGTGTAATTCATCTGCGGTATGAGTGGAATCAGCGTGTTGAGCCTTCACGGAAAGGCATGCAAACAACACCATTATACTCAATACACATCTCATGAGTTGAATTTAGAGATGATGCGCTGCAGATCGTCGTCAGAATCAAAGTCTATTTGAATACGTCCTTTACCGCTAGGTTTGACTTGAATGTTCACCTTAGTTTGGAAGTATTGACCCAATTCTTTTCCTAATTCCTTCATGCCTGGCTGCACTGGGGCTTCCGGTGCTTTCTCCTTAGGCTTTTTAATGGCAGCGGCTAGAGCCTCTGTTTGACGTACACTCAACCCTCCTTTGAGAATCTTCTTGTATAGGTCGATCTGTGTTTCTTCAGAAGGCAAGTTCAGTAAGGCTCTAGCATGTCCCATGCTGAATACCAAAGAGGTGGAACCTTCACTGTTCTCATCGAGGCTTTCGTTGCGGTTTATATCGCGCAATTCAGCCTGTATGATGGCTGGAAGCTTGAGCAAGCGCAAAAAGTTAGTTACTGTAGAGCGTCCTTTTCCCAATCGCTTAGCCACCTCTTCCTGAGTTAAGCCTAGTTCATCCATCATGCGTTTACAGGAATAGGCCATCTCTATCGGGTCTAAGTCCTCGCGTTGAAGATTTTCTACAATGGCCAGCTCCAACATGTTGCGATCGTCCGCAAGGCGTACGTACGCGGGAATCTCTTCTAAACCAGCGATTTGTGAAGCACGGAAGCGGCGTTCCCCAGAGATCAATTCGAACTTTATGCCATTCTTACGAACGGTAATGGGCTGAATGATACCGAGTTCACTGATGCTTTGGGCCAATTCTACCAAGGCATCATTATCAAAGTTTGATCGAGGTTGGAATGGATTGGTTGTAATGGCATCCAAGGAGATCATGGCGACCTGACCTACGAGCTTTTCAGCTCCGGCATCGGTGACTTTATTCACTTTTGCGATTTCTCCTTCTAAAATGGCCGATATGCCTTTTCCCAATGCTCGTTTTGCCATGTTTATGCGCTTTTTGTCAGTATCTCTTGTGCTAAATTAAGGTAATTCTCAGCGCCCTTACTACCGGCATCGTACTTCAAGATGTTCTCCCCATAACTAGGTGCCTCGCTCAGTTTCACGTTGCGATGAATGACTGTTTCAAAGACCAATCCTTCGAAGTGGTTTCGCACTTCATCAGAAACTTGGTTTGACAAACGCAATCTGCTGTCAAACATCGTAAGTAAAAGCCCTTCAATACTGAGGTCTTCATTGTGCAGTTCTTGCACCTTTTTGATGGTATTCAAAAGCTTGCCTAATCCTTCTAGGGCATAATATTCACATTGAATAGGTACCAAAATGGAGTTTGCCGCCGTCAACGCGTTTAGGGTAATAAGACCAAGGGAAGGTGCACAATCGATAATGATATAATCGTAATCATTGGCCACAGATTCCAGTGCTTTTTTTAGGAAATACTCGCGTTTGGGTTGGTCAATGATTTCGAGTTCTACGGCCACCAAATCTAGATGTGCTGAAATGATACTCACGTTTGGAGCATCGGTTTTTAAGACCAATTCTGCCGCAGGCTTCGCACCTTCAATTAATTCATAGGTGCCTTGCAGCGCCTGATCCGGCTGTATGCCCAATCCGCTAGTAGCATTTGCCTGTGGATCTGCATCCACTAGTAAAACTCGTTTTTCAAGCGCCCCAAGGGCTGCACTCAAGTTTATTGCGGTGGTGGTTTTTCCAACGCCGCCTTTTTGATTGGCAATTGCGATTATATGTGACATAAAGATGTGCTTTCAGAAATGGTAAACTCAAAAGTAAACCATTGCTTATCGAAATGCTAAAAAAGTAATGAACACTCTCGTTAGGAACCTTCGAACTGCCCCTCTAGTTGCATCTTGATCAGATCCGAATAATGACCCTCTGCAACTTCAAGTTCCGTTGGAGTTCCTCTTTCAATGATCTCTCCTTGATCCAAACATATGATCTGTTGGCAATGCTTCACACTACTCACACGGTGGGTAATGATGATGCCGCTCAGGTTTTCTGTGGCTTTTCTAAGGTTAGATAGAATCTGCTCTTCGGTTTCAGTATCTACCGCGCTCAAGCAATCGTCTAGAACAATGACTTTGGGAGATTTGATCAGGGCTCGCGCAATGCTTACGCGTTGCTTTTGTCCACCGCTTAGGGTAATGCCGCGTTCTCCCACCTTGGTTTGGTACTGCTTATCAAAGCCGATGATATTATCATGCACCCCCGCCGCTTTCGCCGCACGTTTGACCGCATCGATGTCCATGGTGTCCATTCCGAAGGCTATGTTATTGGCAATGGTATCACTGAAGAGGAAGGCTTCTTGAGGTACCCATCCTAAGTATGATTTTAGAGAGGTAAGGTCCCAATTTTTGATGTCAACACCGTCTACCAAAATAGCCCCCTCGGTAGGATCGTATTGGCGCACCATCAATGCAGCAATTGTACTCTTTCCCGCTCCAGTCTTACCCAGTACTCCAAGACTATTGCCCGGTGCTATGGTAAAGGAAACATCTTTAAGCGCTGTAATCCCACTATTGGGGTAGGTGAAGGAAACGTTCTTGAATTCAATACGGCCTTCGAACGAGGAAGGCTTGTGCGTGCCATTGGAGAATTCAGGTTGTTCTTTTAAAAACTCGTCCAAACGTTGCATGGAGGCATCTGCGCTTTGAACCAGGGAAGTGACCCAACCTATGGAAGCAATGGGCCAAGTCAACAAGTTCACGTAGTAAATGAACTCTGTGATGTTTCCGGCACTTACTTGGCCCGCAAAGTATAATCTACCCCCAACGTAGATGGTGATCAATGTACTGATGCCTACCATCAAGATCATTAAGGGTTGAAAAGTAGCGTTCACGCGGAATAATCGCTCATTTACACTGCGGTATTCTATGGCATGTGCTTTGAAATTTGCACTGAACCATGGGCTTTTGTGGTAGGCTTTAATGACTCTAGCCCCGGAGAATGATTCTTGGGCAAAGGTGCTCAGTTCGCTCAACTGCTCTTGTACTTTGCGCGAACGGGTATGGATTAAATTGGCCACACGATATACCAAAAAAGCCAGGAAGGGCAGTGGAACTAAGGTCAATAAGGTGAGCTTAGGACTTACAGAAATCATGATACTGATGACCAAAATGATGGTAAACCCAGTATTAAGCGCGTACATGATGGCGGGACCTACATACATGCGAACTTTGCTCACATCCTCGGAAATTCTATTCATCAAATCTCCGGTGCTGTTGTTCTTGTAGAATTTTTGAGTCAATCGCTGGTAATGCTCAAAGACTGTGTTTTTCAGATCAAACTCAATGTGACGCGACATCACCACGATGGTTTGGCGCATGAAATACATAAAGATTCCTTGTAAGACAGCGGCTCCAATGATGTACAGGCCGTACCGGACCAATTCTCTGCTCACATTGCCGTCTTGAGCCACTTCGTTGCGATAATTCTCAATAATCTCGGCAATAGCATCAAAGCTATTCCTAATGAATAGCGCAGGGAAGAGCTTGAAAATGACCGATATGATTACAAAAAACGCACCCGCGATCAATAACCATTTGTGTTTGCCGAAATAGGGATTGAGTTTTTTTAATGCCTGCATGGTGCGAGTTGCCTACGTGAGGATGTATATTTGCCGCAGTAAAAGTCCTTTACATGCGGAGCCACAAAAATAACACCTCTTTGATGAAGTCGTTCATTCTGAACCCGCATACCTGCATTTATATATTCTAATGATTACTAGACGCCACATTCGTATCAAGGTGTTGCACCACCTTTTTGCCCAAAGTACAGACGAGGGTATGGACGCTGCCTTATTGTTGAAGAACCTCAATAAGAGTCTCAATGAGGTTCATCGCCTGTTCGCTTGGGACATCAGTGCATTTTTAAGATTGCACGAAGAAGCAGAGCGTCAGTATCGAAGAGTTTCGGAGCGTCAGCAACCGGATCACGTATTGATGGAGCGCATTGCAAAGTTCACCCAACTCAAGTTTTGGACCTTGTGCAAGGAGAGTGCTGCCCTGAATACCTTGGTGGAAGGTTCGCATGCACGTTGGGCCGATTATGACCAGCATTTCCGCAAGCAATGGGACACGCTCTTTGCGAGTGAGTCGTACGAGAACTTCGTTCAAAGCACCCCTGACTTCACCCAACAAAAGCGTTTCATTCGTGAGGTGTATCAGCTCTACATCGCTGAAAACGAACTGCTTCACGACATTTATGAAGATGAGCAAGCAGCTTGGAGTGATGACTTAGATGCCGCTCAAATGATGTCTGGAAAGGTCATCGCAAGCTGGAAGGAGGACGTAGAACAACTAATTGTGCCTTCCCTGTACAAGGACGAATCAGATGCGGCCTTTGGGGCCTTATTGGCTCGTAAATACTTTGAGTTTAACAAAGACAGTCAAGCACGGATTGAGAGCAAGAGTAGAAATTGGGAAAGCGACCGCATTGCCAAGATGGACATCATGTTAATGAAGCTATGCATCGCGGAATGGCGTGGTTTTGAAGAAATTCCAATGAAAGTATCGCTCAACGAATACCTTGATTTGAGCAAGCAATACAGTACCCCAAAAAGTTCTGCCTTTATCAATGGTATACTTGACAAAATCGTTACTAATTTGCAGGAAGATGGCCTTATCAATAAGGTGGGCCGCGGAATGATTCAATAATTGCAACCATAATTATGAAACGCACATTTTTTATTGCCTCTGTAGTCGCAATCACATTAGCATCTTGTAGCAGCGCGACGGATCGAATTAAATCATCTGATGATGCCGCCTCTGGCACAGAAGCCATGATGGATGCTTTACCAACTATTGCTTTCGCGGAAGAGTTCCACGATTTCGGTGAAGTTCAAGAAGGAGACGTGGTGGAACACACATTCACGTTTACCAATGAAGGTGAAGGTCCTTTAATCATCTCTAATGCACAAGGATCTTGTGGTTGTACTGTGCCAGATTGGCCACGCCAACCTATCGCACCAGGTCAAAAAGGTCAGATTAAGGTAAGCTTCAACTCCACAGGTAGAGCTGGACGCCAGGACAAGCGTGTAACGTTGACTACCAATGCTGTTCCACAATCAAAGGTGTTAAACATCACCTCTAACGTAATTTCAAACAATCAATAATGACAACTTTATTTCTACAGCAAACCTCACCAGGCGGGGCCATGAGCCTACTCCCTTTCGTACTCATCCTTGTGGTGATGTATTTGTTTTTCTTCCGTCCTCAGATGAAGAAGCAAAAGGAAGAAAATAAGTTCCGTCAAGAGGTAAAGAAAGGCGCCCGCATAGTGACCACCTCAGGTATTCATGCGAAAATTTTAGAAGTAGGGGACACGCATTTGATTATAGAGAGTGAAAACACTCGAATCAAAATTGAAAAAAGCGCGGTGAGTAAAGAGCTCAGTGCCCAATACAACAAGTAACATTGTAACTTAGAAACCGGCACACGCCGGTTTTTTTATGTCGAAAATCACCTCAAATAAAGGGTTAGAAGCACTGCTCTTCATTGGCTTTGCCTTTGCGGTATGGCTTGCCATGCGAATCTCCAATACAGAGGTGACTCGCCAAATCAACGTGGAGTTGATTGCTGTGGGACGTGCGGTAGATGATATATGGCTTGAGGATACTACTCAGGAATTAAGTATCATCATTGAAGCGAGTGGGTTGGATGCCTTGTTCATGGATAGGTTTGATGAGCGGTTGATTCCATTTGATTCGGATGATTTTTTAAGAACCTCAACAAAGAACGCATACCTGCTCAATGTGGATATCCAAACGATTCTTCAGCAGGAATATGGGCGAGAATACAGATTTAAATGGTCAGGCGATTCTCTGATTTTTCCATCGAGTACCTTGGTTAGTAAAACCTTGCCTGTCGCTTTACTTTCCCAGGAAAACATTTCCATTCCGGAAGGTCATCGATGGATACAGCGTCCGACGTTAGAGCCGGATAGCATTAAATGTATGGGGCCAGAGGTCTTGTTGTTAGATTTTCAACCTTCTATTACAGCCCCTTCCATTGTTTGGGCTGGTTTGGACAAAAAAGAATTGCCTTTAGATAAGCTACCGACGTATATTACTGCAAATGTGAATTGGTTGAATATTTCCGCAAGTGCGGATGCTTGGACGGAGGTAGAACAACAATTGAACCTTCGTTATCAAAATCAGGATTATCCTATTGTCCTGTGGTTGAGCGGCCCAATGAGTACTTTGGTGAATACTCCAGAGTCGTACGTAGACCTCGAATGGCGCATGGAGGATAAACGACTCAGGGTTAATATCAGATCACTTGCACCGGGAGTAGAGGTGTTGAATTACGAACCTAAATATGTCCAGCCATGAGCAAGGTAATCTGTATTACAGGCGGCATAGGCTCCGGAAAGAGTACGGTATGCAGGTATCTAGAAGAACGTGGATATCCTGTCTACTACAGTGATATACGAGCTAAGGCACTTATGGAGAGCGATGCCCAAATTCGAGCACAACTCATTGCTGTTTTTGACCTTGCCATATATACGGACAGCGAGGAATTGAATCGCCCTGAATTAGCGAGGCGAATTTTCAATGATCCAGATCTTAAGCAGGCCCTTGAATCCATCGTACATCCACGTGTGCATGAAGATTTCATGCAGTGGAGTAAAGAGCAAACGAGCCCGCTGCTCTTTAAAGAAAGCCCTCTTGCCTTGGAGATTGAAGATCAAAGTTGTCAAACAATAGTAGTCGTCCATGCCGAAGCGGAACTGCGAATATCCCGTGTACTCATCCGAAACTCAGATTGGACGAGGGAAGATGTTGAGGCTCGAATGAGGAATCAAACCTCTAATGAGCAAAGACTACAATTGGCGCACCAGACCATCGATAATTCAGGTACTCCTGAAGCACTTCAGGAGAAGATAGATCAGCTTCTCACCAAATGGAGCTGAACCAGACCATTGGGATAGGATCTAACACCTTCAGTTTTCCACTCTGATTTACCTTCATTCTCTCGAAATAGAGGAATACCATTTCCCAGCATGGTAGGAATATAGGTTAGGATCAGCTCATCAATGAGACCAGCTTGATGGAACCTAGCATTGGTGGCGCCTCCACCGACGATCCAGATACGCTTGCCTTGTTCCTTTAGTTCTTGCAAAAGAGCTACAGAACCTTCTGTGAAGACTTCAACATTCTCATTGGCCAATGGAATATTTGTATCTCGGCTTAAGACAATGCTTTGCTTACCCTTATAGGGGTATCCGCCTTCAAACTGAAGAATTTGTGCATAGGTATTGTATCCCATGACAATGGTATCAATCTCTTCCATAAAAGCTTCGTAGCCGTAATCCTCCTCCGGTAAATCGAAGCGAGGATGGTCGAGAAAGTCAATTTTTCCTTCGGTATCAGCAATATATCCGTCGAGTGATACTGCGGTGTAAAGAATAGTTCGACCCATGGTAGTTTTGGTTTATTGGTGTTATAGCAAATCGTTTGCCAAATTGGCGAGGGCGGATCGTTCACCCTTTTCTAAGGTGATATGCGCGTACATATGGTGCCCCTTGACTTTATCTACGAGGTAGCTCAAACCATTAGACTGTTCATCGAGGTAGGGAGTATCTATTTGACGAACATCTCCAGTGAAAATGAACTTCGCACCTTCACCAGCACGCGTGATAATAGTTTTTACTTCATGTGGCGTCAGGTTTTGGCTCTCATCAACGATGAAAATGATGTTCGCCAATGAGCGACCTCTGATGTAGGCCAATGGGGTAATGACGATTTTCTCTTTTTCCACCATGGCCTCTAGTTGCTTGTATTCCTTATCGCGATCAGAGAAGTTATTCTTGATGAACTTCAGATTATCCCACAGCGGTTGCATGTAAGGATTGATCTTCTCCTTGGCATCACCGGGTAAATACCCCAAGTCTCTATTCGACAGTGGTACTATTGGACGTGCTAGATAGATTTGTTTGAAATCTCTACGTTGCTCTAATGAGGCCGCAAGAGCAATGAGTGTTTTACCAGTGCCAGCTACACCCGTCAAGCTCACCAACTTAATGTCCGGATTCAAAATGGCATGCAGGGCAAAGGCTTGTTCCGCATTACGAGGTTTGATGCCGTATACGCTGCGTTTCTCGACATGATCTAAGGTCTTGTTGTTTGCGTTATAGTAGGCAAGACCGCTGCTGGTTTCGGATTTTAAAATGTAGAAACAGTTTGGAATGGGAGAGAAGCTGGGGTTTTCTGCTATAACATCATCGATATCTAATGCCTTGTGCTCATACAGATTCGATAGGGTAAGGGTATTGAAATTCTCAATGGTTTCTTTGCCTTTGAAGAGTGAGTCGACGTCTTTGATTTTACCGGTGAGGTAATCTTGACTCTCGAGTTCTAAGGCTTTGGCCTTTAACCTGAGATTAATGTCTTTAGTGATAAGAATAGTAGGTCGGCCAGGTTCCTCATCTGCTATGTTCAAAGCTGCATTAATTATGCGGTGGTCCATTTTTCTACCGAGGACTTTTTCTGCATCAACGCCCGTGCGAGAGGTGTCCATGATGACTTTTATGGAGCCTTTTCGGTCTCCCTCTAATGGGATCCAGTGGGTAAAATCCTTGCCCTCTGTAATTCGATCTAGATTGCGAATGAACTCACGAGCCTCGTAATTTTTTGAATCGTGTCCTTTTTTAAACTCGTCCAATTCTTCTAGTACTGAAATAGGTAGAACGACGTCGTGTTCTTCAAAACAGTTGATGGAATTATGGTCAAAAAGAATGACAGAAGTGTCTAAAACAAAGATTTTACGGGGCTTACTCTTTCGAGCGGTCGTTTTTTTGGCAGGCATATCAGTGTAGTTTGCTTCAAATTACCGAAAGACGAGGTTAGGAAGAAGTTAAGAATTTGGAATTCTCGAAGAGTTACCAACCACTTTATGTGGAAAAAGAAAGCCCGCGTTAAAAACGCGGGCTCGAACACAACACATCTACGTCTGGCTATTCAGCCGATACATAGAGGCTAGGGGCTCCTTTAAGAATATCAGGGGATGCCTGATCTTCAAATGCTTTGAAGTTTTGTTCAAATTTCTTTGCCAATACGAGAGCCTGCCGATCATAGGCCTCTTTATCGGTCCAAGTGTTTTTAGGATTCAATAATCCTGCGGGTACATTGGGACACGATTCTGGCATCATCAAACCGAAAATGGGATGTTCTTGATAAGATAATTGGTCCAAATCACCAGTAAGGGCTGCACTAATCATGGCCCTGGTGTAGGATAGCTTGATTCTTTCGCCTACACCATAAGCACCGCCTACCCATCCAGTATTGATAAGCCAAACATTTACCCCTGCAGCCTCCATTTTTTCTGAAAGCATGGTGGCGTAGTAAGTAGGGTGCAATGGCATGAATGGTGCTCCAAAACAAGCACTGAATACCGCTTTTGGTTCGTTGACACCTTCTTCGGTGCCTGCTACTTTGGCCGTATATCCTGAAATAAAATGGTACGCAGCTTGGTTGGCATCTAACCTAGAAATAGGAGGCAAAACCCCATATGCATCTGCGGTTAGAAAGAAGATGTTTTTTGGATTATTAGCCAGACTGCCGGGCTGAATGATATTGATATGATCAATAGGATAACTTACACGAGTATTCTGAGTAATGCTCGTATCTGAGAAATCTACATGGCCGTTTTCGTCCATAATGACGTTCTCAAGAATGGCATGAGGTTTTATCGCGCGGTAGATATCCGGTTCTTTCTCTTCAGAAAGATCAATGACTTTGGCATAACACCCTCCTTCGAAATTAAAGATGGTATTATCCGCACACCATCCATGCTCGTCATCGCCGATGAGCTTGCGCTCGGGGTCGGCGCTTAGTGTCGTTTTTCCAGTACCGCTCAATCCAAAGAAAATGGCAGTATCACCATCTTTACCAACATTGGCTGAACAGTGCATGCTCAGCACATTCTTTTCGTATGGAAGGATGAAGTTAAGAGCGCTGAATATTCCTTTTTTAATTTCCCCGGTATATCCAGTACCGCCAATGAGAATGAATTTCTCTGTAAAGTTGAGTACGGCAAAGTTTGCTTGTCTCGTCCCGTGTTTGTTTGGATCCGCTAAGAAACCTGGTGCATTTAATATGGTCCATTCGTGATTGAAGCCAAGGAGCTCGTCTTCGCTAGGGCGAAGGAACATATTGTAGGCAAACTGATTGGACCATGGGTATTCATTGACCACTCGTAACGACATACGGTATGAGGGATGCGCTCCTGCATAAGCATCTCGTACGTAGACTTCTTTATCGCTTAAATACGCACATAGGTCTTGCTTTAGTTGGCTGTAGTGTTCCGTCGGGAAAGGCTTGTTAATAGGCCCCCACCAAAGTGCATCTTCGGTATGGGAGTCTTTCACAATGAAACGGTCTTCTGGACTTCTACCGGTAAATGTTCCGGTCTGGATAGCGAGGGCACCAAGGGTTGAGCGCACTGCCATGTTTCGGTCGAGACTATGCTGTTCCAAAACATCTGGATGCAAGTTGCTGTGCAAAACGCTTGGCATGATACCCAATGAGTTCACGAACTCAAGGTGGTTCTGGGTGGTCATTGTATTATGTGGTTGGTTCTATAATAGGTATGACAAATGTAGAGACCTTGAGATAGAATTGGACCTAAAATCTTCAAAAATTATCTACGAAAAATCAATATTTACCCTAATGCCTTGTGCCATTGGTCCATGACTTCCATAGAAACCCCCATCCTAGAATTAACGATAGACCGCCTAGAGGGGTAATGGGCCCAAGACAGGATAGGTTTACTCCTACCAATTCATCAAGGGCGAGGCCATAAATACTGAAGGAGAAGAGGAGAATTCCTGCTACCCAAAATCGCGCAGTCCAGATAAATTTCTCACTTGAAGGGAGTGCAATTAGGGCGATGGCGTGAAAAAGTTGGTAGGTTGTAGCGGTTTTAAAGCTTTCTAAAGCTTCTGTTTCTAAGACCTCTTTGAGTGCATGTGCACCCAAGGCACCTAGGACAACGGCAAGGCCTCCAAAAATTGCAGCAATTCTTTTCATACTTCAAAGTTACATTCTAATCGGCACGAAGATGTGTTATATTTAGGACGCTAATTCCACATACAGTTGAATTTGCAACAATCATAATTTAGTATATACCGCTTCATGCGTCAAAGAATCCTACTCATAGGTGCTGGTTTGAGCACACAACAATTGATCCCATATTTGAAAAAGAGAATAGAATCACATCAATGGGAGCTTCGGGTGGTTGATCGAGACGGAACCTTAGCTGCTAAGCGCCTTGGAGAGGTTGTGCCACATACTTCGTCCGGTGTCTTAGATATTCAGGATGAACAGGCCCTCTCAGAGGAAATAAAGGGATGCCAATTAGTCATTTCCATGGTTCCCGCACATATGCATTTACCGGTGGCGCAGATGTGCTTGAGATTTGGCGCTCATTTGGTTACGGCCAGTTATGCCACGCCAGAGATGCACGAATTGAGCAGCGAAGTTCAGCGCGAGGGATTGGTTTTTTTAAATGAGTGTGGGTTGGACCCCGGGATTGATCATATGAGCGCCATGAAGCTTTTAGATGCCATTCGAAGTGATGGTGGAAAGGTCGTGCTTTTCGAAAGTTTTACCGGTGGTTTGTTGAGCCCAACTTCAGAAGAGGGCAACCCTTGGCGTTATAAGTTTACTTGGAATCCTCGCAATGTCGTACTTGCTGGACAGGGTGGGTCTGTTAAGTTCATTCAGGAGGGAAAGTATAAATACATTCCCCCACACATGGTCTTCCGAAGAACCGAATTCATGAATGTAGAAGGGTTTGGAAAATTTGAAGGAATTGCGAATCGGGACAGTCTGAAATACCGCGAAGTATATGGCCTTGAAAATGTTGAAACACTCTATAGAGGAACCTTGCGGAGGCCTGGTTTTGCACGTGCTTGGGACTCTTTTGTGAAATTGGGCATGACCGATGATTCTTATCAAATTGCCAATACGCATTTACTTTCGTTCCGTGAATTCACCAATCTTTTCTTGGCTTATAATCCTCAGGATAGTGTGGAACTAAAGCTTAAATACTATCTGGGTATCCCGCAGGATTCTGATTTAATGGACAAATTAGTTTGGGCGGGGTTATTCTCATCGCAAATGTTCCCGTTTGAATCGGGCTCACCGGCGCAGTGCTTGGAATACATTCTACGCCAGGTGTGGACCTTGGAGGATAAGGATAAGGACCTTATTGTGATGTACCATAAGATTGGATGGGAAAAGAATGGCGAGCGCTTCATGGTGGAAAGTTCCATGGGAGTAGAGGGGCAGAGCGCCACACAAACTGCGATGGCGGCAACGGTTGGACTTCCATTGGCCATTGCGACTCGCTTGATTCTCGAGAGTAAAATAGAAAGTACAGGGGTGCAATTACCGATGACCGCGCAGTGGTATGGGCCTATATTAGAGGAACTTAGTTCGGATTTCGGGGTCCAGTTCTACGAGAAATCCGTCCCCTACAACGGGTACTAGAGCGACGCGTAGAAAGGGGAGAGCACTTCCCGCGCTTCTTCGGTATAATGTTGATCTTGGGCGTAGAGTGTAATGCGCTTACGTACGGGTTCATCGACTTCACATTTGCACAATCCATAAATGCATCTGTTGGCTTCACGTTTGGCTTTTGGATGCACGTGGATGATGGTCTTCAAACTCAACCCTTCGTCCATGGCTTCGTCTAAGAATCGGTCACTTTGGTCACAAGGGAGGATCACCCAGAATTGGCCGTTTTTTTTCAATAACCGAGAAGCGTTCATCACCAGGCTTTTAAAATCAAGCGTTAGCGCATGTCTTGCCGCAGCGATGCCTACATCCAGCTTTGTGGGGCCCGCCTCAAAATAGGGAGGGTTGCTCACAATCAAATCGTACAGAAGATTTAGCTCATATTCTTGGATTGGCTCATGATAGCACACCATTCGGCCGGCATAAGGGCTTTTGCTGAAGTTTTCTGTGGCTTGTTTAGCACTAGGACCGTGGATTTCCACAGCATCCACGTAGGCCTTTTCAAAGCGTTGGGCCAATTGCATTGCAATGACACCACTTCCTGTGCCGATATCCAGTACATGTTGCACTTCGTGGGGCTCGAATTCCTCGCCTGCAACGGCGCCAAGCAAGCATCCGTCGGTATTCACACGCATCGCGCATTGATCGTGCGCCACGGTGAATTCTTTCATTTCGAACGGTTTGAGGTAATTCATATGCCTCCTGTCAAACTAAAAATCTTAGGACGCAAGGTGAAAAAATAGATGATATTGACCAAGGCAAAAATGAAGTAAAAGAAATTCGACTCCATCAGGGTATAGGTAAGTAGCAATATGGTGGCCAATTCTACCATCACCCATTGCCAAATATGAATACGGGTCAATACCTGCAGTTTATCTTCTATTTCCTGGGTTTGGCTAATCTTGATCATCCCCTTATTCCAAATGGTCTTGCCCAAAGAGCCTAAAACCCCAGCGATCACAGGAATAGCGATATGATTCCAATTGCTCCATTCAAAACGCACATTAGCCTGTTCTTGCGCTGCATACATGACCACTACCGTAATGACCAACTGGGCCATTAAAAGCACTGAATAAATCAGTTGCAGGGAACTGGGATCGTAAGCGGGTTTTTCGTTCATCTTGAGTTACAGGTCAAGTAGACCTTCAGGCAATTCAAGATAAATGATTTTTTCGTTGGTATCGATGCCTTTGATGAACGCATCTACCGCCGGAATTAGGAATTCTTGCTTCCCCTTTTCTACGACGAAGAGGTTTTGGCTTGAATTCTCCACGACATCAACGACTACACCTATTTCACTTTTACCTTCCCATGCAGTATATCCAATGATTGCTTTATCGTAATACGCATCATCTTCAACCTCGGGAAGCATGGATTCAGGTAAATAGGCCTCGCGGCCCACATATTTGTGAGCATCCTCTGGACGAACGTCTTCGAGGTAGATGAGTAATTTCTTTCCGTTGAGTTTGCCTTTTTGGCTCAAAAAAAAAGGAACCAGTTCCTGGTCAATGTCCAGTAGAACTGATTCCAAATCTTTAAAGTATTGCGGGGTAGAAGAATCTATATGTAATATTAGACCTCCCTTGTACCCGTGGAGTTTTGTGATTTTACCGAGTGGAAAACACTGCTCCTTTTGCACAATTACTCTGCGCTTTCTTCTGCAGGAGCTTCCTCAGCTTCAGCAACTACTTCTACAGTAGCTTCAACCTCTTCTGCTGGTGCTTCCTCTGCAGGAGCTTCCTCAGCTTCAGCAACTACTTCTTCAGTAGCTTCTGCTGCTTCGGCAGTTTCTTCAGTAGCTTCAACCTCTTCTGCTGGTGCTTCCTCTGCAGGAGCATTTGCAGCTGCAATAGCTGCAGCACGTGCTTTGTTAGCTTCAGATTCAGCCGCCAAACGGTCAGACTTCGCCTTAGCATCAGCACTAGCTAGAGATTCTACTTTGTTTTGAATCTTAGACTCCTTCTCGTTTGTCCAAGCTTCAAACTTTGCTTCTGCTTGCTCTTCAGTCAAAGCACCTTTGCGTACACCTTCTAACAAGTGCTTTTTCATCATTACACCACGGTAAGATAGAATTGCACGAGCAGTATCAGTAGGCTGAGCACCTTTCATGACCCAAGATAGAGCTGAGTCAAAGTTTAGATCGATTGTTGCCGGGTTGGTGTTCGGGTTGTAC
>Ga0181563_10002551_pt1 | contig 17678 bp, 11 predicted proteins | sample 011ome_25_FD_133759 | JGI IMG/M metagenome (GOLD analysis project Ga0181563, IMG submission 133759) | Coastal salt marsh microbial communities from the Groves Creek Marsh, Skidaway Island, Georgia - 011512CT metaG (megahit assembly) | ecosystem: Environmental > Aquatic > Marine > Intertidal...
AAGGAGCAAACTGCCAAGGTAATCAGCGTCGGCAAGGAGCACACCACCAAGGTGTTAAACGCGGGTAAAGGCGCGGTAGACGTTGCCGTAAACAAAATGGCCGCACTGAAAGAGCTTAAAGATGATTTGAAGCAAGCACGATTGATTCACGAAAAGCGTGTGGGCAAAAAGAAGAACGACAAGCAGCTTCCAAAGAAATTCACGACGCGTCAAGCTGTGCGCGCGTTTGACTTGGCGGATGAATTTTCTGCCCTTATGAGCAGCATCATGGCGAAACTCTCTCTTAAGCCCATCAAAGATCGAATTGTTAGCGAATACACGCGCATCTACGCGGCGCTACAAAAGTCTTACCGCGAGCGTTTCATTCCTTTCACTGAGGATGTTCGCTCTGGCACGGCGAAGCACGTAGGCGTTCCAATTGCTGGATACATTATCGCAGGCGTTGCGAGCATCCCTGCCGAAACCGCATCCAAGCTTCCTTTCAGCGTCCCAAAGTTCACGATTGACGCTCTTTCTGTGCGCGTTGCGGACTTTATCTGGATCGTCATCCTTTCATACATCGCCATGAAGATTCTCAAGGACATTTTCATCATTCCGTCAAACGAATTTGTTTCGACGTATCAAATCATGAAAGTTCCCGAGGAGCAAGGCGTGGATATCGTCGTCCACCTTCCGAACGTACACAGCATAGATGAGGTACAATTCAGCTTTGACCCCACATGGAACCAGTTGACGATTGATTGTGACGAAGCCGGTCACAGTGAGTTCATCACCGTGCCCAAGTGCAAGACGGGCATCAAGAGATGGGCACAACCTGAGCCAAAGTTCTTGGATGGTGAAGAAATTCTTCTCGTTGAACTTAGACCTGTCAATTTGGCGCGTTCTTTGTCGCGCAAAGAAGCACCCAGCGACGTGCCATTTACGCCTTTCGCTGCCGTGCCCAAGCGCGCCGACGCTGTCGCACCAGCGAAGAAGGCCGCCGCGCCAGTCAAAAAGGTGAGCGCACGTGCCTCGCGTACGCGCACCCGCGCATGAGTAGACACGCATAATCACATTAATTCAATATCCTCAAGAATGCAGCTACTGGTATTGATATTTCATCTCTATCTATGTCTTCCTAGACTTTGATTCGTGCGCGAGTTGACTCTCTATGAGTTTTTTCACACTCGGCGCCTCTTTCGCTAAAAACGAGCCATCCTTTGTCCCTGCGTGCACCTTCATGACCTTTTTTACTACTTTGCTCTCCACCACGTCCGCAACATCCGACGTCGTGAGTCCCTGTGCGATGAGAAATGCTAAATGCTCTCGCGTAAATTCTACAACGGCCGCTCTCGCGCTCGGCGGCGCCTCAACTGCCTTTAATGACACTGGAAGAGCAGTGACGTTGTCGTCAAAACTCAAAGGCGCAATTGATGCTACACTTTTCACATTCTGTCCATCAATGATTGGCGATTTGATCTCCACGAACGGTTCTAATACAACCTCGCTCGCGAGCGGCGACAACGGAGCCTCGTCGTGTGTTGACTCGTCTTCATCCGCAATCACTGGATCGAGCCATCGCGAATGTGCGTCACCTTTACGCCGCTTACACGCATGCACAAAAAATACTAGGGCATCTCCGCGCACCGTTCGCGCGTCGATCAAATCAATTAAATCTGCAGCGTTGCTTTGATAGTCTTGAGCCAATGCGCCTGGCGGAGGCTTTGGCGACGTTCCTCCGCGTAACAGTAATTGTGCCGATAAATTCCTATACGTCACCTTGCTCGTCGCTTTCACGTGAATCTTTATTTCTTCGTCCACGGCGTCTTTGACTGCGCGTCGACACGCGTCTGCATTCGCGTGAATCCACGTCTCTAGAATGTCTTTGTGCGCGCCGACGCCCGCAGCTTCGCGTAGCTTTTTCGCGGCTAACGTGTTTAAAAACTTCTGGCGCACCGCCTTTGGCACTTTTGCCGGTGCTGATAGCGAGAATGCCTGCTCAATGATCGGTTGATCTGTCTTAAGCTTGAGCAGGAGCTTTGCATCGGCTTTGGCGAGCGCTTCGGGGTCAACGCTCCTCGGTTTGACTGGCGCCAAGCTCATCGAAGGTGGCGCGTCAGCGACGACTGGACGCGATCTTGGTGGCACTGGTCGATCACCGCGCGGTCTAAACGGCGCATTGATACGTTCGGAGCGTTCTTCTAACGGTACAGTGGGTGGACGGCGGCGCAGCGCGCGCATGGAGTCGCCGTCGTCCTGAAGGAGTTCTGGTTGCGCGCTCGCAGAGCTCGAGCTTGAGCTTGAGCTCGCGAGAAGTGCCGCGCGGGCGAGGATAGCTTCACGCCGCGACATTAGCGCAATGGTTTACGTGTTTGTTTGCTTCGTATTGGTACATGTGAGGCAGAGCGATGAGGTGTGGCACAAAGTGAGGTCCGTTAAATTGTTTGTTTGACTTTTGCAACTACACGAAACTATGCAAGCTAGAATGAATTGTAATTAAGCGCGCTTCGACGATGACGGGCGCGTGAGTTCATGTACAACGCGGCGAATGAGCTCACTTGCGTCGGCACACGCCGTAGCACCAGCCTGAAGACGCCGAGCGCGCACGATTTCTGCACGGCGCCGAACCGAGTCAATGGCGGCTCGAGCTGCGCGAGACGCTTCCGGTATCCGTGCAGCTTTGCCTAGAGCTGGAATCAATACGTCTGTGTTCTCTATGATAGCCATCGTGGTAGATTTGAGCGTCGATACCGCGGTTTCAAGGGTAATGTCATCCGGAGAGGATGACGCTGACGCCGTGTCTTCAGCGAGCAGCATCTCACACGCGTCCAAGAAGTCCTCCACAAGTTTCTCGCGTGTAGCCGAACCTTTTTCGCTCAACAAGAAATTCAGCGCGTCCTCAATTGCAATTTTCGTCGCTCGGCGTGCTTCTTCCTCGTTGTTAGTGCACTCACGTTCGCCAAACGCTAGCTCGCGAACGCCGGCAACAACCTTTTCAACCACCACTCGACACGACTCAGCATCTGTACCTGGCGCGCTCATCGGCGCCGTTTCCGAGCCGTACGCCTGCACCAAGCGAATCAGTCTTTTATATCTAATAGCGCCATCGTCGGAGAGCAACAACCTTCGCAAACTATCTCGCATCTCTGGACTACGATCGCTCAACACCCGAGCCAACACAAATGGATAGCTCCGCTCGACGACTCTAAAGGACGGATCAATCGTCGTTGCCGTGCCTTCAAGCGCCGCGAGCGCGCGTAAAATGCGCGAAAAATACGGCGGCAACCTAAAGCCGTGCTGCATCAATGCCGTGGAAAGCTGAGAAACAACACCCATGAAATCCATACTGTCCCGAACCTTACTCGCGCTCTCGCCCGAAAAAACCGTCCGCAGCGCCTCGCGCGCGGCTACCGCGTCCACGTGCGGTGGCAAGAAATCCATTATTTGCAAATCCCCCACCAATCCCGCGGCGTCGCGATTGACAAATCCAATCAACCCGCGCACCATCGCGCGGCGAGTCTCGATTGGGACTTCTACAGTCATGCCAAAATCTAAATAAGTCAACCCGCCGTTTGCCGCGACGATTAAATTCCCCGGGTGCGGGTCGGTGTGCATAAACCCCGTCGTGAGGAGCTGGTGCAATGATGCGCGTAAACCGCGATCGAGAACTTCGCTCGGGGTGAATCCACGCGCAATCATGCCGTCAATGTCTGTTAAGCGTAAGCCGTCAACCCATTCCATGGTGAGAACGCTCGGCGTGCTCAACGCGCGCACCACGCGCGGGGCGCCAATGTACCCAGCTAATCCTACCCCAGCATCGCCATCCTCGGCGTAGACCTCGCGAAACCGCTCGCAGTTATCAGCCTCTTTGGTATAGTCCATTTCCTCAAAGATTCTTCCGACCAACTCGTCGACGATGCCGACAACATCGCTCTTAAAGTTGCGCCATTTCCCGACGACGGCCACAAAGCGGCGTAAAATGACGGCGTCGAGCGCGACGAGCTCCGCCAATCCTGGACGCTGGAGCTTGATCGCCACTTGACGCCCGCCCGGAAGCGTAGCGCGATATACTTGCGCTAAGGACGCCGCGGCTACGGGAGTTTGGTCGAACGCGTCGAAAAACTTGATGGGAACGCCTAATTCTCGCTCCAACGCCGCGATGCTCGACGCCGCGTCCGCCGGAGGCAACGCATCCTGTAATTTCGCCAATTCCTCAACATACTCCACCGGAAACACATCTGCTCGAGTGGACATGACTTGACCTAATTTTATGTACGCCGGTCCGAGCCTCGTGAGCGTCTCGGTGAACTTTCGAGCACGAATTCGTCGTTCGCCGCGTTGCGCCGCGACCCCGACGCCGACGAGGCTCAATTCATACCCAACCACTAAAGCGCGCCTAAGCACCATCCAAGGCCGCCTAGCGAACCACGCCTCGAACGCTTGGACATCGTAGACTAACGCGCGCACCCAAGGTGCGACGACGACGCCATCATCGGCGCGTATCGACGACCCTTTGCCCGCGTCCTCGTACGCCCCGCGAGCCACGCGCGCGAGCTCCACCCTCGCATTCATCATCCTAAGCTCCTCATCCGACGCCCAAGACGTCGATGACGACGCATTCGATGCTGCGCGATCGTGTCCCCGCGCGTTCGACGCCACACATCGCGCGTACGTCGACGTACGTGCGGCGACATCGTCAACGAGCAGCGTCATCATCGTCCCACGTGGAGAAGAACGAGACGCCGACGCCGACGCCGACGCCGACACCGACGCCGACGCGCGAGCGAGGCGACGCATCGCTTCGCGCGCGCGCATCGCGCAATCACGTGACTATGTCCGTCGACGTCCGTCGCGCGTCGACGGCATGGCGTGTGTGGGTGATTGGCGTGCGCAAAGTGTCGTCGACCGCAGTCCCCGGCGCGCGACGGCACCGACGCACATCGAGGCGACGACGACGACGACAAGGAGGACGGCGAGGAATGATGACGATGCGGATGATTCGCGCCATCGATGCCGCGCGCGCGTCGCCCACGGTCGCGTCCGAGCGCGCGCGCGCAGATACGCGCACCGGTAGTTGTTATCCATCGGTAAAGCCATCGGCTACGGGCGCGCGACGCTGCGTGCGCGCGCGAGCGAGCGAGGATGAGAATGGATTTTGGACGCCTGGGCCTTTTTTGCGTCCAGAAGGGTCTCCGGGCGCGGAGTCGTATACGGGCCCGACGGTGTGGCGGTTGATGCAAGAGGAGCTCATCGGCGCCGGTATCGAACAAATCGCGCCGGCGAGCGCGAAGGCGATGTGCGAAGAGGATGGGTATACGCTCGTTGATGTGCGTCCGTTTGCAGATTATTGTGATCGTCATTGCTGGGGTGCGGTGAATGCGCAATATTATCGCGCGATGGATGCGAAGGATCCGAGCCAGTGGGGCAAAGCGGCGTTATCGGCGATGATATTTCCCGAGCGCATCGGCACGGCGTATTTAAATGTCACGGAAAATGAGGATTTCTTGGACGAATTACAAGAGCACGTCGAATGGGGGTCGAAAATTATCTTATATGATGATGTGGGTGGAGTTTTAGGCGAGCCTGGTGTGGATTATGAAAACGGCGTCCAGACGCCAAGTTTGATGGCGCTGTACGAGCTTGCGGCGCGAGGTTGGGGCACGGATAACCTCTTACACATGGCGGGAGGAATTGGGTATTGGGACGAAATCGAGGGCTTTGATTGCGGTGAGTGCGATGTTGAAGAAGAGTAACAGGCGGCGGGCACATCGTACGCGGCACTTCGCGGCGTATAGCGTTAGCGTGTTACGTTACGTGTTACGTGTTACGTGTTACGTTACGTGTTACGTTACGTTGGTGGATACGGTATGTAATGAACACCTTCTACGACTACTGCTGCTAACTAATGCTACTAATAAAATCTACCGCCTACCCGTGGTGCATGTGGAAACATGGTTTCGTTGCCCATCAACCCATTTGCTTCAGCGTCTCGTAAATGTAGAATGAAATCGCCGAACCTGGAGCTACGGACGCCACGCGCGCACCCACACCCGCAAATAATCCACGCACGCCCTCGCGCGCGACGACGTTGCGCAACACGCGCACGAGAGACGCCTCACCAGGGGCAAACTTCATCGTCTGCATGCGCGTCTTGGCCAAATCGAGCGGGTGCGTCGCCGTCGTCGCCGCCGCCGCCGCCCCCGTCGCACACGCCGAACTCACCCACGGCGCCACGGCATCGCTGTCTGTATTCCCATTTGCAAACGCACGTCGTGAGGCGTCATAGATGACGAAATACATCGCCGACCACGGCCACCACACAAAATTTTGCGCCCAATACCCGCGAAACAACCCGCTAAACGCGCCCTCTTCTCTAATAATCATCCGCCCCGCGTCGATCCAATGCTTATACGCCCCAGCTCGTGCGTTCGCACTCAACACATTCTGCGTCTGTAACCGTTCTTTAATGACATCCATGGGCGTATACACCACGCCAGCGAGCGCTTGCGCCCACGCGCCCGTCGCCGCCGCGCCCGCCGCGCCCTCACCAAACCACCTCGAGCCGCTCTCCAACCCGATAAAATACGCCCCAGACGCGAACGGCGCGAACGCCGCGACGGCACCGAACCCAGCATACAGCCCTCGCGCGTACCCGACCCCCGTACGCGCCGAACCCGTCGTCATCCGCGCCGCGCCCATGACTTGCGCTCGAGCCTTCATCGTATCCAATGGATGCGTCACCGCGCGCGCGAGCACGCCCGCGATCGCACCGCGCGCGCCCTCGCGCGCGACGCTCGTGATGTTCTCCCCATGCAACGCCTCGCGCGCCGCGTCGCGCGCCATGCGACGACGTCTGGCGCGGGTGTCCACGGACCCTGTGGCGTCGCGAACGTGGTCGGTCGGACACTTGACCGTTCATGACCAGGCCACGAGTCCCTCAACTCGGCCATCAACGAGTCCCTCAACTCGCGTGACGTCGACCGTGGCTGTGGCTAAGACGTCAATCCCCGACGCCTTTGCGTCGACGCCACCGCGCACGGATGGCGCCTTCGCATGCGGCGATGCGCGCACACGTCGCGTGTGACGCGCGATGCCGCACAGGGGTGACGACGACGTCGACGACGTCGACGACGGCGCGCGGGAGCTCGCGACGATGCGCTGCGGGACGTCACACCACAGTGGTGGGCACAGGCGGGGTACGGCGTCAGGCGTCGCGCACGAAGGGCACGCGCGCGAACGCGAGCGTGGATGATGATGTGTATTCACGAATGGATGCAGGGTCGACGTCTGGGTCGCCGACGCCCGCGGTGCCGGCGTTGCAGTTGCAGTTGAGCTCGGGCGCGAGCGGCGCGGGCGCGTTTGGGTCGTCGTCGCGCGTGATGGATTTTGTCGCGGCGTGGGATGCGATTAATCCACGCTTGGCTGAGCATGGGGAGGTGAATAAGGAGATGTTGTTGTCGGCGTTGACGCTGGCGATTCCAAGGTTGCAGCAGATACCGATGACTGGGGGGCATAAGGAGTCAAAGACGGGGGGCGAGAAACCGGCGCACGAACGCGCGGTGGACGTGACGTTGACGCTCGTGGATTTAGGTATGGATGCGGAATGTATTTCTGCTGGGTTGTTGCGTGAAGCCGTGGTGCATGGGACGGTGACGTTGGACGAGATTGAGGCTGTATTAGGGGAAGGAGTGATGAAGCTCGCGCACGACGTCGGGCGCGTGCACGATTTGCCGAGACGCGTACACTCGTACGACGAGGAATCCGCCGAGAGATTGAGGTCGTTTTACTTGTCTTTTCATGACATTCGAGCGATTGTGGTTGAGTTGGCGTGTAGATTAGACGTTTTGCGTCATGTGGACGAGTATGCACCCATTCAGCGAACGACTTTAGCGCTCGAGACGATGCAAATTTACGCACCCATGGCGCACGCGCTCAACACTGGTACGCTGTGCGCCGAGCTCGAGGATTTGGCGTTTAAGATTTTGTTCCCAACCTCGTATGCGTCGTTGGAACAGTGGTTGGCGTCGAACAATCCGGAGGACTCGGCGGTGTTAGACCGTACGTCGAAGCTCATGGCGGATGCGATGAACTCTGACACGACGTTGAACGCGCTCGTCGGGCGAGGGGGCGTGAAGGTTTTAGCTCGACGCAAATCTAGATACTCAACGATGAAGAAGATTATTCGTGATGGACGCAAGCGTGAACAAGTACATGATTTGCTCGGTATGCGTTTGATTTTAACCCCGCAACCAGGGAGTGCGGCGGAAATGCCGGATGTTGGTGAAGTGAGCGCCGCAGAGGATGCCGAGGCGCGCGCTTTAAAGGCGGCAAACGCGGCGTGCTATCGCGCGCAGCAAATTGCACACTCCATGTTTCCCGCAGTTAGTGGTAGAACAAAGGATTACGTGAGCAATCCCAAGCCTAATGGTTACTCTTCGTTGCATAGCACGCTCAAGGTGGCGTTTGATACGAATGGTAAGCCGCTGTCGATGAGCGACGCGCTGAAGCGAGGCGCCAACGTCGAGCTGCAGATTCGCACATGCGCCATGCACATCGCCGCTGAGGCTGGTGCGGCGTCGCACACGTCATATAAGGGTGGTTTGAAGGAAGACACTGGCATGGTGCGCTCGTTGGCTGATCTCGCAACCGCTGCTAATCGCGCCGCTGAGGAAAAGTTTGGGTCATTCATGCACTCCGATTTGCGTACTCGCTGCGCCGACCATGATCGTCTGTTCGATACGTTCGATCTCGATGGCGATGGACGAGTCACTATCGCTGAGTTACGTCAAGTGCTGTCGAAGATTTGGAATACTGAGGAAGAATCTCAGCTGCGCGCCGAGGCGGACGCGTTGATGACGTTGCTGGATGTCAACGAAGACGGCACCATCGATCCGAATGAGTTCACCAAATTCCGAGCTTCTCTCACGGCGATTAGTGCGTTACCAAAGGCGGACGCTGAAACGTTAGCTGCCATCGAGGCTGTGGCTCTCGACACAGAAGAAGACGTCGTCGTTGAGGTTCAAACGGTTGACGTCGAGGATGCCGTCATCGATGTCGATGTTGTACCCACGGGTAGCAAGCTTGAAGACGAAGCTGAGCTCATCGCCACCGTGCGTGAAGCTGTGAATTCAAGCTACGAATACATCGGCAAGTCTGATGCCGCCGCAAGAAAGGCTGCGGCGGCGATGCGAGAAACCAATCCCGCACCGATTGAATGGCAACTGGTTTGGGATTTGATGAAGTCGGGGCGAGCGGAGACGGCGCGTCAGTTGTTTTATCAACGCACCACGCGCACACCGAGCGAGATTGAAACCTGGGAGCAATGGGCAAGATTCGAACTTCTTCAAGGAGATCCGGAGCGCGCGCGTGGGCTGTACCGAGCCGCTCTCTTGCACTGCACCGACATGCCACTGGTGCGCGCCGAGACCCTTCGTAAATGGGCGATGATGGAACTCGCGTCCACCGACGCGCTGCATACGACATCCGCGCCTGATTTATTCGCGCGCGCCATCGCAGTGCTCGCTGAAGCGAGTGCCGAAGGTAAGATCACCACAGAAGAGTCCGGAAAGGGTCAAGCCAAGGTGTACCACACGTGGTCTCAAGGCGCGTCGCGCCGAGGCGATCTCGCCCAAGCGCGAACGCTTCTCGACAAGGCGGAAGCATTGGACGCGAACAACCCTGCCGTGGCGCACGCGCGTGGACAAATCGAAGAAGCGAGTGGTAACGTCACTGCAGCTATCGCTGCGTACGCCATGGGCGCGGCGTCTAATCCAACCGACCCATTCTTGATTCAGTCTTGGGCGCGTCTCGAAGCGAAAGCGGGACGCTTGGCCAACGCGCGCGCGTTGTACAAGCGCGGGATAGAAGCTCATCCGGACAATCATCACTTGGCGCAAGCGTGGGCGGTGAGTGAGTCCAAACACCGCGATGGAGACTCATCCATCGCGCGAGAGCAATTTCAACGCGCAAGCGCCATTGCGCCGTGGTCTGTGCACACGTGGGCTGCCTGGGCGCGTTTCGAAGCCTTTGCCGAAAACAACACGCGAAGCATCGAAACTGCCTTGGCGCTCTACACGCGCGGCTTGGAAGTCGAACGCGGTAACGTCGTATGCCTGATTGGTTTGGCAGAATGTCAAAGTCGTCTCGGACGTTTCGACGCGGCGCGCGACGTGCTCTCCATCGCGCAGCGCGCGCATCCCGACCATTGGGGTGTCGTCTTTGAAATGGCCAAGCTCGAGGAGCGCGCCGGTCAACCGGCAAAAGCGATTCATCACTACACGCAAGCGCGTGAAATGAAACGCATGTTCCGCGCGCGCGCGCCTTCAACGGCAAGCCGTGGAAAATCCTCCACGTGGTCGCCGCTCGAGCGGCTCGAACGCGACGAACGCGACGAACGCGCCTCCCGCTCCGCCGCCGTCGTCTCTGCCTCCGCCGTCGTCGACGCCTTACACCTCGACGACGCCGACGCGGCGTCCCGGGTGGATGCCACCGCCGCGAAACCATCGCCGCGACGTCCAGCAGTCCTTCGCGCCCAACGTCGTCGTCGACGCTACGCCGACGACGTCGACGACGACGACGACGCCTAGCCTAACACCACCGGTCCGGCGCACCACACCACCGCGTCTCACCCACACCCACCGTTACCCTCGAACCAGTCATCGTCGTCGTACACAGTCGTACTAGTACTCCTCTTGTAACATACGCGCGCGTCCGTCGTCAAACTCCATCCTCGTCGTCGGGAGCGTCATCATAGACATCTCTCGTCGCACGTGTCCGCGACGTTCTCTCATACGACAATCGCGCCGAATGTCCCAGAAAAGTATCCACGTCTCGCCGTCGCTGGTCCAGCCTGAGACTCCCCACCCATCGTTGGTCCACGCGGACGACGGCCGCGTGTCCCCACGCGGCGCCGGTGCCAGAAGAGATCTGTACTAGTACTTGTACTGTATAGACATACATTTTTGTCTCGGACATTCGGCGCGTCCACCCGCCTGGTGGCGCCGGCACCAGAAGAGATCTGTCTGTACGTGTACTGTATAGACATACATACATACACGCCTTCCTGTGTCTCGGACATTCGGCGCGTCCACCCGCCTGGTGGCGCCGGCCCCAGAAGAGATCTGTACTTGTACTGTATAGACATACATACATACATACACGCCTTCCTTTTTGTCTCGGACATTCGGCGCGTCCGTCCACCAGCCTGGCGCACCTCCGGCGGTCACGCCTCGAAGCGTCGTCCGTCCGGTCGCGCGACCGTTCGGTCGTCCGGTCGTCCGGTCGGTCGCGCGTTCGGTCGCGCGATGTGTCGCGTATGGGTACACAGTACGGTGCACCGTCGCGCGCGCGCGACCGGACGACCGACCGAACGCCGTGTCCGACGGTTGGCGAGCCATTAGGCGATGGGTGGATGTTTTGGTGACGTCGTCGGGCGTTGGACGGCACACGACGACTTCCGACATCCGACATCCGACATCCGACGACATCCGACGACGTGGAGGCGTGCGACGACGGTGGTGGTGTGGGTGTGGGTTTAGGGTGTGGGTTCGCGCACGCATCGCGCGCGGCGTTAGGGCACCGACCGACGACCGACGACCGACGAGCGACCGAGGACAAAACATCGGGATATTTCGCGGTCGCGGATCGCGGTGGCGGTCGTGCGGGACGTCGCACAGCAGAGCGACGACTCTGGGGGGCGTACGCGCGCGCGGGGGCGTAGGGGTGTGTGGGTATGATGGATGGGGACCGGGGTCGGGGCGATCGCGCGCACGGGGGGGGGACGTATGCGTCGGAACTGGCGCGCGCGCGGGCGGCGCGCGCGGACGGCGTCAGAGCTGGCGCGCGCGCTGGGGACGGGGACGGGGACCGGGATCGCGCTGGGGGGCGCGGGGGGGGGTCGAACGGGGCGATGATGATGCGTGAGAGGGATGTTCGCGATGGGCGAGGTGGGGGTGATGCCGATGCGGCGGCGTTGAGGGATCGCGTGGAGGCGCTCAAGGTGCGCATCGACGCGCGGTATCGCGCGTCGAGGCGGGACGGGGACGCGGCGGAGAGTTTATTCGAGCCGGTGAGTGGCGCGAGCGCGAGGGTGAAGGAGTTAGAGACTGAACGTGCGTTGGCGAGGTTGATTACGCGGGCGAATTTAGAGGCGCGGGCGCAGGGGCGACGGAGTGGGCGGTTGAATGATAGCGCGAAGAAGACGCTCACCGAGGAGGAGTACGACGAGATTTTTAGCGAGAGATCCACCGAAGGTTCATTTCACGGGTATTCTACGGGAAAGCACGCGCGGAGGAGTTCGTTTGAGGATGAGCGTATTAAATTTGACAGTGCGTTGCCATCGGTCGTGGATGATGACTATTGCGCAGAAATTGGCGGGCGAAGAAATCCGACGCCGGGCCGCACGAGAGACTGGCTCGAGACGACGACGCCGTCGAGCCCCGAGCGAAACTCTCGACGAGAGTTGGATCGCGACTTGGAGACAACGTCGACGCTTTTGAAATCACCACGCCGTAATGGGTCATTTAAGATGCTTTCCCCCGAAGTGGCGAGGACGATGACCGCAGACGAGGCGCTTCGTCCGCGGGTGAGACGGGTGCTCCGTCAGGCAGAGACGTCGTCGCCCGATACCCACGACTCACCAAAGTCTCCCTCTGAACGCTCGTTTAGTCGAACATCGTCGACACTTTCGATTGCCTCGCTGTGTACGAGCGATCGTCCGTCTTCGGCGTTTTCGCCCGTGGCGCGACGACAAGAAAAAAAGTCATCCGCGACGACGACGCTCACGACGACGATGGCGGCGATTCAAGACGACGCTCCAGAGCAGGGGAACGATTCTATTGCTGCGCGCGCGCGTACGACGCATAAAATGTAATCAAATATTCTTACGGTATATGTGCTGCTAATATGTGTATTTCTTATTGAAACGAATGGGTTTGTGTTTGTTTTCGAGCGTGAATCTACATGAGTAAAACTCTGGACGCGGACGCCGCGCGCAAGCCGGTGAATTTGACGTGAGCGCGAGCGCGTTGGGATACACCGCCTCGCGTGGCGCGCGCAGTGACGCGCACTCCGCGTTCGCGAACGCCGGTGGTGGTCATCGAAGCGCTGACGGTGACGGAGTCCTTCTTCATATCAAACTTGTCCGCCGCGACGTGCACATTCTTCACCGCCCGGCCGGAAATGTCGCCAACACTCTTCTCCCATTCTGGATCCCAGCTCACGGCTTCGGGGGTGGAGCACGCGATGGACTTGCCAAAGGGGCACGTGGCGTACGCGCAGTCACCATTCTCAAACCCGGTGACGAAATGCTCTTCGAAAATCGAACGAAGCAAGTAGTATTCCTTTGTCGTTGGCGGGTGAAGAGGGAAGCGCTGCGCGCGCTTGGCAAATTCTTCATCCGAAACCTCTAATTCCGCGTGCGCGGCCAAGCCGTCGACCCAGTCGTAGCCGACGCCGTCACTGAATTGCTCCTTTTGACGCCAAAGAACTTCTTGCGGCAAGAACGGGTTCTCCTCGGTGTCAAACGCCTTGCGCAAAATGTACTTCTCGAGAAACGGGCGACCTTCGGCATCCTTTTTATTGACGTCAATCACCTTATCTTCTGGGCGCATGTTCATCGCGAGGTCAACCACTTGTTGGGACAAAAGCGGGGTGCGAACTTCGATACCCCAGCTCATCGTCGCCTTGTTTGCACGCAAAACGTCCCACTGGTGCAATCGCATAGTTTTACGGCGGCACTCGGCGTGGAATTCCTTGGCGTTTGGCGCCTTGTGGAAGTACAAGTATCCCCCAAATAATTCATCCGCACCTTCACCAGAAAGTACCATCTTGAATCCCATGGCTTTGATGTGACGGCTCAACAAGTACATGGGCACCGAAGCGCGAACTTGTTCGAACGTTTCAAGGTGCCACACTACGTCTCTGAGCGCATCCAACGCCTCGGCGGGAGTAAAGTGCACTTCGTGGTGGATAGTGCCGAGTTGGTCAGCCACCTTTTTAGCGGCGATCAAATCGGGCGCACCCTTGATCCCAATAGAGAACGAGTGCACGGGTTCATCGCGTCCATACGTGTTCGTCGCATTCTTACGCTGTCGCACGGCAATGGAGGTGATCAGGGACGAGTCGAGACCGCCAGACAAGAGCACGGCGTACGGCACATCCGCCATCAAGCGCTTTGTCACGGCATCCACAACAGTTTCGCGAATCTCCGCCAAATCCGCCGGCTTTGTTGGCAAATAATTCTCATCCATGATCCATTGCGGGTCGTACCAACGCGTCATCGTCGCCGGCTCGTCACCCTTCTTGACGAAAATGTGTCCCGGCGGGAAGATTTCATAGCTCGCCACCCCTGGGTCGTCGTGAAGCGTCTTCATTTCGCTACTAAACCAAACGCTCCCATCCTTACCCGTCGCCATGTACATCGGAATCTTCCCCATATGATCTCTCGCCGCAACAATCGTATCGTTCTTACGGTCCTCAATCACAAACGCAAACATACCATCGAGCTCCTTGACAAACTCCGTCCCGTGTTGCTCGTACAAGTGCCCGATGACTTGACAATCGCTCTTATTCGCACTCACAATGTTAAACTTATCTCTCAACTCTTGGTGGTTATAGATCTCACCATTCGCAATAAACGCAATATTCTTCGACGCATCCGTAAACAACGGTTGGTTCCCGCTCTCACCCGGCGCGACGATCGCCAAGCGCTTGTGCACCATGAAGGTTTGTCGCCCGCTCGCATCCTCTCTCACCTCCATCCCGTACGAATCCGGTCCGCGATGGCGTAAACGCTTCGCCAACTGATACACGCGCTCTCGGTTCTTACGCGCATCGCCCGTGAGGCGCAGTACGCTGAATATACCGCACATTTCGCTCGACCCGCGACGCAAAGCCCTGGTCGGGAGGGTTTAATCGAATCCCAATCCACCCTCTGCTCGAATCGCGTCCACGACGACGACGCGTGCGATGTGCGACGTGCAACGTGCGACGCGCGAGCGCGCTCTACGACTTCGTCTGTGCCGAACCGCGAGGGATTCGATCGCGTTCGTTCGCGAGCGACAGACGACGCTTCGCACAGTGGCGCGGTGGGGCCCTATCTGCAAAGAAGCCGCCGCCAACGGGGCGCGTGAAATGGCATACTGTTTGCCCATATAAGATGGTTGGATGGCGCCTCGCGGGCGAGCGGGCGAGCGTCGAACGACGCGCGCGATGGGCAAAGGTTGCGAAAACGGGTGATGGGTTACAAGCGTAGGAGGATTTTGTGTAATCCAGGGCAATCGGGGGCGGCGGCGTCGAGGGCGAGCGTGGATTGGAGTCGTGCGAGGGGGACATCGCGGAATCGAGCGGCGTCGACGACGAGCGCTCCGGAACGGATGAGGGCGCAGATTTCGTCGAGCATAGCGCGACGACCGCGGCCTGAGTTGTGTGTGGCGTCGTGTTCTAGCCAGCGCGTGAGCCAGAAGCCGCTCAGGGTGATGTCTTTGAAGATGAAGGCACCGGTGGGCACGAGGAGTGGTTGTTTGCTCATGCCTCCGTACGTCACCATGCGAGAGCCTGCGTTGGGCTGTAGCAGCCGCAGCATGGTTTGCGCGCTGTACCCACCGACGGCGTTATATGCCACGCGCGCTCGCGACGCGAGCTCGCGCGTGCGCGCATCTAAACGTAACATTTTACCTTCAACATCTGGAAGCACGACGTCGGCGCCGTCGGCTCGTAAAGACTCAAATACCTCCTCCGTCTCTCGCGCATCCTCGCGCGGTCTACACATTGCTATCGTTCTAATACCTCGTGTGCGTGCTATTTGCAACAATGCTCGCCCCACACCACTCGTCGCGGCGTTTATAACCACCGTGTCGCCTTCGCGCGCGTCGTAATCCTCCAACAACCTCAACGCCGTGCACGGATTCACCGTCAACGTCGCCGCCGCGTGCACGGGCACGTCTCTATCAATCACATCAAAATTCTCACACGCGCTCACGATATCTCGTCGCCACGTTCCATCGACGTATGACCGATTCGGTACCACCCGGTCGCCGACGCGCGCCCCAACGCACGCTGCGCCCGCGGCCACCACCTCTCCCACTCCCTCGTTCCCACCCACCCCCGGCACCGCACGCGGCAGTGGATACTTACCTTCAATAATGTTCACGTCCGACGGGTTCACGGGCGCGGCGAGCATGCGCACGCGCACGTCCCCCGGGCCCATGGGCGGTAACGGTACCGTCGTCAGCTCGAGCACCTCGTGCGCGGGACCGCGCGTGGCGTACGTCGCCGCCTCGGTGACGCTCGATGCGCGCCTCGACAGCGACGGCGTCGGTGCTGTCGTCGACATCGACGACGACGCGAGGCGCCGGGACGCGCCACGCGCCAGTGCGCGCGCGACGAATGCCATGCGCGCGCGGTGTGACGCCACTGTGCGGCGCGCATGGGTCCCGAGTCAGCGACGCCGACGTGCGAGGCGTGCACGAAAGCGTATTCAAAGTATGCGTGCCCGCGATGCGCCGCGCGCGTGTGCTCGCTGGGGTGTTATAACGCCCATAACCGCGGGCGCTGTCGCGACGTGTTTCACGGGGAAGGTTTGCGCGACGCCATGCGTGGTGTCGTGGTGGATGACGACGGCAAGCGCGCGATGATTGAGGCGTTGAAGAGAAGAGGATATGCGGATGGGGTGTATGATTTCGCCAGCGGTGGGGATGAGGACGAAGGTGACGCGGAGGTTGAAGACGAAGACGCCGCGCGGTGCGTGTTGAGCGAAACCAGCCTCGAGGCGTTGTCTCGAGGGGAAATGTTGGATGTCGACGCGCTCGATGCGAGAGAATTAGCGAGTTTTAGAGCGGCGTGTGCGAGAGGTGAGCTCGTGGTACCATGGACGCCATGGTGGATGGAGAAAGAGGCTGGGGAGACGCGCGTCAGTGCGAGCGGCGCGAGAGTGGTGGAAGAAATTAGCGAGAATGTGCGCGAGGATTTGGGTAAAGGCGAGACGAGTGCGACGGAAACGTCATCCAGTGTACCTTTACCAGCGACGGCGGCGGAAGCACTCGAGCCATTTGAAGTTTTAAGCCGAGGCAAAACGCCGCCCGAAAGCTTGCGATGGCACTGCGTCAACGCGCTCGCCGCGTACGTCTTAGTCAAACGTATATTCAACGGAGATTGGACCGACGACGAAGCCACCGCTGCGAGCTTACTTTTGGACATATCCAGCGTCCTGGGCGCGCGAACTGCAATCGGAGGCATTGAATGTGCGACATCCGCGACGCACGATGTCGTCGAACGCGCCGCCCGCCTCGCGCCCGCCCGCGCTCTGCTCCCTCCACCATCCGCGCTCCCGCGCGCGCTCTCCACCGAACTCTCCGTCATCTTCTCTCGCGGCATCAATGTCATCATCTTAGCCTTCCTCGACCTCTCACGAGTGCTCAACAGCGCATCGATGTCATCCAGTGGCGCGTCCAAACCGGCGCGCGCCGCCTTTCGCGCCGCGCGCTTGAAATCCCGCTACCTCGCCGCGTACTCGATATCCACCGCCGCGCGCGACCCGCGCGCGCTCGACGCCGTCGCGCGCGCCCTGCGCGTGACCTCATCCTCACCCGAACACACACCCGAATAGACACCCGAATAGACACCCGAATACACGCACGCACACACACATAGCGCACATGTAGTATAGACAGATCATACGAATTCGCGAATCATCACCACCT
>Ga0181563_10002560_pt1 | contig 17652 bp, 10 predicted proteins | sample 011ome_25_FD_133759 | JGI IMG/M metagenome (GOLD analysis project Ga0181563, IMG submission 133759) | Coastal salt marsh microbial communities from the Groves Creek Marsh, Skidaway Island, Georgia - 011512CT metaG (megahit assembly) | ecosystem: Environmental > Aquatic > Marine > Intertidal...
GGAGAGAGAGAGTAGTCGACTTTAAGAGATGGTGGGAAGTAGTAAAAGAAGGGAAATAGACGACTACCACTACGTCTTCTCGGCGGACTGTAAACCGTACATGGATTGGCAATCTGCGGCTTTGTATCAGTCGTGGATGGATGTGGGTGCGCCGGGGAAGATGACTCGGCTGTTGTCCTGCACGGATGCGGAGTACGATTCGTACGAGAATTTACACATCGTGCCGACGCATAAAACGCCGGATTTCAGCCGAGACGACCCGTCGGATTCGTATTCCGCGTATAACTTACCGGGGAGCATCAATCATTGGACGAAATCGAGCAATTTTACTCGCTTGAAGTGGGTGGTGAAGTTGGACGCGGATATGATTTTACGAAGACCGTTTACGGTGAGAGAGATTCCCGCGCGAGTCGGCGTCGTCGCCGGCGGGTACTACGGATACTTATCGGGCGTGAAAAACGACATGGCGAGTATGTTTGTCGGACCTGCCGTTCGCGAGCGGTTGGCGCAAGTTGGCGGGTGGGAGATATTCGCCAGGAGCGATATCGCGAAAGCGGCGCCGTTATGGTTCGAATACACGAGGAAAGTGAGAAGAGACAAGAGAGTGTGGTGGCCGTATAACGGTACCGGCGATTCATTCATCACTCAAAAAGCACCGAGACCGTGGATATCGGAAATGTACGGGTACGTCTTTGGCGTCGCGAGCGCCGGGTTGTCGCACAACGTGAACAACGACGTGCAAATGTACGCCGGATCGAAACCGTGGAACGAGAAGAGCGCGAATTCTTTCGTCATACATTACGGATTGATGATGAGACAAGGTACGAGTTACGAGTGGGATAAACACTTTGAATACGCAAAATCGGAAACGGAAAAGGATAAATTGAAGTGCGGAAAGGCAAACAGAAGAGAGTTGTTCCCGGTGTGCGATTTGTATCCCGAAGATGACGAGTCCATCGATAAGTACGAGAGAAACAGAGTAGAGTTGATGCACGAGTGCGTGTCAAAGATTAATCGTGGGATATTGTTAGCACGGAAGAGGAAGTGCATGCCAAAGAGTAGTAGTAGTAGTAGTAGTAGTAGTAGTAGTAGTAGTAGTAGTAGTAACAACGAGGGGGAGGCGGAGAAGAAAAAAGTCAGTCATAGTCTTAGTCATAGCAGCAGCGGTAGCGTAAACACGGAGGGCGATAAAGGGTATAAACACGCAAGAGTCTCCATTGGAGGTGGTGAAACTACGCTCGCGCAACAACAAGATGTGGCGACGAACGAGTTGTGGAAATACGCCGGCATTTTATGGGCTTTGACCTTGTTCGCGTTGTTTTACGGATTTTGGCCTTCGCGCAAAAGAGGAGGAGGGGGAAAGCGTAGGAAAGTAGGACATCTTCGTCCATAGAAGTATTATTTGTAATGTATTCATGATGTATAGTAGTATGTTATTGCAAAGAGTTGACAAACATGATTCCTAACGCGAAAATCGTGATGAAAATCGGAGCCGAGGATACGGCGTAAAGAGGCAAAAATCCAAGTAAATTCTTTTCCTCGGGTTTATCGTCTTCCTCCAAATAATCGTCCAGCATTCTCTTCGGGTTTCTCGTTCGCCCTTTAATTCCAGCCGCGTCCATGGCAATCTCCTCGTATCTCGACGGTCCAGTTTCTCGTCTCTCTGGTAACTCGATATCCGAATCCAACCCAGGCCACTCTCTCAACTCGTTCAAAACGAACTCGCACGCCACGATATCCGTCGGCACTCTTCCCTCGTCCACGTCTTCCAAAACCTGAATCTTTTCCTCCGCGGAACACCCGGATTCGTCTTCGATCCCGAACCGTTCTCTTCTGTCCGCTAATCGAGGATCTTCGATACCAATGATCAACTTGACCTCGTTAAATGACATCTCTCGTTTCACGTATAAAAGTTTCAACCAGTCTTTGATTTCTTGGCTCATGAGTTGCAAACGTTCTTGGTCCTCATCCGTCACGGTGGTTCCGGTATCGAATCCATCGAAACCAGTGGAAGAAGGCGTTTCGGTGTTTTCGTCGTCCTGAGACGATTTGACGATACTCGATGAATATCTCCTTCTTCTTCTTCTAATGTTGTTGTTGTTGTTGTTACTAATCTTATTATCCAAAGATACGCTCATCGTCGCGACGACTCTTCGTTGTTGTTGTTGTTGTCGTTGATGACAACGCGCGTGACTCCTACCACTACTCCTACGAATAGCATCGCACGACTTAGAACTGGTTTTAACGGTGGACGCAGATGTGACCACGCATCTCGACGACGATGCCGTGGTGGTGGAGAACATCTCTTTTTATTCCCCGCTCGTGGTGTGACGACATTTGGCCGCAGATCGGCACAAAAACAGAGCGGCGCGTTCACGCGCTTCTCTGCGCTCGAAAAGGAAAAATGTCATCCGTCGTAACCACCAGAGACGCATCTCTGTCCTCCTTTTCCTCCGCTTCAAATCGAAAAAAGAAGCAAAATTCATTCATTTCCCGCTTACTCTCTCGAATCGTCTCACCGCTCATTCTCGTTCTGTTCGTCTCGGACGTTTTGTTTTACGAGACCGAGGAGACGAAATTACGAAGCGTGGCGAAAAGAGAAGAGACCAGAGTCGGGAGTCATAAAATCGATAATCATCGTCGGCATTCGTATCGTCATCAAAACGAGTATAATGACGAAGTGCTAGTGAGAGATGGGAAACCGGAGGAGATTGCGGAGATTCACGACGCGACAAAAACGAGTGATGATGATGCTGGTGATGAAGGCGGAGGAGGAGCGGAGAAGAGGAGTAGCGGGAGTAGGAGTAGCAGCAGCAGCAGCGGTACGAGCACGAGTGGTGGTGGTTCCTCGTTTGACGGTGTAAATAACAACAACGAGGACAATAGCATGGGAGGAAGCATAAGTGGTAAGGCGATGATGGATGGCGAGCGGTGCGTGGCGTCCATCCGGGACGGGTACAGTTGCGAGAAGTTTAGTTTGACGAGCGCGGAAATAGTAGACGTGTTTCACCACGCGACGAGAGCGAGTAGGCGAGGCGGGATAAACAAATGCACCAAGGCGCAATCGGAGGAGGATGGATATTTAGACGACGGAGGGAATGGGCAGAAGATGGTTACGGATGGGATGAAGATTGAGACTGTTGCTGGCGAGAAAAATTCACCCTCCTCCTCGGATGCTCTGCGCGAGGCTTTAAAGAAGATGTTTGATGAGCGAGATACGAGTCATCACGGAGAAAGTATCAAGTATCAAAAAGCCGTTGTCGTCATTGACGGGACACACATGAGCGCAGATGAAGCGTCGAGGTTAGCTGACGCCACGCAAACGAGCGTGGTTTTCGTCGCCTACGGGAATCGCGAAAAGTTTAAAGAACAACAACACGTTTCCGCGGTATTAGTCAAAGGTGAGAGTGAGACTGGATCTCCGGCTCACCGTTTGGCGAGTGTTTTACTTACAAGAGGCTACGCGGTGCTAGTTCTCTCGGATAAAAGCGCAGAGTTTACGGCGAATCCACTCGAATCCGAAGCGTTTTCGTTTACGACTATCGGCGCCGACGTGAATGCCCTCGACGATATGATGCCCGCGCACGTCGGATTCGATATCGAACTCGCCACCGATATCACGTGCAGATCGAATGGACAAGTGATTGGTATTGGCGATAAGTCTATGGGTTGGTCGCAGTACGCACAAAGCGTTTGCTTACCCATGGCGAGATCTAGTTTTATGCGCTTCAATCCAACTTTAGCGGCGATCGAGTTGTGTCGATATTTCGGCGAGCACTTGGACATAGAACGCATTGGCGTCGACGACAGAGTTACGGAACAAGTTATCATGCCGGCTTACGATAATGCGTTTAAAGCCGGTGCGCGCTTAAAACCATTTCGACACGCGTGTAGGTACAACTTGAAAAACAGCCCAAGCCGAGGATCGAGATACGTGCCGAGCGAAGACGTGAGTCGAGGCGACGAGTTATCCGGTGATCCAAACGCGATTATCCCGTCTCAATCGTTTGATAAAGGTCGCTCATTTGCTCTTGGCGACGAAAGTTCGGATGATATCGTTAACAAGCACAAACAGTGCGAACGAAGCGCGTGGTCAGAAGGTTCTGGACCTCATCCGAGAAAGTTGCGCTACGTTGTCCCGTGGCCAAAAAATGATGACGATATGACCTCGTGGCCGGCAAACTGCGAAGGTGGCTCGGAAAACTTGTGCGAAGTTGTGAAGAAAGTAGCCATCAACCGAGAAGTATTAGTCGGCGTCTCGAACAAAAACATCTTCCACATGTTGCAGTTATGGATTGACGGATTGCAAAAAACCGAAATCACGAATTACATGATTGTTGCACTCGACGAGCAAACCGCGCGGTGGTGCGAGCAACATGACGCGCCTTATTACTTGCGCTCGTTAACATCCATTACTGGCTCGACCGATAACCATGCCACCTCTGGCTTAAAGTTTGAAATCCTCAAAGAGTTTATTAAAATTGGCGTAAACGTCTTGCTCTCCGACGTCGATATCGTCTGGATGCGAGACCCGTTCAAGAACGATTTGTTATACCGAGACGTGGACGTTGAAGGGATGTCGGACGGATGGGACGATAGGACGACGTATGGTTTTAGGTGGAACCCTACGAGAGGTCGAGGAAATAAGTTATCCTCGGCGGACGAACTCACGTACCGCATGTTTGTGAAAAACTCCGGTTTGTTCTTCACGCAAGCCACGCACGAAAGTTTGCAAATGATGACCGTGTTAGCCAATCGCATGAACACAGAACGCTCGACGTGGGATCAGACCGCGTATAACGAAGAACACACGTTTTTGAGTGATAAGAAAACACCTTCGAGGAACTCCGCTTCATCGCGAATAATGAATTTTGCATGTTTCTGTAACTCAAAGTATGTTTTTAAATACATGCGCCACGACGAGAAGTTATACCCGGAGGAAAAGTTTCATCCGGCGTCGATACATGTGAACTACCACCCAGAAAAACCGCAAAGGATGCTCGATATTATTAAGCAGTATTGGAAAGGCGAGAAAGGCGCCATCGAGCGATGGAACGGAGGCGAAGGTTTATCGAGCTCGGTGCAGTGTAAACCGCGACCGGTTGGTGAAATCGAGCGCACGCAAGGGATTCAATCCAGTGAGCTCGCTAAGCACGTCGCGGATGCGCACACGGGTAAATGGGGCGGCGTCGCTGGTATTGAGTGGAAAGACAACGGTGATTTAGTCACGCCGTGGGGGAAAGGAACCTGGGGTGTTATTCCGGACTCAGACGGTAAACAGTTGTTCATGGATTGGGGGCCGACGCACGAGTTAACGGGAAGAATCGAAGGTGGTTCTGCGATTATGCAAAGTAAACGGTGCCCGGATGGTGATTTAGTCCCGAACGTCGTCGCGGACGGGCTGTAGATTATTAATGCGTAGTAAAATAGTCTTTTTAGTTAAATATCGAAAGTTACACAGTGATGTAAAAAACTACTTTTTGCCTCCTGAATACTTAGCCTTGACCTTCTTTTTTTTCACCCCTTTCTCTTTGGTCCCCAGCGCGGCGACGTTCGTCTTCCCTCTTCCGTTCTTCTTCGCCTCTTGCTTCGCCTTCTTCCTCGCCAACTTCTTCTCTCGTTTCACCGCCTTCAACTCTATTCGCTTCGCTTTCTTCACCTCTCTCTCTTTTGCCTTCTCGGCGTCTTTCGCCTTCTCCTCGTCCGTTTTTTCCTCTTCTCGCTTCCGCTTCTTCTCGTCCTTCCTCGCCTTCTTCTCTTTCGCCACTTTCAGTTTCTCCTCTAAAATCTTCTTCTTATTCTCCTTGGACTTCAATCGCACCAACTTTTTCTTCGCTCTCTTCTCTTCTTTCTTCTTCTTCTTCTTCTCCTCTTCCGCTGATGGACTCATCGATTTCGGTTTCCCCTCGTCGTTCGCTTTATTCTCCTCCTCTTTCTGCGTTCGAAGCGTCTTTGCTTTCCTTTTGTGTTTTTTACCGAGCGCGTGTGACTTCAGCGTTTCCGCCCCGGTGCACTCGACGTTGCAGCACGAACACATCCACGGCGCTTCGGTGGCCAGATATTCTCGACCGACTATTTTCTCCTTCTCTTCTCGCGCGGCTGCTGTTGCTGCTTGTGCTACAGCTGGTTCTCGCGTCGCCGCCGCCTTGGTTGAAGCGCCTGAAACAACGTTCGCCTTCCCGCCCGGCTTGGTCGCCCCGAGCGCGTACTTCTCGTGTTCGGTCACGCACTTCGTGTGTAATTGCACCGCATATCGATCGAATTCTGCTCCGCAATCCACGCAGCTCAATCGAGAGGCGGAGCAGTTGTTGAAGTGTTTCTTCAGCGCTGGTTTTTTAATCGAATCGCCGCAGTCGTCGCACACGAACCACACCATCGTTTCTGTCACGACTTTGAAAAGCCTTTCTTTATTCGAGGAAGTAGGAAATGCGCAAAAAGTGTTTCGTTGATGATGTTGTTCTACTTCATGTGTGTAGTTATCACGTGCTTTTGTTTGTGTTAAATATACGTAGTATTATATAATGCGCATACGACGAGAACGGGCTTTTGTCTGAGGCAAAAATGTACTACTCGTAACTGTCTGTCTCGACAAAAAAGTTTCCCACGCAGAAAAATTTTTGGTCCAAAATCCTTCCGTTCTCGTTCGTTAAAAAGTGTCGTTTGGGCGTTCAAATTTTAATTGTTGTTTTTTTATCCACGCAGCAGGAGCTTTTCGTATCGAAAGGCACGAGGACACCACACAACTTTTATTTAAACGTCGAAAACGCGCCTGCCGGCTCTTGATGTTTAAAAACGCGGGCATTTGTCGCGCGTAAAATCTATCATCTGTGCTTTAGTACTTTTTACGACGAAGTGGTCGCATAAAGAAGATATATACACAGCTTTGAAGTGAAGGAATATGTCGGGGAATTAGGAGTCTCGTGAGAGCGAACTGAATTGCGGAATTTGTTTTTGTTTTTGAACACCAACAAAGCTTTGAGACGATGACGACGACGATGAAATCTTTAGACGATGAAAAGGAGAGAAAGAGTATAGACGATGTTTTGACCGCCGCTGCGTATTCTGAGAGTATTCGAAGCGATGAGGGAGAGAGAACGGCTGGTGACGACGATGAGGATGAAAATGATGATGAAAACGAATTGAGACAAAAGAGGGACGAAGTAGGTGTTTATCGTCGCGTTTCATCGCGCGCGACCGACATCGTCCATCGATTGGCGCCGAACTCTGCCGCGTTCACTTTTCTTTCCGATGGTAAGTTCGTGCTTTCAACGAAGAAGCACATCAGAGCGTTCTTTTTGTATTTCGTCGTCGTGTTCGTGATGGGGATACGAGATTTTTGGAAGAACTCGCCGGAGACTGTTTGGACTCGCGCGAGAGCGTTTGCGTTTACGGTACCTTTGCTCGCGTACATTGTTTACGAAAGTTGCGCTGTGAAAAGTGACGATGGGAAGAAATTGAGATTGGAAACGTCTTCAAAGGAGGAAGAGACGACAGGGATGGTAAAAGAAAGAGGGAAAAAAGAAGAAGAAGAAGAAGATACACCAGTGGTAGAAAAAGACGAAGAGGAACTCGTCGCCAAAGAACGTCGGCGCTTGTCTTCGAGCTCGCAGTCCACTGGGACCTCGAATAACAGTTCTGTATCATTGTCTTCTCAATATAGCACTCGCTCCATGAGCACGCGCCGCGTGTTACAGCGCGAACGACACGTTTCGATCAATCGTAACAATCGGAGCGAGTTGAGTCTTCGGCAGAGTACGAGTGGCAGCGCAAACAGTGGGAGTGTTCAAACAAAGCAGAAAGAATATAATCGGCAGAAGAGCGTTTCTGAAGTCCAAGAAAAGGAGAATGGAGAAGAAGTATCATCGAGAAGTACGGAACAACATCACGACAAAACGCAAAATATAAAGTTGCCCCTTTTGACTGATATTGAACGAAAACATTTGGAGAAGGCTTTCGAGAAGAACGCGTCGATTGCGCACGTCGGATTTTTCTCGTTAGCGATGGAGGCTTTGATTAGTGGTATTGAACGTAGGACGTACGAGAAACACCAAATAATAGCAAAACCGAAGGATATCGAGGAATCCTTTGTCGTTCTAGTCAAAGGAACGGCGATGAGTTACGAGGATGACGACAACATGCGCATCGCAGACGATCAAGGAGGCAAATTTTCCCCCTCGACAAAGGAGAAAAATACAACAGTTCTAAAGGAAGGATCAACTTGGGCCGAGGGTGCCATGGTTGAACCTCAAGTCAACGCACGTTTGCTCGTTGCCAACAGCGAAGAAGGCGCCGAGGTGATCAAGATTCACAAGTCGCATTTTGAACGTGCCATTAAAACGGTAACAAAACTTGCGGCGACTGTGGCGTTGCGCATATTTTTGTCGTGTCAGAGAACAAGCGAAGCATTTGAGAACGACACTGAGCGCATGAAGTTTGCCTCTAAATATGCACTCAAGAAGTTTAAGCGAACGTTTTCAAAAGATTTAGAGATTTGTGGTAATTTGGATGAGATTGTCGCGGGTTCAAAAACAGAATCCCTTCTACACTTTGTAATTGACGGGACGGTGATTTTAGTGAATACTAAAGATCCCTCGGCAACGAAAACTATCGAAGCTGGTTCTTGGTTTGAAACAACCTACGACGAGCATGGCAAGAAGAACGAAATTTGCTCCTCCACGAGCGCTCTTTCGGTCATCATCAGCTTCAACGCGGATCGCCTTCAAGCGTGCAACGACGCCTACATCAGATGGATCGACATGTATCGAATGAAACACGACAACAGTACATCAAAGAAAAGACGGAGAAAGGAACGCCAGCGTCAACGGAAAGAATCGGGTATCTATTCCCCTTCATATTCTTCTTCAGACATGGAAATATCCCTTTCTTCAACGCCGAAGCGGTTTTCCATCGATGTGTCGCGGATGCACGGCTCGCGCGAAGACAAGCAGCAAAAACATAGTCGTTCTCAATCGCTATTGTATGACGAAAGCGGAACGGTAACGCCATCAACGGTAGCGTCATCCGACTCAGAATCATTAACGGATGATATGAGTGAAATACATTCGCAGACGAGTGATTCGTTCCCGGATATATCGAATACGTTTGATAGAGATGCGATTTCTGTGCCAGGAGGAAGAACGAAAGATTCGTTGTTGACTTTAGGGACGCAACAACCTGTGATTATTGGAAAAGAAGGAGAAGAATTGGCGCGAGACATCGCAATACAAAGTAAAAGCGAAATCGTATACGCGCAAGTGGAACGTTCCGTTGAGCGGAAATTGAATAAACGTTCTTCCACGTTCTCTCGAATAGCTTTTCAGTTCAAGGAACGGTTTCGCGCTAGTAATAAAAAGAGGGGGTCGGAAATTTTACGAGCAGCTCCGACGCCAACAAAGAAAAGCGAGTTTGCTCCGACGAAGAGCTTATTTTTCAAAAAGTATCGCGATAAGAGAGTCGCTGTCGCTGCATCTCTCGTTTTATCCCGATCTAAGAGTATAAACGACTTTGAACTCGGTGCAATGGTGGGCAAGGGAATGATTGGTTTTGTTTTTTCTGCGACGCACAAAGTGTCTGGCCGTAGGTGCGCGATCAAAGTCATGCCCAAGAAAAATGTCGTCGCGGTGAACGAAGAGAGTCACGTCGTGGAAGAAAAGAACTGCCTGTTTTCTCTCCGGGGCGCACCTTTCATCGCGCAGTTTTATTCCGCTTTTCAAGATGCGAAAGCTTTGTACTTGTCGATCGAGTTATGCCAAGGTGATATGTTTGAATTATTCAACGCAGTTGGTTTACCTTCGACTGGCCAAACGAAAGTATACGCTTCGCAGGTTTTGTTAGGTCTTGAATCTATCCACGAAAAAGGATACATCTATCGCGATATTAAACCTGAAAATTTGTTGATTCGTGAGAATGGAAGCATCGCTATTTGCGATTTTGGCTTTGCGAAAAAACTCAGCGGTGGCGAACGCGCGTTTACGATTTGTGGCACGCCTGATTATCTTTCACCGGAAGTATTGCTTCATCAAGGTGGATCGTATGCCTCGGATATCTGGGCATTTGGCGTGTTGCTATTTGAAATGCTTGCTGGGTATCCTCCGTTTCGAGAGGATAGTCGTGAAAAGATGTATGATCTAATCGTCAACGCAAACTTTGATGCGGTTGCGAAACCGGCGAATTTCGACGCGAAAACTGAAATGTTATTGCGTGAGATTTTTGTCCGAGACGAGGACGAGCGTTTGGGAGGAACGGATATTGGCGAAATCATGGAACATCCTTGGTTTGATAATCTAGATTGGGATGCGGTTCTAAACGGCACGTTGAGACCTTTGCAAATGTTTCCAGAAGGATATTTGAACAGCAATAACGTTTTCAGTCAAAATGACGGTGAAAGCGAGTTTTCCTTGGGCAAAAAAGGGGAGAAATTTTGGCTCGTGCAAGACAACGACGGTGAAAACGATAGCGAACAGAATGGAAGTTCTCGCAGCTCTTTCAGTGGGTTTGCGGACTTTTAATTGACTAAATAATAGTAGTAATGAATATGATAGTGGTACCTGGTACCAGTAGATTAGCCTTGTAAGAGTACTCACCGAAAAACTGCCTTTAGCAGATTTTCGCTTATTGACACCCTTCATACGCGATAAACGCGAAAATTACTCAAGATCATCGTCATCCTCGTCGCTCGCGAGCACTTCAACCTCTTGCGCCGTTTTCAATTTGAGCAACTCTTCGTCAAACTTTGCTTTCATCTCCCTTTCCTTATTCAGAAGTTCCTTTTCCGCCTTGAGCTCTTCGCGAATGATTCGTGCCTCTTCTTTGATTGCTTCAGCGTCCGCGTTTATATCGCGCGACATGCCTTCTTCCTTCTCAGGCGCTTCGTCGCCTCGTGACTTTTTCACGAGTTCCTCGACTTCCTTTTCCTCCTCGAACATGTCGCTCATTTCGTGTGCAAGCCGTTCGATAGTCGCTAAATCATTATCTTGTTCTTCCTTCTCTTCTCGAAACTCTACGCTTTGACCATCAATCGTTGAGTGTCCTTCGCCTTGCAAAAATCCATCTTCATCCTCAATACCACTATCACTGCCGCCGCCGCCGCTATCGCTATCGTATTTCTTCCTCTTCTTCTCCTTTTCGAGACTTCGAAGTTCTTCTAATTCCGAATCGAGTTCTTCACGCATTTTGTGACTCTTTTCTACTTCGCTCGCCAACTCTTTGTGCAACCGCTCGCTCTCTTCCAAATCTCTCTTCAAATCCGCCAGAGTCGTGTCTTCCTCTTCCTCTTCCTCCGGAGAAATCTCCCCGCTCGCAAACGTATCGTCGTCGTAATCATCTTCCTCATCTTTTAGGTTCACTTCGTTGATGCTATCGGTGCGCACTTTTTTCTTTAACTCTTCGTCACCTTTAGCGTCTTTTGATAACCCTAACATATCCTCAATCATTTCTTCCTCTTTGATTTCTTTCGCAAACGGCGAGAGAGATTGCTGCGTCTTTTCTTTCGCATCCGTATAACTCCCAACGTCTCGATTGAACCCACCTGAATCGGCATCTTTCCATCTTCTTAATGCCCGCTCTTGCACTTTCTTCAAAGTCACGATTTCATCTTCCATCTTATCGAACGCTTCTCGACTGGGTTTCCGTTTTGAGCGTTTCATTCGTCCGTGAATTTCTTGCGCGATTTCGACTCGTTCGCCAACTTTACTCGGATCGTCTTTCCAAGCACTCGAATCTTTAGCCAAGTCTGGGTTATGTAAATGCATCGTATCATCGTCTAAAACGACCACAAACGTTTTATCGAACGTTGCTGATGTGTTCAGTTCAGTTTCTTCCGCGACGACGGCAGCCCATCTCGAATCTTTCGGTCCCGGACGAGGACCGAGCGTGATTTCCTCGAACGAGACTCGCTTTTTCTTGATCTCGTTCTCATCGCCAAACTGTGACTCTTTCGTTCGACGTTTCTTTTTCAACGCCCCGATGGATAACGTCACGTCTTCTTCTTCTCCCTCTTCAGCATCATCATCTTCTTCTACTACTTCTAGCATTTTCTCTTTTAACTTGTTCGTCACCGCGGAAACGCGCCTTAATTTCAGCGTATTCGAAGCCACGTTCGCTCTCCCGTCCGCATTCGTACACACGCCACCGGGTATTTGTATGGAAACTGCAAACGGACCAACCCAGTCGCCGTCGTTGGGTACGATAGGTTGCACCGTCGCCACAAAGTGCGAAGACGATATCGACCTATCGGTACCGGTGAACGTCCTCGCTTGCGAAAGCGCTAAAACGGTTCCGTTGCCAACTTTTAAACCGTTCGCGTCGAATCCATACACCGATTTCGAGAAACTGATCGATAAATATACGTTATCCAAATGTTCGTCTCTCGAAAACTTTGACTTTGATTTTCGCTTCGTTTTCACGGCGGCAATCAGCGCGTGCGGCGCGATGGCGATTCGCTCGATGATAACATCGTCGATGGCCCAATTTCTAATGTTGTTGTTGTTGTTTTCGTTGGTGCTATTCTCTTCCTCCTCCAAGTTATCGTTCACCTGTCTCCATCGAAACTTGGTTGCCGACGACTCCGCGCTCTTCGGTACTTCTACTCTGTACCCGATGAACCCAAACTCGTTCGCTCGAGCGTCAAAACTCGCCAACGAGTTCACGTTTACGTTCTTTTCGCTGATCGTTTCATCATCCGCCGAAGACGCTCCGGATATCGCGTACGTTTCCGAGTCGTAACTCTCTAAAACTCTCCATGGCTTCCCCAACGGTTTCGCCTCTAACACAATCCTACTATTACCTCTACTTCTTGACTCTCTAGTACCGCTACCTCCATATTCATCGCCATCGTTTGAGGACAACGTGTCAATAGCAATTTCGAATCGAACCAGCGCGCCGCCGATGACGTTCACCGGTACTGTCGTTACCTGCCTCGACACCCCATCGCTTCGTCCGCTCGCCTCGTCGATTTTAAAGCACAAACTGTTCTCCTTCGATTCCCCGTACCCGCACTCGTTCGTAATCACCCCGGATTGACTGATGGATTCCCACAACAATTTTTTCTCCTCCTCTTCCCCGAATCGTTCCTCTCCTCCTCGTCCTCGTCCTCGTTCGCTTTCGAAATCGTCCGAGAAGTCAAACTCGTCCAAATCGTCGTCGGAAACGTCCACGAATGAACCGCTTTTCCCATCGCTCGCTCGACTGGTCATTTCTTTCTCGTCGTAATAATATTCCGACGACTCGTCCGCGACTTTTTGCGCCAGCTTGACCAAGTTCTCCAGCGATTGAAACGACTGAAACCCTCCTCCTCCTCCTTTTCCTCCGTCCCCTTCACCGCCCGCGTCGCCGTCATCAGTCGTCGTCGTTACTTCTTCTTCTCCCTCGTCGAATGCTTCGAAAAATTTCTCGATGGATTCTCGCGACGCCGGTTCGCGTTGTTGTTGCGCGTCGACAACACGCATCAAAGTCTTCAACGAGAAGAGAAGAAATATTAGGAGGATAAATAAAAGAGAAAACAAAGGACCACCACCGTAACCGCCGCTCCCGCCAAACGACGTCCTCCCTCGTCGTCGTTGAGAAAAGCGTAGCATCTTTCGTGCGGTAAGTCTGTGGTTTTTTCTGTGGAAGGATAGAGAAAAAACAAAGATTTCAAATGCATCATCCCAATACTAATAATATTACACATCAATACTCTACAAGCACACAACAAACTACACTACTAAACAGTATTAAATTTTAAACGTACGAGCCGTAATCGTCCGTGGCTCCGTATCCACCTTTACTACTACCTTTGCCGCTAAACTCTCGATCATACCCGTCTGGAAAAGACAAGTCTTCCGGGTGCAACGCGTTCCACCGCTGGAAAAACGCCGAAGGGTCCGGGTCCGTTTCGCCTCTTTGCGCGGCGAACATTTGCGCTTGTTCGTAATCGCGAAGCATGGCGAAGAATCTGCGCTGGCGAATTTCATGTATGCGAGCGCCTTCGCCGTATCGCGGCCAGCAGTGGCCGCCGCAGCCGCAGCAACAGAGGACCCAGAAGACCATGTGGACGCACATGTACGCCAGGAAGAGGACGATTAACACCGCGCCAAAGATTAAGCCAAATAAGATCATGAGAAGCATCACGAACGCGCCTAAAACTGGCGTCGATAACGCTTTGACTAACCACGGAGGTAACCCAGCAACTGCCGCTCCAGATTTCGAGTGCCACTCGTCAAAGTTTGATCCCGATTTCGCGTTTTCCGAAACGTCTTGCGTGTTGTAATACAAGTCGTAACTCTGTTTCAACTTTGGCGTAGTCAACGTGGAATTCGCCGCCGTCACCACGCTCATCGCCGCCGACGCGTCTGGGTGTTTGCACTTATCCGGGTGTATGACTCGTGCAATCTTATGGTACGATTTCTTCACGCTCGCGTTTGAAGTCGTCTGCGGCGTGAGATTTAACACTCCGTAATAGTTTCGTCGGTTGGCCAAGATTCGAGAGATTTCTTGTTCCGCGTTTAATAAAGGAGAATTCGACGACGTCGTGGACGAGGCCACCGACGCCGAATCGTCGTCGTCGTTCATCATCGGTGGTCGACTTTCCACGTCTGCGTTGTTCTCTTCGTCGGTATCAGTCGGTGGTATCATTTGGAAGTACGAAAAGAGGAGGCTGACCTTTTCTCTATAATGATTTGGATGATGACGATGTGGTCGCTCTTTTCGCGGGCGCCAAGTTCTCGCAAAAACGCGCTCTCTCTCTCTTTTCGATCGCGACGACTGAGAAGAAAGATCGCAGCTCTGTCAGTTGTGTGTATATATATTCGCGCTTTATTTAAACGCTTCAATATAAAAGAGAGAAGAAGAGACAGAGAAAGATATAAAAAACTCTCGCACTCACACTTTGAGAGGAAGGAATAGTGTTACAATCAATCTGGGGCAAGAGTGAAAATTTTCCTTCACTTTTTTCCTTTTGCTTTTGTTCTGATTTTTTTCAGAATTTTTGTTTTTCCTCAAAAAAGTTTGACACCCTTATTAGAGAGTAGAAAACGCATCGTCGTGATGATGTAACACAAATGAGTCGGAAACATAAAGAAAGACATAAAGAAGGTCGTTTTGGTGGTGGTCGCCTCGAGATTGATTTTGGTGATACCATCATCGTCCACGCGATATCGAGAGGAACGAGGTACAAGCCACAGTTCTCGCCGTCGGCGTTACTTTTTTTGTTTCACCGAAATGCACTTTTTTCTTCAACGACGAAAGAAGTTGGCGGCGACGATAATGATGATGATGACGATACCATCATCGAAACGAGAACGAAGAAAATGATGGAAACGTTTCATCCGCTGATGAGGCACATTTTTGCGAGTTCAAAGTGCGCGAGCTGCGTCCACGCGATTGATTTCAGCAGTAACATTAACAACAACAACAAAATTGAAGACGATGTAGACGGGAGGAAGAAAACGAGCAAACAGTTGCACAACGTGTTGAAAAGAATCAACGCGAAGGATCGAGCGATTTCGATTGCGTTCGGGAGTAAAGAGAGTTTAATCGTTTTGAACGCGCTCATGCAACACGATAAAATGGAATCGGTGATGAGCGTTGTTTTGATGAATCCGATTCCTACCAACGATGACGCGTCGTCGTCTAGTAGTAGTTCTAGAGAGTTTGCGAAGGCGTGCGAGGAGATTCGGGAAGGAGCGATTGGAACGGTAAAAATATTCGTCGTGCTCTCTTCCAGAGGGGAAGAGTACGTCCGAGAGAGGGAGAGAATTGAGCGTATATTTGTCGAGAGTGCTTCTAGAAACGAAGACGTCTCTGTGCTCGTTAAAGGTGAAGGCGCAAAGTTGGGCGAAGCAGTCGCGGATGCGGTGCGAGAGAGAGACGCTTCTGGAAGTACGATTCACGGGTTGAGCAACAGAGTGGACGAGTGGATATTAGAAACCGAAAAGGCGTCGGAAAACTACGCCGAGTTGTTCGTTTCTAAAATCACTTTCGAACACAACAAGTACGATAAACAGATTGAGCAGGTTTGCGTGGAGTGCACGGAGACGTACTCCGAGGCGCTCGGGAACAAGGAGCGAGAAATAAAAATAGCAGAGGTAGAAGAAGAAGAAGAGGACGAAGAGGATCCGCCACCGGTCGTGTACCTGGCGCGACGACCGTTTGATTCCAGGAAGTTGTTCTTAATGCTCCGAAAAGAGTACGGGAAGGTCTCGTTCACGGAAGATTTAGATTTGGATGATGACGATAATAACAACAAAGATAAAATCAACGCTACCGCTACGTTGCTGTCATCCAGCTTGCGTTCACAAGGCGTCGTTTGGGTAAACTCGCGCTTAACAACACCTCTGCAGTGGCTTCATAAACACTCGGAACCCGTTCGCGTGTATGCCGTGAACGAAAAGCCGTGGTTTAAAGACGACGCAGACGAAGACGATGATGAACAAAAACGAAAACAGTTGTTGTTTCGACGAAGCTTTAGTTTGTGCGGCGATCGAAGGAATCATTTGGTCTTTGAAGGCGTCAAAGATGCCGAAAAGCTTCGCGAAATGTTAGACGCGTGCTTGTGCGAGTACGATACCGCTTTTGATGGAGACGATTTTTGCGAGAAGAAAGAAGCTAACTTTTTCATCGCGTGCCAACAAGTTTGGGAGTCGGTTCCAGACACCATGGAGCGATGTGGCGTCATCGCCGAAGGTCGAGGCGGCGCCGGTTGCGTCGCACTGATGCAACAAAAAGAACGAGTGTTTTTGAAAGACAAAACGTCTTCTTCGTTGTTATCGCAGGATAAACTATCAGCAAAAGAAGATGTAGAAGAAAAAGAAGAACAAAAAGAGGGGAAAAAATTATTGCCACTCGGCGGCAAAATTGGCGTTCGCGTTCCCGAAGCGTTTTTGCGACCGACCAAACAACAAGGCGAAACGAAAGTTTTCTCGAATAACAGAAATCTTACGGGACATTATTTTCCAAAGATGCCTTGCTTAGCGTGTGGGTCGCCGTGGTGGATTGGCGACGGGGGATGGAATTCGACGTGCGCGAACTGCGGCGAAGACGACCGGTGCTACGGGCTCGATCAAATGCCGTTGCGGCAATTTCGAGGAAAGCACAGAACGTTTTGCGAGATGGTTTTGAGTATGGATGTCTGTCGTGATGATTAGTAGAACGTAATAGAACGTAATAGAATGTAATAGAATGCACATTAATGCAAAAAAAACGCTTAAAAGGCGAACGCTCTACCTACTGAGCTAACGAGGCAATACAATGCGTGTACCGCGTATGGGGGTCGAACCCATGGCCATTCGCTTAATTTGAACTCTATTCAGAGTCGAATGTGCTTACTAACACAAATTTTAGAATACAACAAAGAATTGTAAACGTACCCTAAATTTTATTTTTTTCTTTGATTTTCATCAACAACTCGCCCATTCAACACAACGAACTCACAAGCATGGCGAAATCCTTCTCCCTGGAAGCGTTCAAATTCTCCGTCTACCTCTCCATTCCAATCGCGATGACGGTTTTTTTCGCCATGAACCCGAGCAATTTAGAGGAAATCATTCGGAACCGAATGTACGTCGTGTACCCGGCGAGTGCGCCGGATCCACCCTCGGACGAGGAGATGAAAAGGTTGATTGAACGTAATAAGAAAAAAAGAGGAAAAGATGCCGTGAACAACAACAACAACAA
>Ga0181563_10002562_pt1 | contig 17638 bp, 16 predicted proteins | sample 011ome_25_FD_133759 | JGI IMG/M metagenome (GOLD analysis project Ga0181563, IMG submission 133759) | Coastal salt marsh microbial communities from the Groves Creek Marsh, Skidaway Island, Georgia - 011512CT metaG (megahit assembly) | ecosystem: Environmental > Aquatic > Marine > Intertidal...
GGGGCGTTGTAATCACAAGAAATTTCAGTTTTCTTCGATCTTCTCTTCTCCGCAGCGAGGCGAGGATGAGACGAATTGGTTTCCTCTGGAAGCTGTTGTGACAAAGGAGAGTGCTCCCGGTCTTCGCCCGGCCAATACAGATAATCTTTCTTGTAAGGCTTGGATCATTCGAATTCTGGCAATCGGGTGTCTATGCGTCAGTGTTCCTCTCATTGCGCGTTGGGCGCATTCCGAGATTTTTTACCAAAACGACGAGTTTGTTCTCAATTCGCTGGAGTATCAGTCAGACGGAATGCTCACGGAAAAGAATCTCGCGCAGATTGCTAACGTCGCTATCGGCGCGAATCTGATGAAGATTGATCTCAAAGCGATCCGCAATCGCTTCGAAAAGCTGGCCGTCGTAAAGGAGGCCGTCATCACTCGCGAGATGCCGGATAAACTCCGTATAGCTGTGAAAGAGCGGACTCCGGTTGCATGGCTTTCGTGCCCGCCGCTGGGGCTTCGCCCCGGGGACTTGGAGCGCAGTTACTTGATCGATGCAGAGGGGATTCTCTTTCGCTGCCTTGATCGGAATGATCTGGTCGACTCGCTTCCCATTATTGAAACGTTTCGGATGGATAAGCCGAAGGAAGGTGACACCTTTTCTGCTGATGGAGCAAAGAGCGCGCTGCGCCTGATTGTGCTGGGAGAGCGTTTGCAAGAGCACGAGAACATGAATATTCATTCCATTCGACTGCGAACAGAGTGGTCCATCGAATGTCACTATCGCAGTGGTTTGCAAGTCACTTTCGCCCGTCACGAAGTGGAAAGGGGAATCCAAAATTTGAAAACGATACTCTCTCGCTCGAACGATTTTGGGGCACCGCTCGCGTCTGTGAATGTGGCGGCGCGGGAAAATATTGCTGTTACCTTTTCTCAGGAGCCTGATCCGACAACGATGCGGGCTATTGCAAATCCGGTCAGAAACCAGTTGGCAGTCCCTCTCGATAGCAAGGAAAAACACTTGCAGTCGATTCTGAAAGGTGGCTAAGCTGAGTGACTACCTTTGTGATTAATGGCTTCGTCAAATATTTACGTCGGTCTGGAAATTGGCACTTCAAAGGTCTGCATGGTGGTAGGCGAAGTCCGAAACGACGGAGCCATCAAGATTCTTGGTGTCGGTCAGCATCCGTCCGCTGGTGTCCGCAAGGGAGAGATTGTTGCTCCTGATACGGTGCAGACCTGCCTTCATGACGCTCTCTCCCGCGCCGAGGAGCGCAGCAATGTAGAGGTGAATACCGTCTTCCTCGCCGTTACAGGCTCTCATGTGAAAAGTCTCAACAATCGTGGTACGATCCGTGTTGCAGACGAGCAGATGGAGGTCACGACCGAAGATCTCGACGAAGTGAAAAAAATTGCCCGTGATGTACCAATTCCGAAGGAAAACGGCTACATTCATTCCATCATTCAGCACTATTTTGTCGACGGTCAGGATAAGGTTCTGAATCCGCTGGGAATGCTGGGACAGAAACTGGAAGCTGACTATCATATTATTCACGGGATAAAAACTCGGATCCAGAACACGATCAAATGTGTTCGCGATGTTCCGCTCGAAGTGGAAGACATCGTGTTCTCTCCGGTAGCCGCAGCGCAGGTTGTTCTGAACCGGGAAGCAAAGAACGAAGGCGCTCTCCTTATCGATATTGGCGGAGGAACGACAGACTACATTTGCTTCGTCGATGGAGTCGCTGTTGCGAGTGGATGTGTCGCGATTGGAGGCGACCACATTACGAACGACATTGCTCTAGTTCTGAAGATTCCCCTGGCTCGTGCCGAAAAGCTCAAAGTGTCGCACGGGAGTGCTTCCCTGAAAAATATTGAGCAGTGCGAAATCTCGATTGAGGGAGAAGCCGGCAAGACTGTAGAGCAGGAGTTGCTTAACCAGATCATGAATGCCCGCGCGACAGAGTTATTGTCTGTAGTGGCTGAGCCCCTTAAGGAGGATGGGTTGCTGCCAAAGCTGGGTAAAGGGATTTTTCTGACCGGAGGGTCCAGTCTCATGAACGGTATCGATGAGGTCGCTTCGGACCTTTTTGGAGTTCCTGTTCAGAAATCAGGCTCGGCTTCCATGTCGGGGCCAAGCGCGCTTTTCGAGAACCCGCAGTACGCGACACCTGTAGGATTGATTCGTTACGCGCAGTTGCTCGACGAACAGCGTCCTAAATCAGGTGCCCTCAGTAAGTTGGGCCAAAGGTTAGAAAAGATTTTCGGTAGAGGTAAGTGACTAACCTGAAACCCAAAGTGTTATTTGACATTTTTGCCACCGTAAGGAAGATAAAAACTCTATGATTGAATATGATCAAGCCGATTCCGGCGAAATTCCCGCAGAGGCAAATGCCGGTGTTAAGGTGATTGGTGTCGGTGGCGCTGGTGCCAATGTCCTCGACCGAATGGCGTTGGAAGGCAGTGACGATGCACGGCTGCTTACTTTGAATACCGATGTTCGAGCTCTGACAACCTCAGTATCCTCAGACAAAATTCAGCTTGGTTCGACCTTGTTGAAAGGTATGGGAACGGGAGGCGATCCTTCGCTGGGACGCCAAGCTGCTCTTGAAGCGGTTGATGAAATCCGTGAGGCCGTTCGCGGGAATGGGATGCTTTTCCTTTGCGTTGGTCTCGGCGGTGGAACCGGTTCTGGTGCCGCCCCTGAGGTGTGCCGGATTGCTCGCGAAGAGGGAGTATTCCTTGTCGTGTTCGCGACCATGCCCTTTACCTTTGAGGGAGAGCGCCGAACGGGGCAGGCGACAGACGCTCTCGAAACGGTCGCTCGGTATGCCAACGCGGTTGTCACCTTCGATAACGATCGCATGGGCGAATTGATCGTGCCCAGGGACGGTGTCGCACAGGCGTTTGCTGCAGCCGACAAGATTATCAGCCAGAGCATTCGCGCTACGATGAACGTCGTTTTCCGTCCGGGAATTATTCGGATCGGAATGGACGACCTCCTTTCTGCTCTCGACTCCGACGACTCTCGTTGTCTCTTTGGTTACGGACTTGCGAAAGGTGATAATCGTTCTCTGGAAGCGGTGGAGCAGGCTCTCAAATGTCCTCTTCTCGATCGTGGTAAGTTGCTCGGCGAATCCAACGCTGTTCTTGTTCAAGTCGCTGGTGGCGATTCCATGACCCTCTATGAAGTGCAGTTGGTGATGGAAGAAATCACGAAGCACGTCGGCTCTGATACGCAGATTCTGTTTGGAACAGGAACTGATCCACGCCTTTCAAACAGCCTTTCTGTGACAATCATTAGTTCTATCGCCGGGCCGGATTCCGGGAAGAAAAAGGAGCTGGAAAGCGCAGTTTCTGAGGAAGAGTCAGCTTCTTCCGTAAGTCCTGGTGCTGCTTCAACTGGCATTGGAGCCAGTGTCACCTCAATCAAGGTTGAGCCTGCGCCCGTTAGCCCACTTGCTCAATCGATCGAAGCTTCAGAGAAGGATGAAGCAGAAGAACTCACTCCATTCTCTCTCGATCCCGAGGAGCCTGAGGTACCCGGGAATGACGATCAGGAACCTGCCGCTGAAGATGCTGAGGTAGAGCCCGAAGAAGAGGATGATAGCGCTATTTTTGAACCCCTGAATCAGGAGGAAGAGCAGCCAGGCTATTCTCCAGACACCACTCACGTTTCGCCGATTTTGTCTGAAGGAGCGGCAGATAGTGAGGATGATGATCAAGATGATGATCAAGATGATGATCAAGATGATGATCAAGATGATGATCAAGATGATGATCAAGATGATGATCAAGATGATGATCAAGATCAAGACCTTCGCAATCCCATCGCTCGAGCGGTAGAGGATGCAGATGATGAAAGCGATCTGACTGGTCCTGTCACAGATGACGATGCGGCTGAAGACGAAGGAGACAACTCCGCTCCTGTCGAAACTCCAGATGGAGAGCAGGTGGAAGCTGCCACAGAAAGCTCTCAAAAAATCAAACTGACTCCGATGGTTTCATCCGGCAACACGGGAAGTATCAAAACCCACAGTCCTGAGAACGGTGAGTCCGGCAGCGGTCCCATTCTCCAGCCAATGGAGCCGCCAGCGATGTCCAAGGAATCTATAGAGCCTGCTGAGCCATCCGAGGAAGCTCGCCAGCAGCAGGAAATGCTGCAGCTCGAGCCTGCCTCTGGCAAAGGTCGCTTCGCCAAGACGGATCCCACCATAGTTGATGGAGAAGATCTCGACGTCCCTACTTTCCTTCGCAAGAAAGAATAAAATGCCTCGATTTTATCGATGGGAAGAGATCCCAATTGAGATGGGATCACCGAGAAACTTAGGTTTCTTGTTCACGTGAAGATCGATTAGCGTCTTACGCGCGCCGGCTTTTCTCGGAACTTCGTCTTCCAACCGCCGTAATCTCCCACGTCGGGTGTGTTAAAACCGGTCAGTTTCACCCCGTATTGCTGGCTAATATAGACAGCTCGTTCGTTGTGAAAAGGCGGGGACTTGACGAGAAAGTTACTTTGGTCAAAGGTCTCGCAGGCTCGGACGACTGAATCAAGATTACGAAATCCGGTGAAGTCTACCACGATGTTCGCTTCGGGGATTCGTTTCTCAATGAGAGCCAGCTCCATCCCCTCCGGCTCGTTGTAGCTTTTGTGACCGTTGTTTCCACTGACGATGAGTTAACGGTAATCCCTGCATGATAAACCTCAGCTGCAGCATTAATGCGGTGGAGAAAGTAGAGATTCTTTCTGCAACCCGCGTACAGTATGTGGGCAACCGAGGACGGGAGCGACACTATGAGAAGCTGCGTCGTCGATTTTCGTGTGAATTTCGGAAGCACTCCGCTTGGCCATATGCTGATCGCAGGGGAAAATAGCTGCGACCGAAAAGAGGATTACGAAAGATCGGAGATGGAGAGCAAGCAAAAACAAGCGGCGAAAAAAATTCAACCTTCTGAATTCGGAGGAGAGACCACTCTTCTTTCAAAATATTCCCGCAGAGAGCACAAAGGGGGGGGCTATCTCTGTCCCTCAGCTTGATCTGAATCAGTGACGTAGTCGTAGGCCATTGCCACGAGATCTTCTCCCGTCGAGAGATAGCGCTCTCGATACTCGCTTACAGCAGGGGTGTGGCTGTCGAGAAAGTAAACAATACTCCCAGGGTCGATTTTTGTTTCGCTCCTGGCCCACTGGAGGAATTCTGCGACGCAGCGGTGACTCGACCCCGCTCCGATTGCGTCGAGAGAGTCACGAAAGCGCGTCGCTTTGTCCCAGTCGATATCAGAAAGTAGATATGCGACACCTACATCGCGAATCGCGGTGTCGATTTCCTCGATCTGGTCTGGTTTGACGTCTCGTGGGTTGTAGGGTGCGCAAGCGATAAGCTCCTCGATGAGATCGCTACGGTCTTCGATTTGCTCCAGCTTTTTCTTGGACAGAAAGGATTCGGCGTCAGCGCCTTGATCGAGAAGGAACTCGATGATCTCGCGATTGCGATTGGCGATCGCGAGAAAGATCGGAGCGCCTTCCTGGTAATTCACATCAGCACCATCTTCGACAGCTTCGATGGCGTCATCCATGGCACCAACGGTGCAGGCAAGTTCGAGAGTGCAGTTCGCAACGGGGTCACTCATAGCGGTGGCGGGTTGAATATTTGTAAGTATAATACGGAGTAAGAACGCTTTCGATTTTACCACAGAGAGTGGTAATGGAGAATAACGAGGTTATTTAAAATTGCGGAGAAATGAAATCTAAGGCAATTGAAGTTTTCTTCGAATTCGTGAGACCTCGAAACGCTACACATCCCGGTAGCGGAGGATGCCCTGCGCGATCTCTTCCGCGATAATCTGGCGAAACCATTCCGCGCCACAGCGTTGGGATTCCCAGCGGTTAGAGATGAATCCACATTCAATGAGGATGGCGGTGCATTTGGTCTTCTCGAGAACCTTAAGGCGCTCGGGTTTGAATCCACGATTCCTTGTCACGAGACGACGCCCCAGTTCACTTTGAACATAGCTGGCCATTTCTCGGGCCGCGGCACTGCCTGGCCAGTAGAGCGTCTCCGTTCCGCTGATGCTTCGGTCCGTGTGGGCGTTGAAATGAATACTGACAAAAATTGTTCCAGGCTTGGCATTCGCTCTTTCCGCACGCTCACCAAGCTCGACATATTTATCAGTCCGTCTCGTGAGCTCTGTCTTTAGCCCGTGCGAAGAAAGAATGCGTTCCAGGCGTCGAGCCAGATCGAGCGTCAGCTCTTTCTCGACCATTCCAAATGCACTGGAGCCTGGGTCAATTCCGCCATGTCCGGGATCGATCACGACACGGGAAAACATTTCGCCTCCGAGGGAAGGTGAAAGCCCACATAGTAGCAAGGCTGTTGCGTACAGAAGACAGGCAGGTCGCAATCGCATAGATACAGAATAGTCAGAGAAATGAATGTGTCGAGAAAGTCTTTAAGAAATCTTAACTAAATGTTGGGTGTTGAAATCTAGTTTTGAATGCGAAGCCAACGGATAAAAACCGTCGCTATGCATCCAAAAAAGATAATCCACATGGCAATTACAGGAAGCGGACTCTGGAAGTCAAAAGTTCCGACTCCTGTGATCATCAAAATCGAGGTAAGCGACAGCAAAAGAAGGCGATGGACTCGAGTCATGGGGCCTGAAGCTGCTTCTTTCTGTGTCGCCCCACGATTTACCCCGACGCTTCGCATGTAGGCGGAAAAAATCGCTGCGAGAGCGGATGCCAGCCCCAACCAGGGGCTCGACTGGGCCGCAAAGCCAAAACCGATCAAGGTAACGGCGTCCGAAACCCGCTCCGGCAATTCCTGCTGGTAGTCGTCTTCCAGATTCTCCGGACTTGAGACGCGCATGAAGCCCTCGATCCGCAGGGCAAGGATACGCAGGACGCAACACGCCAAGGCCAGAAGCCAGAAAAGAGACGGCCTTTCCGTTTCGCTCGTGAAAAGAAAACAGACCCCGGCGACAATTCCGAAAATCATTCCGGAAATTGCAATGACTTCGCCCGCTACGCCCATTCGTAGCAGGCTCAATGCAGCCAGACGCATGGGTTGCCAGCGACCACGGCGGCGTGATTCCTGTGCGGGTATCATCGAGAGAATAGCAGGTAGAAAAAATCCGGAACATTCTTCAGAGAACAATCTCGGCTTGATGGGGTTCACTTTACCTGTTATTGGACGATTTCCTTTCGGAATTTCACAAAATTTCGTGTCTTTACTTCAAGCCTGAATGATCCCGCCTGATTCGCCGCAACCTGAAACCGATGAGGAGGCAGAGAGGCGGGCTCTAAACGACCGGGACGTGGGACTCATGCTGCGAGTCAAAGAGGGCGATAACGAGGCATTTGAGCTTCTCGTTGAGCTTCACCAGAGCGCAGTCATTGGAACAGTCGCAAAAATGCTAGGTGGGGCATCCGAAGCAGAAGATATTGCCCAGCAGGTGTTCATCCGGATCTGGAAATCCGCCAAGCGATACCAGCCTCAGGCAAAATTTACGACCTGGATGTTTACAATCACGAGAAATCTCGTCTTCAACGAGACTCGACGCCGCAAGAGAAAGCCAACCGTTTCCGTAGAGGAGCGAGAGGAAGAATCCCATCAGCAAGTCGAGGACGTTCACAGCACCACGCCTGACCAGGATGTCCTGCATTCCGAATTGGAACGTGCTGTCGACGACGCGATTCAAGCACTTCCCGATAAGCAGCGTCTAGCCGTTGTCCTTCGTCGATACGAAGAAATGCCCTATGACGAAATTGGGCGTGTTCTCTCTATGTCGGTTCCGGCGGTGAAAAGTCTCCTTTTCCGGGCTCGAACCCAGCTCAAGGAGTCATTAGAAAAATACCTCGCCGAATGATCTCAATTCTTGGAAAAAACCTCATCACGTCCTCGGTTTCTCTTGCGATTATGACTCTTTTTGAGATGCTGTCTCATGTCAGCAGATGGAAGAAATTACGACCTAACCCTGTTTGGTGACTGACCTAACCCTGTTGGGTGGTCGACTTGACCCTGTTAAGTCGATGATTCCCAGCATCCCAATGCTGAAATCCGATACTTTCATGTCTACTCCTGTCGATAGCATCCAGACCATCAAGGTGCCCCAGCCGGTACCTATAACGACCACACGCTTTCGTCCGCCAAAGAAAAACATTCCTCAAACCAAGCCGGAGCGAGATCAGTTTCTCCAAGCCATTCGCGACTACGTCGAAGCAGAGAATCCTGTTCCTCCCATGCCGATCGAGGAACTGGACGAGCACGCCAAAAAGATCCTCGCGAAGCTCAATTACGAGGGCGATGACACCTATCTTCACTACACCGCCGTGTGTTTAAACAACGAAATGTGGCGCGAGACGCTCGCTGAAATTCCCTACGAGCGGCGTCTTCTCCTGATGCCCAAGTGCCTCCGCGTCGAGGACAAGTGTCCTGCTCCCTTTGATGAGTTCGGTCTTCTCTGCAAACAGTGCGGACTTTGCTCGATTCAGGATTTTCAAAACGAGGCTGAGAGGCTTGGATACGCTGTTTTGGTGGCCGAAGGCTCCGCGATCGTGATGTCGTTGATCCAGACCGGTCAGATTGAAGCCATCGTTGGTATCTCCTGCCTTCCTGTTCTCGAGAGGACTTTTCCCTACGTCGAGGCCGCTGCGATCCCGAGTATCGCTGTGCCCCTCTTGCAGGATGACTGCATCAACACGACCGTCGATATCGATTGGGTGTGGGAATATATTCACCTCACCAGCGACGACAAAACCCGTCGGCTTGATCTCAACAGCCTGCACGACGAAGTGAAGAGCTGGTTCACCCCGGAGGACATCGAAGCAGTCATGGGGCCAGCGGAGGGAGTTCAGGAAGAAATTGCACGGGAATGGCTTGCGCGAGACGGCAAGCGGTGGCGTCCGTTCCTGACTGTCGCGACCTTCGAGGCTCTTCGCGAAGACCGCGGGGAACCGATCCCTGACGATCTGAAGAAGATCGCTCTTGCGACTGAGCTTTTCCACAAGGCCTCACTCATTCATGATGATATCGAGGATGAAGATCACGGTCGCTACGATCAGCCGACCCTCCATGCAGAACACGGCGTGCCGGTCGCGTTGAACGCAGGGGATTTGCTTATTGGAGAAGGATATCGACTCATTGGAGAAAGCGAGATTTCCGATGCCCAGAAGGCGGAAATGCTGCTCGTTTCGTCTGTGGGGCAGCGCGAACTCTGTCGTGGGCAGGGAGCCGAGCTTGTATGGGCGCAAAACCCTAAGCCACTGAAATCGAAGCAGGTGCTAGAGATTTTTCGCCAAAAGACAGCACCCGCTTTCGAGGTAGCTCTCAAGTTAGGCGCCAGCTACGCTGGTAAACTCGATGAGGTCTGTGATGTGCTCGCGCAGTATTCTGAGAATCTCGGAATCGCCTACCAGATTCGCGATGATATGGATGACCTCGGTGAAGATGCCGGAGAAAACGAGCTTGAGCAGATGCGTCCGAGTGTTCTGCTTGCCGTCGCTCGCGAGCGCGCCCGGGGTGACGAAAAAGCCCTTCTCGAATCGCTCTGGAGTCATGAAGACTTAGAGGATCTCGCCATTCACAAAATTCGCAAGCTTGCCCACGAAGTCGAAGCTGATGAGAAGTGTATGCTTCTGCTCGAGACATACAAGGAGGCAGCAGTCCGCAGCCTCGCGGATCTCGACAACGCCAACCTGAAAGGTCTCCTTCGCCGAGTTATGGGCAAGATTTTCAACGACCTCGAAATCAAAGGCTGGTGCCGTGAATTTGAGGTGAAGAATGGCGTTCGCGAAGATGAGTGATGGGTGGAGTTTCCGGCCCAACCAAGTGCCTATGGCTGTATCACACTAGTCGGTTTACTTTCGGGAAGCTGGTTCTGGTCGCGCCGAAGCACAAGGAAACGTGTGCTGGTCTGCCGTTCTACTGTTGCTGGCGTTTAACGTGATCTTTGTGGTCGCGATCCTACCCGCGGTGATTCGGAAAGCGGGGCGGGGCAACTTTTTCACCTCTACCTCCTGTGTTACGGCATCTTTCGATTCGGGCACGAATTTCATCGGGCCACGCCGAAATGGTTCGGAGAACTCAGCGGCCTCCCACTGGGCGGACTGGTCTTGACTGCCCTCCAACTCTGGCGCGGGTCGATTCGATACTGCGAGCAGTTATACTCCGGCGAAAATCACCCACCATCCAAGTGAGCAGGCGATGCAAAAGAGCAGAAAGAAACGAAAACTGGTTTTGTTTCGCTCGCTCAGGTAGCGACGACGCTCGGCAAGAGTCATGGATCGACGGGCCTGCATGTGAGCAGAGCGATCAGGAGGGGGGAGAATGTTCTCCGTCTTCATCTTCAGACTCTCAACTTCGGCCTGATGATGGCGATTCAGGAAAGACTCGATCGCTCCGATCTGTGCATTGAGGCGATGCACTTCATCGCGCGGGGAAAGATCTTTCTGTTTTCGGCGGGAGGAAGCAGTTGCGCCGGAGTCATCGATCCAAGCACTTTCTTTTTTGCGCTTCACGCGGCGGCGGCGATTGACGGGTCGGGACGAAAAGAGGCTCATGGGTCAGGCAAAGGGTTACTTGAGTTGAAAAATTAAATGCGAATGAAGACTTATAGCACGTGGCCAATCACTTAAAACACGAGGAAGAAAATCGCCGCGAGAATGGCGAAGCCAACAATAGGCAGGGAGAAAGCAAAACCGCTCTTCAACCAGTAGGAAAAGTCTCCCTGCGTGTTCGGGGTAAACCGTGGTCCGGACAGATTTCCTTTCAGAAAACCCTTTTTCCCAAAGCCATTTACGATTGGCTTGGCGTTGTCGATCTCCTTTTCTGCAGCCTCGATATAATTGAGGGCGCGAGTCAGTTCTGCCTTACGATCGGCGCGGCTCCAGCTCTCCGAGTTTAGAGATTGGATACTGGCGAGGTGATTTTCGAGTCTCTCGTGAGCAGAGCCACACTCCTCAGCGAGTCGCTGAGCCTGGATAGCTTTCTCATCGAGAACGGAAAGATAATTCTGCAGTTGTTGGGTGACATTGGCGCGCCCCTCTTTGAAATGCTCTTCCTGGCGAGTGAGCTCTTCGAGTTCTTCAGCTTGGCGGCGGATTTGCTCCTCCTGCTGCCGAAGATGCTCAAGCTGGTCTTGAGCTTGTTGGTATTCGTCGTTGAGGTCGTTAGTGTAAGGCGTTACAGCCTCAAACTGTTGGGGGTCGAACTGGATCTCCAGATCATTCCCTCCGTCCTCATCAAAAAACATCGGTTGGATTTTGGTGACAGCGGACATTGGTAAGCAGTGGTGGGAGTTACAAATTTAGTTAACTACCATTAATATTATAAATTGCTTAGAATTTCCAGTCTTTTTAGCTTTTTTCGTGAAAAAAGTAGAGGTAATATAGTTACCGCTAAAGTCAGGGTCAGCAGCAGCCCCAATACCAACTGACTTCTGGGCTGTTGAAGCCAGAACGGGTCAATCTCGTTAAGTTGAAAAATTTCCCACCTGGAGTAGGCCAAAAGAAGGAGAAATATTAGAATGTAGATAAAACTGCCTACCAAACAGAGGGTTCCACCGAACCCGCTAACGATCTTCGCCGCGTTCGATTCTTCGAGATTGGGAAAGAGAACTCCGAGTCCTGCAGCGAGCGCATTCAGGCCCAGGGTAAGCAGGCCAATGGCTGAGGCGAAAAAGAGTGTATCCTGCAAGCCGAGCCGAAGATTGTATCCGCCGATCAAAAGGATTACGATGATCATCAATCCGCTGCACAGGGAGCTGATTACGAATTTTTGTAAAATCAGCGAACTCATCTGCAGAGGCGACATCGCCAGAATCCAGAGTCGGCGTCCCTCGAGACTGAATTGGGGGAACACAAAGCGGGTCGTAAGAGTAGAAAGGGCCAGCGCACAGACCGAAAGGTTTAGAAAGGCAACCAAGTAAAGATCCCGCGGAGAACTGAGATCTCCGTTCATTTGCCGGAGACCGCTGGCATAGATGGCGAGCAGTCCAAAGACGAGTCCGAATTGTACCCACTGCGCTGGTTCTCGAATGAAGGTGAGAACATCCTTCCTTGAAATGGCCGCAATAGGGCGTCCCGTGAAGAGGCGGAGTGGAGATGGTTGGGGGTAGTCTCTCCTGATTTGCTCTTTCGACGCAGTGTTCTGATTTTTCCGCCGGATCGCAGAAGCGGCAGATTGCTGCACCGAGCGATTCCACGAATTATAGAACCACGACCTTCCTGCGGCTACGACCAGCAGGAGGGCCATCAGGCAATTGCTGAGCAGCAGGGTCGGATAGAGCAAGCTTGTGAAACTGCGATAGGGCCGTGTCCATTCGATAATTGATCCAGCCAGCCAGGTGCTTGGCATGGCGCGGTTGATCGAGGCGTTGGTATGGTGGAGGACTTTCTGAAAAGTCAGAGCTGCGCCGAGCCCCGCGTTCTCGGTGATTTCTCGATCTTGCAAGGCTGTCTGAACAACCGATACGGTGAGGATGGCTGCTGCAACGGTCAGTCCCGAGGCGAATTGCTTTCGGGTCAAAAAGCGAGTCGCTGTGATTAAGATCAATGATCCTAGTGCACTCGCAAGGAGGAGAAACGGAAACAGAACGCCGATCACCTTGAGAAAAAAGAACGGCGATACATCCCGAATTCCTCCGAAGGCGACGAGGAGAGGGGCGAGAATGAAGACGAGTCCCCAGCTTGAGAACATCGCTGATTCAAAGCACTTCCATAGAAACACAGCCCGATGAGAAATCGGAAGTGTCAACAGCCACCGAGTATCCTGATTACGATACAGAGAAATGTATCCTGTGACTGCCACCGAGAAGATCAGCATCATCAGGAAGCAAAAAAACATTACGTAGATCAACCGATCGCTGAGCAGCGCTCCGGCGGCCGGGAGTTTTGAGATATACTGAAGACCTCTCTCAAAAAGCCAGTGGGATGAAATCGTATAAGTTGCGAGAAAACCAATGATGGTGGCTGTCATCAGTCTCGAGCGGCGTGCCGTTACAGCTGTCTTCACGCGCAGCATTTTCCAATGCACACGAAGAAGGAGAAGCCATTGTTCGAAGGTTGTCATTCGCGAAACGCGAAATGATCCACGTTTCGCGCGAAACATTCAACGCCCAAGTGGGGGATTTGCGGGAAAGGCGTTGAAACTGGCGTGTAAACTGGGTCTAAGCAAAATTTTCCCTTCCGCTTTTGTCACTTCTCTCTACTGTTTTGTCATGGCCACCATTGGAACCCCATTCACTTCCGAGGCGACCCGCGTGATGCTCTGCGGATCAGGAGAACTCGGCAAAGAAGTTGTAATCGAACTGCAGCGATATGGCGTCGAAGTCATCGCTGTTGATGCGTATGAAAATGCCCCTGCGATGCAGGTGGCGGATCGATCCTATGTCGTATCGATGCTCGATGGCGATGCCTTGCGCCAGGTGATTGATCAGGAAAAACCCGACCTCGTTGTTCCCGAAGTTGAGGCTATCGCAACCGACGTTCTCGCCGATGTGGAAAAAGCTGGCGCAACAACCGTAATTCCAACATCTCGTGCGACGCAGCTCACAATGAATCGCGAAGGCATTCGGCGACTTGCTGCTGAGGAGCTTGGGCTCCAGACCTCTCCGTATCGATTTGCTGAGACCGAGAAAGAATATCGTGACGCCATTGCCGAGATTGGTTTGCCATTTGTGATCAAGCCAATCATGAGTTCATCAGGCAAAGGTCAGAGCATGGTTCGCACCGAAGAAGAAATCGATGCAGCTTGGCGGTATGCCCAAGAAGGTGGGCGCGCCGGAAAAGGCAAAGTCATCGTCGAGGGATTCGTTGATTTTGACTACGAGATCACTCAGCTCACAGTTCGTCACGTTGGGGGAACGTCTTTTTGCGACCCGGTCGGCCATATTCAGGTCGATGGCGATTATCGGGAAAGCTGGCAGCCACAGTCCATGAGTGAGGCCGCTCAGCAGGAGGCCCAGAAATATGCCGAAGCTGTTACCGATGCCTTGGGTGGGCGCGGAATTTTTGGCGTCGAGCTCTTCATTAAAGGGGACAATGTGATCTTTTCCGAAGTTTCCCCACGCCCTCACGACACCGGCATGGTTACCATGATCTCCCAGGACTTGTCACAATTTGCCCTGCATGCCCGAGCCATCCTCGGTCTGCCGATTTCAAACATCCAGCAGCACGGACCATCCGCTTCTGCTGTTTTGTTAGTAGAAGGCGAGTCCCGAAATGTCACCTACAGCAATCTTGAAAAGGCACTCGCCGAGCCGGATACGCAGATTCGTCTTTTCGGGAAACCCGAAGTAAAAGGCAAGCGCCGGATGGGTGTTGCGATAGCGAGAGGAGCATCGATTGATGAAGCTCGGGAAAAAGCCCGGGCCGCGAGTAGTGCGATTGGGGTGGATGTATGAGAAAGGGAATCGATTACTCCTTTTTACTTGGCATCACCATCCATCCGATGTGTATTTCCCCATGTCCACCATCACTGAACACGCGCATCCCTGGCTGGAGAATCTGGTTGCTTACGATCCGGGAAAACCGATCGATGAAACGGCTCGCGAGCTAGGGCTTGATCCGTCTGAGATCATCAAAATTGCTTCGAATGAAAACCCGCTGGGGCCTTCGCCGAAAGCAGTCGAGGCGATGAAGGAAGCAGCCTCGGGAGTGCATATTTATCCCGATGGTGGGGGTTACAAGTTGCGGAACGCGATTGCCGAGAAATTTGGACTGGGGCGGGAGAATGTGATTCTCGGAAACGGATCGAATGAAATCATTGAGTTGATCGGTCATGGGTTTCTCAACCCCGGCGACAACGTTATCGCAGCGGAGCACGCCTTCGTAGTCTACAAATTGATGGCCACGCTATTCGGTGCTGAAGCCATTGAAGTTCCTGATCCGGGTTTTGTTCATGATCTCGACGCGATGGCGGAGGCGATCACCCCGAAAACGAAGAAGATTTTCATCGCCAACCCCAACAATCCGACGGGGACGATGGTGGGTGAGGACGAGATCGAACGCTTCATGGAAAAGGTTCCTGATCACGTTATGGTGATTTTTGATGAGGCATACTACGAGTTCCTCAAAAATGCTCCGGATACGATGAAATATGTACGGGAAGGTCGGAACGTCGTCATCATGCGGACCTTTTCCAAGATTCAGGGACTGGCCGGTCTGCGCATCGGCTACGGACTCACAACGCCGGAAATCGCTGAAGTTTTGCAGAAATGCCGTCAGCCATTCAATACCAACGCGATTGCCCAGGCTGGTGCGATTGCGGGACTGGCTGATGAGGAGCACCAGCAGCGGACCCGCGACCTCAATGACAAAGGGTTGGCGTTTTATCATTCAGCTTTCGCAGAGATGGGACTGGAATACATTCCCAGCGTCGCCAACTTTGTTCTCGTAAAAGTTGGGGATGGAGATGCCGTTTTTGACACGATGCTGAAGCGCGGAGTTATTATTCGGGCGATGCGCGGTTACAAGCTTCCTGAATGGGTGCGCATCTCTATCGGAACGATGGAGCAGAATTACCGTTGCATTGAGACGCTGAAAGAAGCTCTAGCGGGATGACGAAACACGAGTGGAGCGATCGCGCCGAGGACGGCGAAAAGATGTATTTTCGCGCGACGATTCACGCGGGGCGGTGGGAGTTTTTCTCAACGCGAAAATCGGATCCTGAATGGGAAAAGCACGAAATCCTCGACCTCGAAAAGATGAAGCGGTTTCGCGAAGTTCTCTGGAATAAACATCTGAGGCGTCGAGCTCCGTTGAAGCATGTCGATCAGATCGACGAGATGATTGAGCGCTTGCGGCTTGAGTCTCCGCCTGCCGAATAGTGGTCCAGCTTCCTTGTTTGCCATTTTGCTCAACAGGGTATGGTCGCGCACTCAACAGGGTTCGGCCTCTGAAGTAACAGGGGTGAATAAAAAACGGCGACCTTTTCAGGGCCGCCGTTTGGTCACCTTTTGGTGGAGTTTTTTGAATTTTCCCTAATAGAAGATCTTCTAGATCGTCCAAAGGGTAGTCATTGAGTTTGTTTGAACCCCAGGTGGAATTGGTATTCTGCCTGGGGTTCACGTTTACGTGGTTAGAGCGTGTAGCTCTGCTCTCCGTGCTCGGCGATGTCGAGTCCGGTCTCCTCGTCCTGGTTGCTGACGCGGAAGCCAACGGTCTTCTTGCAGATGATCACGATAATGACTGTGCCGATCACGGACCAAACGAGAGTGACTGCAACGCCAAGCACCTGAGTGCCGAACTGAGCAATGGCACTTTCTGCGTTGATGCCGCCACCGCCGAAAGCTTCTGTGCCGAGAAATGCCACGAGAAGAGTTCCCATAATTCCTCCGACACCGTGCACTGCGAAGACGTCGAGACTGTCATCGATGCCGAGTTTGCTCTTCACAAAGTCACAGGCGAAGTAGCAGATGACACCAGCGAGCAGACCAATGATCATGGCGCCCATTGGTCCGACGTTTCCAGATGCCGGGGTGATGGATGCAAGGCCGGCGACCATTCCGGTAACGATGCCAACGAGCCCGGGTTTTCCGGTTTTGATTTTCTCGACGACCATCCAGGTGAGAGATGCCATGGCAGCGGAAATGTGAGTGACAAGCATTGTCATTCCAGCGGATCCGCCTGCAGCGAGTTGGCTGCCAGCGTTGAAGCCGAACCAGCCGACCCAGAGAAGTGCGGCACCCATCATGACGAGTCCTGGACTGTGTGGGGGCATCAGCTTTTTCGGGAATCCGTTGCGAGGCCCCAGCATTTTGGCAAGGACGAGGGCGGAGATTCCGGCTGTCGCGTGGACTACAATGCCGCCGGCGAGATCGATCGTACCATTGTTGAACATCCATCCTGAACCAGCCCACACCCAGTGAACGGCAGGAGCGTAGACGACGATGAGCCACAGTCCGCTGAAAAGCATGACGGCGGAAAATTTGATACGCTCGACGAAAGCTCCAATGATGAGTCCCGGTGTAATAATCGCGAAGGTCATCTGGAACATGATGAAAACAGTCTCGGGAATGGTGCCTTCGACACTTTCCGAGGAAACGCCTTTGAGAAAGGCTGCACTGAGGTCCCCGATCCAGGCATTGTCACCCTTGAACGCGAGGCTGTAGAGACAAGCTACCCAGAGGATAGAGGCAAGGCGGCAACCGCAAAACAATGCATGAGCACAGAGAGGAGGTTCTTCGAGCGGACAAGACCACCGTAGAATAGGGCTAGGCCGGGAAGGGTCATCAGGAGAACGAGGACCGTTGCAGTGAGCATCCAGGCTGTGTCACCGGAATCGAGCGGTGGTTCGGCATCGGCTCCTAAGGCCGCTGGAACAGTAGCGAACAGAGCCAAGAGGATGACAATGGGGAATAGATATTTTCGTAGTGTATTTGTTATCATGGGGGGATTTTTAACTGTAGTTAAACCGGACCTTACCATCAGGGCATACGTCCGCACAGTAAACTGAAGCACGAAGGGTGCCAAAGCAGGCAAAAAACTGAGCTAATTTTCCCGGTGGAAGCCCCTGGCCCCCCAAGGGACACACTCGGAGATCTGGGGACCTCTTAATCCGCTCTGTGTCGCTTATTCTTCGAGAGATCCCCGGCCAATTCCCTCGTAGTCGAAGCCGTGAGTTTCCATGGTCCCTGGATCCAGCAGGTTGCGACC
>Ga0181563_10002564_pt1 | contig 17628 bp, 24 predicted proteins | sample 011ome_25_FD_133759 | JGI IMG/M metagenome (GOLD analysis project Ga0181563, IMG submission 133759) | Coastal salt marsh microbial communities from the Groves Creek Marsh, Skidaway Island, Georgia - 011512CT metaG (megahit assembly) | ecosystem: Environmental > Aquatic > Marine > Intertidal...
CAGCAAACTGCTGTTCGCTGGAATCATAGGTTTCTTTAAGGTCTCTTTCTACCTCTGCAATATCTACTGGGTCGCGGGACATACCTTTACCTCCTCAACTATATAGTTGTTAAAATTTTCTATGAACCCTGAGTCAATGAACAAGAAGTACATAAACACCCAAGGAACAGTATTAATTATAAATGAAGTTAACAATTCAAGATAGTTTTTCATATTAAACTCCCATATTTATCCATGTTTCCCAATGGTCACCAGAGTAATCAACATTAGGTGCAGTCAATTTTAACAACTTAAGACGTTCTCTTCTTTTTTCTTTTTCAGAAACATCGTGAAACATTTGTAATTCGGAAAACTCATCTGGGTTTTTACCTATTACTTCAGGAATTTCATCCTCAAAAGCTTCAATAAGTTCTTCTACAGTACCTTCAAACCTCATCATTTTTGGATTGTTATGGTCTAACAACCAACCTACGGCACAATGTTTTGAACCACTAGCATAAGCACAAGAACTGTTGACCTCATTAGTTACAAGACATCTACCGCCCTGCTCTACAATTTTTTTAACTGCAAAATTTAATGCTTCTGATAAGTTCATCGTACAATCTCCACTGGTTCAGTTGTTTCAATCCACACCTTTGCTCCGCAAGACAATGGTTTGTCCGGGGAATATATTACTCGTCCATTAGTAAATACTACTTCGTCACACTTTCTGTTCTGCTTGTAGTCTTTAACAGTAAGTACTGGCCTTGAGCCACCGTCTTTACTGTTGGCCCTAATGTTATGCTGGTTAACGTGGATTCTAGTTATCATACTTCCTCCCATTTAATATTAGATACTAACTATAAAATTGCTGTCTGACTTCCGGGCTTTGCCCTTGGCAACCAACCCAACAACAACCTTCCCGGCCTTGACATTAAATAAATCTGACTTGTCACCATCAATAACTGGACGATTTAGGAAAGTCTTTGGAAGCCCGCCCCGAAAAACTACGGCAACTGGTACATCAGTTTTAAGGGCAAGTTCTACCTGATTCTTGTACTGTTTCCTGCCGGAGTAGCTGAACATGAGTTTATAATTACTTGGCAGATTTACACTGTTCAGCCTTGAGGCTATCTTGGTGTAATCATAGAAGAACAGGTTGGGGAAAGCTTGGGGGATACCTAGTTTCTCCCATTGAATGTCTGAAAGAACATTGAGTCTGACACAGCCCTGCTTGCCAGTTTTAGTGCAAAGCTTGTCAAAGTTAAATAACTCCCGCATCAACTGCTTGATGAAACCCTCACGGTCATTGTGGAAAAAGTCAGCCTTTTCTTGCCGGGCCTTGTTGATTGAAGGAAAGACTCCCGCCAGACCAGAGGTCTTTAGGCAATCTTCCATGCAACCTGCTGCTTTGGAACCGGGGCAGAGTATGTTATCTGGCATCAGGGATAACCCTGCTAATCTTACATTGTCGCCAGAGTCCTGAGTTTTTTTGATTTTGGTGTTACCGCTTGTTGTGTCTAGCAACTTCATACCTCTTCCTCCTCTTCTAAAAATTCTGTAATACCAAAAATTTCATCAAATTCGGGGGTAGGGGCATGCATGTCTTCATCTTGAATAGAATAACAATCAGGTTCTATTTCGGCTGTTCCTGACATCCCCATACTAGGTTCAAACCAGTGCATGCGAAAACTAAAACCATGAGTTGAAGCCCCTTCTATAAAAGCTTCTAGGGGCGACCCCCAAGCTGAATCAAATTTTAATATAACTTCAGTTGGGCTTTGTTCATGTACCTCACAATAGTTAATATCCCATTTTGTACCCCAGTTTTTAACATTCCATGTATACCAAGCAGGTAAAGAAGAATTAAAATCGTTAGAATCGTTAGAAGGGTCATCATAGTTATCAGGAGGTGGAACTAAAAAACTTAGTAATCGGCCTTCAGATGCAGCTTCAATTAAATCAGAAAGTTTTTGTACGTTCGTTGTTTTGACATTTACTACATTGTTACACCAGTTTGGCATAGCTATTCTCCTTTGGACGGGGATTAATTTAAGAAACTTTGTAACTCTTTCGTAAGATAAAAGAGTTACAAAGTTTTTTATATTAATTTTTAACTAATCGTGTGCCATCCTTCTTCTTGTTGTTGAACGCTATTTTTTTAATATTAGCACTTTGATATCCTGTATCAATCTCAGTTATCTCGCCCCCTCTGCCAAAAAACTCTTTAATTTGTTCATCAATGTGTAGTTGTTTACGTCTTTCTTCGTATCTAGTCATGCTACTTCTTCCTCCTCTGCAAACAAAGCATGCCAATCTTCTGCTGTCATACCTGTAAGAATGAACTCTCGTTCATCTGGAGATAAGTTCGGCATGGCATCTTGTATGAACATCCCGTTCTCCCAAGCTTTGATTTGCTGGGGAGTAACATCAAGTTCCATAGTATGTGGTACACCTGTTATCATGTTCTTCTTAGTTATCAACATCATAGCTGTTCTCCTTTATTTAACTTTAAATATTTTACCATCTTTCATAGTAACTTGTGCAAAAAATTCACGTTTGTGACCAGTTATGTGTGGTCTGTTGCATCCACATATAACACCATCAGCTACATATTCCGGGCCAAACATGGATGTTTCCATGTAGTTAAGTGTTTGTCCTACTTGTTCTTTCATTTCTTTCTTAGATGGATAATCGAATACTAACATTGTTGTTGTCGCTCCTTTGCGGGGTGGGTTAAATCTTTTTAAGAACTTTAAAACCTTCTCGTAAGAGAAGGAAGGTTTTAAAGTTCTTTAAAGAGATTTGATAGTTATCGCCTCCGGCTGAACTTGCCGTGCAATAAGTTTACTAAATATTTGTGTTGCCAGTACTCGTTGCCTTTAACTTTGAGTAGAGTGATAATCTCATATCTAGATAACGAGTCAGCAAATCTATAGAACTCAGATGCTGCTGGACTAGCATCTAAGCTAACTGCTTGATTTATTTGCATTCTTTCTTGTGGTGTCAAACTCATGATTATACTCCGTAGTTTTTGTGCCATGTTCTAGATAGCTTTTTACCATTAGCTGATGCTTTGTAGAATGCATCAGCTTTTGCCCAAGCCCAGTAATTAGATTTGATAAGTGCTTTCAACTTTTTAGCTGATATCTTTTTAAACTGCATATCAGCATAAACTGCCTTGACCTTGGCATATTTATAACCCATTCTTATCTCGTAGTACCTCCTCCCATCATTCAGATTAAGGTCAGCAATAAACCTATCGCCTGACTTTAAGTTGAGTAGCTTAGTGTCGTTCGTTTTTATTTCTACAGGTAGTTTCATGTGTCGCTCCTTGTGGTTTAATAACTTTAAAGACCTCTCATAAGGTAAGAGGTCTTTAAAGTTATTAAAACATATAGATTTTAAACTAACGCATCAATCTAAGGTGGCCCCGGCTTCACATTTTTAACTTCAGCTATCTAAATGCGCTTGTTCCTAGATTTTTCCCCATCTAAGAGGAATCTTTAGAGTCTTTCAAAGATGTAAGACTCTAAAGATTCTCTAGAGTCTATTATGATAATATCTTAGATTGATTTAAGGAGATATAAAAAAAGCCCTTTGAATTTCTTCAAAGGGCTTTGGCTTTACTTAGTTAGCTGGGCATCTTCTAGCTGCGCCAGCCTATCTGAGATGTCGTGAAGCTGCTCTAAGATAACTTTATTAATAGCCATTTGCTCATCTTGTTCTTGAGATGGCTGAGCCTTTTTGACTGCCCGCTTTTTCGGGGCAGCTTTTATAGACTCTGGATTCTTAAGAGCCTCCTTAACAGCAGCCTTAAGGTCTTTATCGATCTGCGTCACCTTAGTTATCTTGAAGTATTCCTGCGCTACGCCATGTGTGAAGGTGGGCAGGTTTGTTACTAGCGACCCAATTATGGGTCTTACCTCAGATATATCAACCTTGAACGACTTAGCTAGAAAGTCCGCTAACCTCGTGTTGATGGCTTTCTTTTGTTTCCAAGAAGCTGGACGGTTCTGATCGATTTTAGAATAGTCTATAGTTGTTGTCATAACGATTTCCTTTTTAGTGAGTTAATGATTTTAGACTCAAAATTTCGTGAGTCACCCTTGACTCCTTACGGAATTTTGTGGCGTTAAGAAATCATTAACTCACGTCAAAAAAGGTAATCGTTATGACGTTTTTAACAACGTCTTATAGACTATTCTAATATTCGATTATAACATCATAAGTCCTTGGAAACAAAAGAAAGTCAGCGACATGTGGTTATCTTATAAAGAGATAAAGGTTGATATATCTGTGGTAACTAGTAGTGCTAGTAACAAACATCCCACCTGACCTGAATAAGAAGCGCAGGAATTCTTCAATAACTGATATTTTGACGCAGGTCGATAAAGGCCTATCTAGTGCTGCTGTGAGATATTAAGAGTATCCAGAGTCTATTAAAGCGTAGTCTAAAAGCGAAGCCAGCGATTAAGTACTAGATAGGCTAATGGCTGCCTCATGAATTTCTTAGAGTAGCTTCACGCTGAATAAATAGATGTCGCAGCGAAGATGCACTGCATAGAATAAGTAAAGCCCTGAAGAAATTCAGAGGTCTGCTTATTTATCGACTGTATACTATCAGATAGTAATATAACTGTCGATATTGTTGCAGCCCGGGCAGGAGGCCATACCCCCCACCTACGTATATATACTAAATCATATACATTTTGCCGGGTTAAGGATGTTAACCAGTTTGGGCGGGCTTCTAGAGACAGGGCAAGGGGTACTTGTTGGGGTATTCGCCAGCCCTCTAGTGGGGGTCTCTGGGTATTACTAGGGGAGTTAAGGATTTTGGTCGGGCTTTTAAAGATACCAAGACTCAAGTCCTAATATCTAGGTGTGGCCCGGGGGGCTAGTAATCTATATTATACAGTCAGATTAGCTTTTTGTCAAGAAATACTTGACAAAACTGTAAATGACCTGTATAATGTCTTGTATGTCTAGTAAAGAACTAACAACTAAACAGCAAAGTTTTCTTGATAACCTTGTAACCACAGGGGGTGATCCAAAGAAAGCAGCGGAACTAGCTGGGTACAGTGACAACAGCCACTACCAAGTAATTAAATCCCTCAAGCACGAGATCGTAGAACTTGCTTCAGGGATACTTGCGCAGTCTGCCCCGAAAGCCGCGATGAAGTTAGTAGAGGTTATGAACTCAGATGCTCCCCTACCTCAAGCTAATTTAAAACTTCAGGCAGCCCAAACCATACTAGACCGTACAGGATTGGGTAAACAGGAAAGGCTTGAGGTTAACAACAATGTGCAGGGTGGTTTATTTATACTTCCCGCCAAAGAGATGATCAGGGAAGATGCGTAGAACAAGCAGTACAATCCCGTTTGGCTACACCTTAGATGAAGAAACAAATACGTTAAGGCCAGTTGAAGTTGAACTGGCAGCACTAGCAGAGACCAAGAAGTTGGTGAAGAACAACTCCTTCAGTCTCCGCGAAGGTGCAGAGTATTTAAGTTACATTACTGGCAGACCATTAAGCCATGTAGGACTGAGGCAGATAATCAAACGTGATGAACGATTGGGACAATAACCCGGACGACTATCAGAAAGACGAAGACGGTAATTTCGTTTTAAAGAAAGATGGTACGCCCCGCAAAAAAACTGGAAGACCCAAGGGGTCAAAAGGCAGGGGCTACCACTTTCATTCTGAAACAAAAGCCAAGATGGCTGCCAGACGCTCTGTAAAGGCCCGTGAGCGTAAGTTAGAAAAAGATAGGGTCAAGCTGCACCAGCAGCGAGAAAAGCTTAGAGCGTCCAAAGAGACCCTCTCAAAGCTAGAGAAAGACAAAGGTAGTAAAGTAATAGATACCAATGTCTTATCTAAAGTACCAAAGTCACTGCGAGAAGAAGTACAAGACAACGTAATCTTCAAAGCAAACGAAGGGCCACAGACAGATTTTCTAGCTGCACCCGAGACAGATGTACTGTATGGTGGTGCAGCTGGTGGTGGTAAAAGTTACGCAATGCTTATTGATCCATTGCGTTATGCGCATAGAGCAGCCCACCGCGCACTGATATTAAGACGATCAATGCCCGAACTAAGGGAATTGATTGACAAGAGCCGGGAGTTGTATCCCCGTGCTTTCCCCGGTTGTAAGTACCGAGAAGTAGAAAAGCTTTGGAACTTTCCAAGCGGGGCTAAAGTAGAGTTTGGATTCTTGGAGCGAGATGCTGATGTGTACCGCTACCAAGGACAAGCATACAGTTGGATTGGGTTTGATGAGATAACGCATCTGCCCACTGAGTTTGGTTGGAACTATCTGGCTTCCCGACTCAGAACAACTGACCCGGAGATAACACCGTACATGAGGTGTACTGCCAACCCGGGTGGCATAGGTGCGAATTGGGTTAAGAAACGATACATTGATCCTAACCCCCCGCACGAGTCGTTTAAGGGTGATGATGGGCTATCCCGTAAGTTTATACCAGCCCGCCTAGACGACAACCCGTACCTTGCTACAGATGGCAGGTATGAGCAAATGCTGAAAGCCCTGCCAGATGTTCAGCGCAGACAACTGCTTGAAGGCAATTGGGATATTGCAGAGGGCGCAGCATTTACGGAGTTTGATAGTGAAGCGCACGTTATAACTCCGTTTGCAATCCCAATAGGTTGGGAACGAGTCAAAGGGATTGACTACGGGTACGCCTCCGAAAGTGCATGTGTGTGGGGGTGTGTTGACCCCTCAGACGGGACGCTGATAATATATCGTGAGTTATACCGTAAAGGTTTAACGGGCGAGGATTTAGGTCATCTTATAGCTGAAATGGAACTAGATGATCCTTTTGCTGTACCGGGAGTGTTAGATACAGCAGCTTGGGCGAAGACAGGTGCAACTGGCCCAACTGTAGGTGAAGCACTAATTAAGATTGGACATAAGTTAAGACGAGCCGATAAGAACCGAATACAAGGTAAGATACAAATCCACGAATACTTGAAGTTACGCCAAAACGGAAGGCCACGACTACAGATATTCAATACATGCCCTAACCTGATACGGGAACTTCAAAGTATTCCTCTGGATAGATCAAACCCAGAGGATGTGGATACACATGCATCTGACCACGCATACGATGCGTTAAGATACTTAATCATGTCTAGACCAAGAATAGAAGACCCTCTATCTAGGTTAAGGCATTTAAGATTAGAACAAGCCTATACTCCAGCTGATTCAGAGTTTGGGTATTAAAGGAAATATTAATGGCAGAAGAAGATAACAGCATAGTACTTGGTGCAGACAACCTCTACTTTGAAGAAGTAGAAGGTGAAGACTCAAGGATATTGACCCTTGAAGAACAGCTGCACAACCAGTTTGTTGGTCTGATTACTGACCGTTATGTTGCAGCACAGCAAGCAAGAGACTATGACGAAAAGCGTTGGATAACTGGCTACCACAACTACCGTGGTATGTATCCAAAGCATGTCAGGTTCCGTGAGTCAGAAAAGTCTAGAGTCTTTGTTAAAGTAACTAAGACGAAAGTACTAGCTGCTTATGGTCAACTTGTTGATGTTATCTTTGGTGCAGGTAAGTTCCCGATTGGTATATCGGAAACTAAAATGCCCGAAGGTGTAGCTGAATACGCTCATCTAGATACTTCTACCCCACTCCCCGGTATTGAAACTTCCAGTCAGCCCCAAGAAGATAAAAAGAGTCCTTTTGATGTTGGTTATGCTGGCGATGGTAGAGATGGTAAAAATGTACAACAAGCAGGTAGTACATTCATTAAAGGTGAACAAGAAGACATTGATGCAATAGTAGCTGATAACTTAAAGCCGGGTTCATCTCCAATTCCTGAAATGTTTGAAGTTAAGCCCGCGCAAGAAGCTGCAAGGCGAATGGAAAAACTTATCCATGATCAGATAGAAGAGTCTAATGGATCAAGTGAAATAAGAAGCGCATTGTTTGAAGCTGCGCTTTTTGGCACAGGTATTGTCAAAGGCCCATTTAATTTTAATAAGACTTTGAATCGTTGGGAAGAAGCAGAAGACGGAACTAGAACCTACTCCCCGGTTGATGTACGAGTTCCCCGCATTGAGTTTGTAAGCATCTGGGATTTCTTTCCTGATCCAAATGCAACATCAATAGCAGAAGCTGAGTATGCTTTTCATCGTCACAAAATGAATAAGTCTCAGGTTCGTGCGTTAGCGAAGATGCCTTATTTTAATAAAGATGCTATTCGTGAGTGCATGATGATGGGGCCAAACTACGAGCCAGAAGATTATGAACACGAGTTAAAAGATGACCAGCGTTCAGAAGATTATGGTTCAGGCCAATACGAAGTATTAGAGTATTGGGGAATAATGGATGCTGAGTATGCCGAGCAGATTGGCATGGAACTTCCTGAAGATGTAGATTCATTGGATGAAGTTCAAATAAATGCTTGGATATGTAATGGTAAAATACTCAGGGCTGTTATTAATCCATTCACACCTCATCGCATTCCATACCACGCCTTTTCCTATGAGCGTAATCCATATAGCTTCTTTGGTATTGGCGTAGCAGAAAACATGGATGACTCCCAAAAGATTATGAATGGTCACGCAAGAATGGCTATTGATAATCTGGCGTTGTCTGGCTCACTAGTATTTGACGTAGATGAGTCTGCACTCGTTGGCGGTCAGAGTATGGAAATATACCCCGGCAAAATCTTTAGAAGACAAGCAGGGGTTCCCGGTCAAGCGATTAATGGATTAAAGTTCCCCAATACCTCTAATGAAAACATGATGATGTTTGATCGGTTTAGGCAGTTAGCTGACGAACAAACAGGCATTCCTAGCTACTCGCATGGTCAAACTGGCGTACAGAGTATGACTAGAACAGCATCTGGTATGTCCATGCTACTGGGTGCAGCCTCGCTAAATATAAAAACAGTAATAAAGAATCTTGATGATTTTCTTTTACGCCCGCTTGGAGAAGCTTACTTTCAGTGGAACATGCAGTTCCTAGATTCTAAGTTAAATGTAGAAGGTGATTTGGAAGTTAAGGCCACAGGTACAAATAGCTTGATGCAGAAAGAAGTACGCAGTCAAAGATTGACTATGTTCTTACAGACAGCGCAGAATCCTGCTATTGCACCTTTCATAAAAATCAATAAACTTATTAGCGAACTTGCTTATTCTTTGGAACTTGACCCAGAAGAAATTCTGAATGATCCAGAAGAAGCGGCTGTTATGGCACAAATCATAGGACTACAGAATGCTGGACAAGGAACTGGCGCACAAGCTGGCCCCGGTGGTGAACAACCCGGAGATATGGGAAGCCCTGAAGGAATACCTCCAGAAGGTCAAGACCTTGGAGTTACGGGTACTGGTGGGGGCAACATCGGAACTGGAGCTGTACCGCAGTCAGGGGAGAGTGAATTCTCTGGAACGCCTAGAGCAACTTAAAGATAACGTAAATAATACTCTGAGAGGGAAATAAAAATGGCTAGAAGGCCCATTAGAAGAACACCAAGTCGTCCTGCTGGAAATAGCGCACAAGAGTTACGCGTTGTTCGTAGGGCAATTCGTCAGGCAAATCGTCAGGCAAATCGTCAGGCAACTCGTCAGGCAAATCGTAGGGCTGCTCGTAATAACACAGCTATTCAGACAGCAAATATCCCGGGTCTTCAAGCCCAAAGACCAGCTAGTAGTGCAAGAAGGCAGCCACCAAGTTCTCAAATTAGACCAGCTGTAGAGCCTAGAAAACTTAGGGGCGGCAGAGGAAGTCCTGCAAAAAATTCTCGAGGTCGTACAGTTATTAAGCCAACGCCAAATCTAGGTGGAGATATGCAATTTTCTCCTTTACCTCAAGCACCTAGGCGCGGAAGCATGAAGCCTCGTTCTGGTGCGCGTATACAACCAGAACGTAGGGCGGAGGTGATCCCCGGTCGAGGTGGAAATATGCAAATACCTAAAGAACTTAGGGACGTAAGAATGTCGCCTATGCCTACCCCACGTGGAGGCACTAAACAACCAAATACTCCACGTTATCAAAGAGGGGTTATGCCTAAAGGAATACCCACTACCATGCCCATTACACCTGAGATGAACAAGTGGTTGAATTTGACTCCTTCTTTTAATAAAGGCGGTCTTGTTTCAAAGAAATCTATAAGTGATCTTGAAAAACATTATTCGGGTAAAAAGAAATAAAATTTACTTATGAAGAAAAAATCAACGGTAAATAAGGCAGGAAACTATACAAAGCCTACAATGCGCAAAAATCTTTTTAATAAGATTAAAGCTGCTAGTAAAGGTGGGGCTTCGGGTCAATGGAGTGCAAGAAAGGCACAAATGCTTGCCAAGGAATACAAAGCTAAAGGTGGAGGCTATAAGTCATAATGGGTATGGGTGTTAAGCATTACTTGAAAGATGGTACTGTCCATAAAGGCGGTATGCATAAACATCCAGATGGTACTCTTATGACAGGCAAGACAATGACTAAAAAATCTGTAAAACTATTTCACTACGGTGACTTGAGCAAGAAAGCAAAAGAAAAGGCTAGGTCTCAATGGCGTTAAAGAAACCACAGAAGTCATTAAAAAAATGGACTGACCAGAAGTGGCGAACTAAAAGCGGTAAACCTTCTACTCAAGGCCCAAAGGCAACAGGTGAAAGATATTTACCTGAAAAAGCTATAAAGGGAATGTCTTCTAAAGAATACGCAGCTACAAGTAAGAAGAAAAGAGAAGACACCAAGAAAGGGAAACAGTTCTCAGCACAGCCAAAAAAGATAGCAGCTAAAACTAGGAAATACAGAAAATGACATATTTGAAAATGAAAGGTACTGAACTTTGTAACCAGCTTGGTGCCAAAGTAAAAGCTGCTGTAAATGGTGTAGAAGATTTTAAACTTGGTGCAGGTGCAGCTGGAGTAGCTGCTGTAGTAGTACTTGCTTTGCTTATAGTTATTTTTTAAGAGTATAGACATGCCTGTTAACAAAAGCAAAATGAAAGCTATGAAGGAACAATACGGTTCAGAAAAAGGTGAACAGGTATACTACGCTATGGAAAATAAAAGAAAAAATTATGCTGAAGGCAGCATGATGGTTCCTCCTGAAATGGAAGAACTTAGAAAGCAGTATGGTATAACCGAAGGTACAAAAATATACCGTATGTTAAATGAAGAAGCTAGGGCTGGTGATCGTTTTGTTGATGGAGAGCCAGTATCTTCAACCGAACCTTTACCAGCAGATTGGACAGAAGTAACAGATAGTGATCCTTATGATTTAGCTGGGCCTTCAGGTGCTGCGTTAATAAAAGGTTTAGAACGATTACAAGAAGAAAAAGGTAACCGCCCTTTAAAAAAAGATATATCTAATTTTTTTAAAGTGTTTTCACCAGATGCGCCTAAACAATTTGAAAGATATATTCAAGATTTGCATAAACGAAGACAGTTTGAAAAAGAAAGCAAAACTTTAGGCAGGGACGTACCTGAAATGATTAAAACATTAAAAGCTGCAAGAAATGAAATCTTGAGAAATAAAACTAAAAAATATGGTGGCGGTAAGATGAAAAAATACAACGAAGGTAGTATGGCTATGCCTCCTGAAATGGAAGACATGGAAGCAGAACCTGTTGATACTTACCCCAACATCCCGCCCGAAGAAATGGATGAGGCGATGGCATCACAGCTTCCAGATGAAGAAATGATGCAAGAATATATAGATTTTGTAGTTGATGAATCATTAGAAGATGAGGAAAAAGACTACCTAATGAATGCTTTGAGTCAGGATGAACAGCTAAGTCAAATCTTTGACAAGGTTGTAGAAACTGCCTCAGAGTTTTCCGGGTCAGGCATGGTTGATGGCCCGGGAAGTGGTGTGTCAGATTCAATTCCCGCTAGATTATCTGCGGGTGAGTTTGTAATCACCAAAAAAGCCACCGATCAAATAGGTGCAGAAAACCTCCAACAGATGATGGACGAGGCTGAACGTGCTTATGACGGTGGACTAATGACTAGGCCAACTGATCCTGCAACTGGTGTGCCGACTGACGAAGAAATTCGTAAGCAAATGCTAAATGCTAATCAGATGCCTAGTGTTCGTTAACACGGCTACCTTGTAGTAACAAGCCCCGTACTTGTCTGACGAGACTAAATTGGTATGGCTACCTTGTGGACAACAAGCCCCGTTTGGAGACTATTATGACTGAAGCAGTTATGGATAACGATGAAGTACAAGCTAACCCTTACAACATGGATAAGGAATGGCACAAAGGAACAGATAAAGAGTTCGTGAGTGCCGACACTTTGTTTACCCCGAAAAGACCGGAGGCCACCTCCAGCGAAGAAGCTGTAGCCCCGAAGGAAGAAGGTAAAACAAATTACAAGAAAAGGTATGATGATCTAAAGAAACATTATGACAAACGTGTTTCAGAGTTCAAGCAGAAAGAGGAACAGCTTCTTGCTGAAGCTAGGGCAGCAGCCCCTCAGTATCAAGCACCTAAGTCTGTTGAAGAACTGGAGCAGTTTAAGGAAAAGTATCCCGACTTGTATGAGACTGTAGAAACTGTAGCGCACATGCGTAGCGAAGAACAGATTGCAGACCTCCGACAGGAATTGGTAAGCATCAAACAACGCGAAGCTGATATTACTCGTAAAGAAGCTGAAGCGGAGTTGATGTCACGCCATCCCGACTTTAACGATATTCGTGGAGATGATAATTTCCATGAGTGGGCAAAAAGTCAGCCTGAAGAAATACAAGATTGGATTTACAACAATCCTAATAATGCTACTTTAGCAAGTCGTGCTATTGACTTGTATAAGCTTGAAAGCGGTATCCCTCAGTCAAAAACTTCTAAACAGTCTAGACCTCGTTCCTCTAGCGCAGCAGATATGGTTTCTACAAAGACCAGAACTGTTGATGCTAAAGAAGCAAAGGTTTGGACAGAACGGGAGATTGCCCGTATGTCTGTAGATCAGTTTGATAAATATGAGGATGAAATCAATCAAGCTATCTCTGAAGGCAGGGTAATCAAAGGATAATTTTGTCTAATTTTGAGGTAATACATTATGGCTTATAATCAGGCCGATCAGTATTTTGAACCAGCAACAGATACCGATGCTAACTTTGGTAACTCCGTAAGTGGTCAAACCAATTCATTCTTCCTACCTGCCGTTTACAGCAAGAAGGTACTTAACTTCTTCCGTAAGGCAGCGGTTGCTGAAGCAGTCACTAACACTGACTACGCTGGTGAGATTTCCGCTTATGGAGATTCTGTTAAAATCATTAAAGAACCTACCATCACTGTTTATCAGTACGAGCGTGGTCAGGACGTAACTCAGACCAAGTTGACAGATCAGGAAATTACTCTGGTCGTTGACACTGCTAACGCTTTCAAGTTCATCGTAGATGATATTGAAGCTAACATGTCTCATGTAAACTGGCGTGAAGTTGCAGCTTCTTCTGCTGCTTACTCACTCCGCGATGCATTTGACGAAAATGTATTTAGCAAAATGGTCTCTGGTCTTTCTGCCGCTACTCCGAATCACATCCTTGGTGCTGATTCTGCTACTGCTCTGGGTGCTGGCGTTTATGATGGTGCTGGTGCGGTAGACCTTGGCGTTGCTAGTGAAACCGATCCTCTTGATCTTATGGCGCGTATGGCCCGTCTTCTTGACGAGCAGAGCGTACCTGAAGAAGGTCGTTGGTTCGTAGCTTCTCCTGACTTCTATGAAGAACTGTCACAGACAGATTCTAAACTGCTGTCAGTAGACTACAACGGTGGACAGGGTTCCATCAGGAATGGTCTAGTAGCTGAAGGTAAGCTGCGTGGCTTTAGCATGTACAAGACTAACAATATGCCTTCTCAGTCTAATGCCACTGGCGTTTGTCTGGCTGGTCATATGTCTGCTACTGCTACTGCACAGACTATCGTTAACACTGAAGTAATCCGCGATCCGTCATCTTTTGGTGACATCGTTCGTGGTCTTCATGTTCACGGTGTTAAAGTATTGCGTCCCGAAGCAATGGTCGGTGCGTACTACATTATTGACTAATAGTTGATAGGAAGGTGGGGGTAGGAAACTGCCCCCATTCTTTTATGAGAAAGAAAGGCATAAATTTAAAAGCTAGAAACAAGCACAGAGGTAGACCCCGCAAAAGTCAGGTGTCGCGTGAACAGTATGCACAAAACTGGGATCGTATATTTAAAAAGGATAAATAATGGCAGCAACATTTTTAACTATCACAAATGAACTTTTGCGTGAATTAAATGAAGTCCCATTAACTTCTGCTAACTTTGCTTCAGCTACGGGCATACAGCAGCATGCTAAAGATTGCGTTAATAGAGGGTACTTAGACATAGTTAACTATGAACCTAAGTGGCCTTTTCTTGCTACTGCGGAAAGCGGTGCAACAGACCCAATGTATGGTAACGTCTATGTTGAAACTACTGCGGGTATACGCTGGTACGAACTAAAAGCTGCCAGTTCAGATGTAACAACTGATTATGGCTCAATTGATTGGGATACTTTTTATGTAACTACAATCGGAGTTACTGATGAGACTGCCCCATATGTTTCTAAGAATCTAAAATTTTTAACCACGGAAGAGTGGAAAGATTTTAGGCGTACCGCAGAAAATGCAGATGATGCGGATACGCAGACTTGGGGAGAACCCCGTTTTGTTATTCGTAGCCCAGACTCTCGTAAGTTTGGACTAAGCCCAATTCCTAAGCAAACTTATCGTATTTGGTTTTATGCTTGGGATTTACCAACAGAGCTATCTGCATATTCAGACACAATAGTGTTTCCAGATTTATACAAGCCCGTCTTAATGGCTAGGGCAAGATACTACATTTGGCAGTTTAAGGATAACCCACAGGCTGCTGCATTTGCGTTAGATGACTATAACAAAGGGCTAAGAAGCATGCGTTCTAATCTTCTTGATCCTACCCCATCATATTTCAAAGACGATAGAGTGGTATTTATTTAATGTCTCAACCATTTGGTCTTTCATGTAGGGGAGGGTTAAATACTAACCTTAACCAGTTTGATATGCTGCAACAGCCGGGCTTTGCTACGCAGCTAATTAATTTTGAAGTAGACCCAGATGGTGGTTATAGGCGTATAAATGGTTACGCTAATTATGGAACAACTAGACCTGAGGGGGCAACAAAAATTCATGGTGTTTTTCCTTATGCACTAGGTCTTGTTGTATGTGTAGACACAAGTATTTACTACACTGAAGATGGCACAACATGGACTCAGATTAATAGGGATACAGGCCATGCTGGAGTTACTGAAGCTAATCTCAGTTCTCAGGCAGAATTAGACAGACCTAATCAAGGTCAGGCTCAGTTTGCAATAATGCGCGCACCTACTGGACACACAAGTAGTGCTTATGGTTCGCTAAGTATTGCAACAGGCTCAGACAAGATGGCACACTTTCATATTGATGGTACAGGTGCTAGTAGAGTATTTGTTTACGAAGAAATAGCTACTCCTGCTGCTGCTACATATGTTGAAAATCATAACAAACATATTTGTGTTGTTGATACGGCAAACGCCCCCGCAACTGTTTATTACAGTAAAACAAATGATGACAGAGATTTTACTGGTGTTGGTTCTGGTTCAGTAACAATTGATGATAGAATCACAGGTATTAAAAGCTTCCGTGATTCTCTTTATATTTTTTGTCAGAATACAATACACAGATTAGATAACATTAATGACGCGGCTTCTGTGGCTGTTTCACAGATTACATCTAACGTAGGCTGTGTAAATGGATATAGCATCCAAGAAATTGGTGGCGATGTTTTATTCTTAGCACCAGACGGTATTCGTCTTGTAGCTGCAACAGCCCGTATTGGTGACGTTGAGTTGAGTTCTGTATCAAGACAGGTACAATCTATCGTTGCAAACATTGCTTCAAATATAACTGATTACACTATAAGCAGTGTAGTTTTAAGAAACAAGTCACAGTACAGATTGTTTTACACACCAGCTGGTTCATCTATTTCTGCGTCCAAAGGATTAATTGGAACGCTCACACCAAATGGATTTGAGTGGTCAGAAACAGAAGGGATACAAGCCCCTGCAATCTCATCTGCATTTTTAAGTAATGGTGTTGAAAAAACATATCACGGAGATAACTCTGGTTATATTTACGAACATGATAGCGGTAACTACTTTTATCAGACAGGTACAGCCCAGACTATATCAGCAAGATACAAAACACCAAACCTAGACTTTGGTGATGCTGGTACATTAAAAACATTACACTATGCAAAAATTTCATTAAGCCCTGAAGGTGAAGTACAGCCAACATTTCGTGTTAGATTTAATTACGAAGATACAGCTATTCCTCAACCAGCTGATTACACATTAACTGAAGTACAAACTCCTTCATTGTTTGGGTCAGCGATATTTGGAATAAACGCATTTGGTGGTTCACTAGACCCGCTAGTAAGACAGTCGTTACAGGGGAGTGGGCATGTAGTTAGTTTTAGGCTTTCAAGTGATGACAATAACGCTGCATATTCAATAAACGGTTTATATATAGATTATATGCCTTCGGGTAGGAGATAAGAAAAAATGGCTGGAACTAGTTACACTAGACAAAGTACATTTGCAGATGGGGATACTATTACTGCTTCGTTATTTAATGACGAGTATAACCAGCTAGTAAATGCGTTTTCATATTCAAGCAGCGGTACAACTGGACACAGGCATGATGGCACGGCTGGTGAGGGCGGTAACATTTATGTTATTGGTGATGAAGCCTTTTTAAATAAGATTGAAGTTGATAGCACTAATAACCGCTGGGGCTTTTATGTAGAAGTAAGTAGCGCAGCTGTAGAACAGATTCGCATTCAAGATGGTGCAATTGTTCCGGTAACTGATAATGATATTGATTTAGGCACATCTTCATTAAAGTTTAAAGACCTGTATTTAAATGGCACAGCTACTATAGACACGCTTACTATAGATGCTGCTACTATTGGAACTACACTAAACGTTACAGGTGCAACAACTCTTTCTAGCACATTAAGTGTTACAGGTGATGCTACTTTTAATGGCAATGTAACTGTTGGCAATTCTCCAACTGATAGTTTAACAATCAATGCTAATGTTTCTTCTAATATTGTTCCTAGTTTTGATAGCTTATATACTCTTGGCGATTCTTTTAATTACTGGGCGCATGGCTATATTGATGCTGTTACTACCACTGGTGATATATCTGTTGGTGGGAACCTCACCGTAACAGGCAACGCTACAATATCTGGCAACCTGACTTTTGGTGACGCAGCTACAGACACAATTAACCTAGCTGCCGATGTTGCCTCAAACATACTACCCTCTGCTGACAACACTTACGACATCGGTGCTACTGGCGCAGAGTGGAAAGACATCTACATTAACGGTGTCGCGTATGTTGATTCTATTGACTTGGCTGGTACTGCTATTACAGCGACAGCTGCCGAACTGAACACCCTTGACGGTATCACAGCTACCGTATCAGAACTGAATACACTAGATGGCATCACTGCTACTGTCACTGAACTGAACTACACTGACGGCGTTACCAGCGCTATCCAGACACAGCTAGATAACAAGCAGCCCCTCAGTGCCATTCTAACCGCTACCACAGCCTCCTTCACCACAGCAGACG
>Ga0181563_10002565_pt1 | contig 17626 bp, 11 predicted proteins | sample 011ome_25_FD_133759 | JGI IMG/M metagenome (GOLD analysis project Ga0181563, IMG submission 133759) | Coastal salt marsh microbial communities from the Groves Creek Marsh, Skidaway Island, Georgia - 011512CT metaG (megahit assembly) | ecosystem: Environmental > Aquatic > Marine > Intertidal...
GCCGACCCAATGGTGCCGCCTGCTCCGAAAACTAAGATATTTTTCACGTTTTCTGTATCGATTTGCTGTGTCAATTTTTTCTCCGATTTTTACATAGTCTTTGTGCGTAACGACCGACTCAGACTAGTAAAATTATCTCGATTATATCTGACAGAGATCGATTTTTTCCGTGGGTGTGAGGGGGTAACTAATTGGCAATTTGAGAATCGCAGCGAGCTCGGAGGCTTTGGGGCGACCCAGTACTAGTTCGAATACACGCTCTGTTAATGTCGTGTTCCTGTACATAACCATTACGACAGATTTATGCTTGGTTACCGCATTGAAATATGCTGTCTACTGATAGAGATAGCCACTCACACAATACCATGAGGTGATCCACTTTTGGAAATGCAGAACCGTTTATCCAATTTCTAGTAGTTTCCCTGGAAACAGTAGAAGTGCCAGTCGCATTCAAGTTAAAGTCATCCGCAAACTGAGATGCGCTAGGAATAATAGCGTACTTTCTTATGAGCGCATCATGGAGAAGTGCTTGGAACTGCGTTCGGGCCTTTTTTCTATTGTTCTCTTCAACCATATACTGCGTGACCCTTTTTCAATATTATTTTTGTAAACGCATCTAGTTGTATCGGAGAATAAGCTATTTTTGTGAAGAGCACGCCAACTTTAAGTGGGCAATAAGTGATACTTCTGGATTAAAAGTCAAAGTAATCAGGGTTACAGACATACAATGAAAACTGATCGGCATCAATAATTATCTCGGAGCGCAGATAATATCTCCTCTAATCTATTTCGTGTATTTGGTGAAAGTGTATTAATCGAGTTAATATTTTGATCAAGAACCTGATACAGTATTGTGCGATGACTCATAGTCCACCTACTTGAATCATCAATAATTCTAATCAATTGTGCGCTTAGTTTTGGGTTTTGCTTATCAAGAGAAATAAGATGACTTATCCAGAATTTATAGCCGCTCCCATCCAATGCATGGAACACGATCGGATTATTTATTCGGAGAGAATCAATTAATGAAAAAGTGTCTACCGAATATTTTTTATTAAAAAATTCTTTAGATATTAGGTGGTCAAGTGTATCAATATAACTTTGAGGTGTTTCGCTAGGATCTTTTGGTATAAGGGTATGTAAGCCTATCAATCGACTCAATATCTTTTCTCTACCCCTATATTTTTCACTTACTTCAAGCAGTAATTTTTCCAAATTATCTGAGCCGTACCTTATCAAGCATACCAAAGCCCGCCACTCGTCCGTGTAGTTCTCATTTGTCTCGTATTGAGTCCTCGCCAATAGTTCCGCTTGCGCAGCATCACCAGCGCATAGTAAATCAAGGCAAGTGTTTTTTAAGTATCTTTTCCCTCGATCATCTTCCTCCATGTGCCGTTTGGAGGTTCCTTGAGATAACAATGTATATTGTCTGTTGAGTGTTTTTTTCAGTTTTTGACCCATTAATTTTTGTAAACGTGATCGATTATGGAAAAGGGTGATTGGGTCGTATGACTTTTCTTTTTGACTTAGATACTCGCTTGACGGTAATGTAAGCAAGAGTGCTCTGTACCGGTGATTTAACTGACTGTTCTCAATAATTTTATTAAGATAATGAATAAAAACATTGGGGATAGTCGTGCCATTAATTATTATTGACTCATAGATTTTCGAGGTTAAATCCCAACAGACGATGGGATCGTCTTCTTCCAGCAAGTGGCATAGTGTCTCTGAAGTGGTCTTTTTTTGTTTAATGATTAAGGGAGTATGAGGTGAACGATTGATGGAAAGAATAGGTTTATCTCGAACATTATAAAAAGTGAAGGTTTGTTTTTTCTTTGAAAGCTCTAGAACTTGCTCCTTCGTTTCTTCATGTTTTTCAATGGTACGTTTACCTGGTAACAGTTTTATTGTTATCGGTATTAATAATAAGGACGAATTTCCTTTGTCGGCTTGATTTTTTTGCTGTTGAAGTGTTACTTCATACGTCATTGAATGCGGGTCATAATTCTCAAAGACATCAACAATTGGAGTGCCTCGTGATTCATACCAATTGATGAATTGATCTAGGTTTCTTCCCGATTCAGCTGAAAATGCTCGGATGAAATCATCGCATGTTGCTGCGTGGCCATCCCATCCCTCAAAAAAATAGTGCAGCCCATTCTGAAAGTTAGGGGCACTCAAAAGAGTTTTAAGCATTCTTACAACCTCGGCCCCTTTTGAGTAAACGGTGCCTGTAAACAAAGCACTAGTCGTGCTATAAGAGTCTGCCCTTATTGGATGTGATGATAGACTCTTGTCTTCTTTGAATTGCCTATTACGTAAAGACATTATTGTTTTGATTCGATGGGCAGCTTTACTCGTTACGGTGTCCATGTTTCGAGCCGTGAATTCTTGATCCCGAAATACCGTCAAACCTTCCTTAAGAGTCAACTCAAACCAATCACGAATTGTTACTCTATTTCCTGACCAATTATGGAGGTATTCGTGGGCTGCTATAGTTTCTGCAGCCCCATACTCTTCGTCTAGTGTGTATTTCGGATTCGTAAGGACAACATTGCTATCAAAAATGTTTAATCCCGAATTTTCCATCGCACCAGAGTTAAAATTATCAACAATAACTGCGTTAAATTGACTTCTTCCATATTTGAGTTTATTCGTATTCTGGTCCCAATCAATTACATTACAAATGGTTTCGAGTAAAAAATTAGTTTCGTGAAGCACGTTTTTTTTGGACCACACATTCACTGTAATATTGTTTTCAGTATTGCGGAGTAATTTAGAATTGTTTACTAGGTCGCCAGCCACGATCGCAAACAGATAACAGGGTTTCGGAATCGGGTCATCCCAAGTAACCTGATGTAGGCCAGAGCTTAGCTCTGAAGAGCTAATTGGTTCTCCATTCGAAAGTAAGGTAGGAAAGTCACATCGCTTCGCGCGCAGTGTTACATGGTAGGTGGATAATACGTCAGGACGATCAAGAAAATAGGTGAATTTATGAAATCCTGCAGGTTCACAGTGTGTAAGTATCACTCCATCCGATACAAAAACACCCTCTGGAGATTTATTCTCTTGGGGGTTAACGTGGGTAATAATTTTTACTCTTAGCTGACTATTATTATTTTGATGGTGGAGATTAACTACTAGGTAATCTTTCTCAAGTTGATAGTCCTTCCAAAGGGTATTGTTTAAATACAATTGTTGGAAATTATCAATATCACCATCAAGTTTTATTGTTGAAGGTTTATTTGTTTGATGTTGAAACTGTATCTCCAGTTCAATGCTAATCTTTGCAATTGTGATGCTTAATTCGACATCTAGATTCACATGTTTAATTTCGAAAGGAGGTTTTTGATAGTCTTTTCGAAATTTTTTGCTCTCTTGCAAAATTTTGTTAGCGTTCATTTGCTACAGTCATTCAAAGATTAATACGTTGGGTAGGCTTTTTTCAAGTCTCCTTAAAATTGTGTATCCAATACCTGTAACACCCCTAAACATACCCATTGGGATGTCGTAACCTTTAAAGTCACCTAAATTATAGGCACCACAGTGTCTTCTAGTGTTTATCAAATGAAGTAATTTTTTTTCAGCATGTTGGCCGAGATTCTCATCATCATTTACTTTGGAAGCCTCACTCAAAAATTCAATATGACTGGAAACTCCACAACATAGTGAGTCGTCTGCCCAATGTATTTTTGAACCTAATATTCCGTCTTTAGCGTTTTCAATTTGCATCTGTATATGACGTTTATTACTCGCACCATACTTTATTTGACCTATTCGTCCTAAGCCGATTCCTGTTGATCCATAGCACCACTGGGATAGTTTTTTTCCATTAGTTTGAAGCTGGCCATTGGACTTAATAGAAGCCCAATTGTTATTTTCTGGAATATAAAATTGATTTTCGTAGAGCAATGTTTTTTCTGCGGCATACTTAAACTCTTGGTAGGAGGTGGCTTCGGAAAGAGCATCAAGGGCATACGCATATCCAGCGGCGCCATGGGAGAAACCCGTTAGTGGTACAACTATCTGCGATTGCTTAAAGTTATTACCTATCCATGATGTGTGACTATTGTATGTGTAGCGTTTTGAATTGAGTAGCTTGTTCCCACACGTTACTGCCTTTAATAAAGTTTCGTTATCATTATTCATTCGATATAGTTTCAGTAGTGCCAGTATTGTCCCGGAACATCCAGAAACGATATCTAAGTCTAGGTCATCATGAATCATTTCATCAGTGAGCAACCGAGAGAGGTCGGTAGCCTTTGTGAGCAACTGGGAATCACCAATATTCTCTGATATACAGCACAACGAATATATTATTGACCCTAGTCCAGTGCAGATTCCGATTCTTTTTATATTTTTGTTTACTATCGTGCGGTTAAAAACATCGCTGATAATGGCTAGTGAACTTTCTTGAGCCTCCTCGGATTCAAACACTCGTGCATATGCAGATAAATATATGGCGATTCCAGATAATCCGTCATATAGGTTATCGCCAATAGGCTTAAGAATGACTTCGTTGGTGTCATAACTTAAATTTAAACACTGCCAAGTTAGCTTATCGCTAGGTCTTAGTGAGCGGTCGAGTACGCCATGGAATATATCTTTAGATTCTTCGCAAAAACTCTCTCGTAATGTGTTTGTTTTAGTTCTGTCAATCACAACTCTGTTTTTCTTGTTAAACACCGAGAAAGGATTTATTGCGGCCTCTATTAAACGTTTATCTTTGTTTATCCATTCTGTGTTTTTAGATATAAGTCTGTCGGACTCTGCCGTATTGTTTTTATCTAACATTTGTTGCTCTGGATCATTTAGTTTTCTATCAAGTAAATCTATCCTTGGGGTTTTTAGCTCTAATAAGAATTTTTTTTCCTCCTCATCAAGGAGAAAATTAATACTGCTATCCCCGTTGCGTAAACTATTACGTGAAATAATCTCAGGTATAAGGCTCCACTCAAAACCATCTGATAAACACTTTGGGTGACACATTTTTCGTAATAACAGGGAATAAAAACCATTAGGTTTTGGAGAAATTGTTGCACCACATTGTTGGAGTATATTGTGGTACCTGAGCAAGATGAGGGAGAGTGTTTCTTGCGAAAGAAATTCTGCGTAGGAACTATAACCTTCTATCAAGCAAGATGTTATTTTGCTTAACATTTCTAAATCTTTTGTTGGTACTTGTGTACTTCTATGCGGAATTTTCACTGGTGCAACGACCATCTCATCCGTATTTATATTATCCCAACATAAAGAGTGGTCAACTGTTGTACTGCAGGTCTTATTTTGGTCTTCAAGTAAGCAGTGTTCGTAAAGCGCTTGCGCGGCATTAATAAGATTGCCTGGTTTTAAGCGGGCTTTTAGCAGAGCAATATTTATTTTTGAATCTTTATTTTTATTATGTTTAAAAGTATAAATATCAGATGGTGCCGTTAAAGTAATACTGTTTCCGAAACCTATAAAGTCAGATTGTGTGCTTGGTGTAAATCCGAGTACTTTTAAAAAAGCGAGGAATGCACCTGCATTTTTTAGATAGGAGCTTGAGTGGGAGCGACTGATTGGAGCAGTGTTTGAGAATTCTATCCAACCGTAGGTGTCTTTCAGTAAACATTTTGGAAACGTCAGTTTATGGGTTGAATTTTCTTTATTTAACGCCTCTGCAAGATGAAATAAGGTTGCGTCTATGGTTATATCTCTACTGGTATATCTGATTGCTGCATATTCGTTTGTATACAGTAGGTAATCATCTGATTGATGCTTTATGACCTCAGCTAGCGTTACAAGATCGATCTCAATACGCTTTTTATTTTTATTCCAAAATGATGTATTTAATTCACTTAAATCATCGAAGAAACGTACTATTAGGTCGTTAGAATTGTTTATCCAGTCAAGGGTTGCTTGCGCTATGAGCTTTAGAAGGATTGGTCTTTCTTCAAAGATATCATTTACCCCTCCATGTTCCAATAAATGCTTGCAATATGATCTATATTGATCTCGACCATTTTTTTTCTCTGATGGGCAAGTTTCGTTCATAAACACTTGAAGCTTGTTGTAGAAAGTCTGCTCACATATCGTTGATAGTTTTTCTATGAGCTCAATTTGAAGTTGATTTGCTGCTTTAGATGAGATTCTTGAAGCGTAATTTGTTGTAAGTTGTCCAGCTAATTTATCAAATGCGTGTCCTGCGCAATTGAGTAATAGGTGGTAGAAGGGAATATGCTCATAGTTTTCGTCTGGCTCTAGGTAGTCTAGATTAGTACTGAATGAAGACTTAATCCATGTGATATTTTCTAGCCATTTTGGATAGACTAAGCTATCGTCTGGACACATATCGCTTAGATACTCTACAGATTGTTTTCGGGTAATTTTTTTGGCACGTAAATAAGTTAAAAACAGACTATCATTTCCATTTGCTACTGCGTTTGACCACGCCTGTGTTCGTCTTTCACCACCTGTCATGATTCGTTGTTTTGAGGTTTTATTTAGCTGTTTCGTAATGCTTATTCGCTCGTTTAAAGTGGCGGTTTTTAAAAATAGATCATGATTAGTCATATTGTGACGCGTCTGAGTGTTACTCATTCAAATAGTAAGATATTTGATAGTTTAGGATTGATGCTACGCAATAATGTGTAGCCTATACCCGCAATCCCCCTGTGAAAACCGAGGTTAAATCTAGACATGTAGGCGTCTGAATTCTGGTTTACATTGTGAATCCAGTATTTTATTGATTCCAGCAGTTCAAGTGCCTTCAATTCGGAAGTTCCGTCATTCATTTTCAATCGAACGTACACATTAATAAATTCAGAAAATGGAATTGATTCGCATTGATTTCGTTGGTTTGTATATTCTGAGCAACTGCTAATAATTGAATACAAATTTCCAATGAGAAAATCTTTCTCTTTGCTGAGTTTAGTAGAGGAGGACAAAGATAAAGAGACTAAACCTATCTCTGATAAATGCGTTGCATTAGTAGGTGAGTAGGGCGTTTGTTTGGTTTGATTTATAACAAACTCACTTTGATGTAAGCCAATGCCTTTAAGTTTTTTCTCTAGAATACCCTGAACCTTTGCTTTAGCCTCTTCAAAGCGTGGCAACAAAGTCATAGTTGATAGGCGATGAAGAGCTAAGAGTACTCCCGAGATTCCGTTTGACAGATTGAGATCTATTATTCTTAGATTTCCTTCAGTTGATTCTAATTCTTGTAGATATGCTTGAAACGTATCTAACAATAAGAGTTGATCGCCGCATTCAATAGCTTTATCAATGGCTGTTTCGTTCGCAGTATGCGTGTACAAAGATAAGAGGCTTAAGATTGCACCGGATAAGCCGTATGTGGTGTCCCAGTTTGCGCAGGACTTAATTAAATCATTACTATAGAGATCGACGGACGTGAGGGCGTCATTAAGGATTTCCTGGTCGTTTAGAGCAATGCCAATTTTCCCTAGGCTGTAGCTAATGGAACCAAGGCCCCTTGTTCCACCAACGCTTAAGCTTCTGGCCCAGCGGGCGGAATTAGCTCCATTGATTTGATGCCGTATGCTCGAGAGCGATCGAATACTCAAATCATGCGCTTCTTCATCTCCAATTGTCTTCGCATAATTTGCTAGAAATAACGAAATGCCTACCGTCCCACTGAATAGATCTGGCCTTAAAGGCTCAAGGCTTGCTGTCGAGTCGTCGAGCCACCCTAGGCTTCGCCAGTTTATACTGCTTTCCCCAGAGTAAGCATTAATCGAAATTATTCTGAAAATTTCTCTAACTAAAAATAGACTTCTCTCTTTAACTTCCTTGGGCAAAGGTGTCCCTGATTCGGATCCCTTACTTTTCTCATATTTTTGTCTGAGGTTATGGTGTTTCCTCTCACCGTAAAACATCATGGACGCTTCTAAAATTTCTTTTTGATTGTTTATATCCTCAACATTAAACTCAGAAACTCTTTTCTTAATTCGCTCGTAACCAGGGATGCTGTCAGTTTCAGTTATTGGGCCGTCGAAGTCGTAGATATGTTTCTTGTCTGTATTCGTAACAAAAAACGGTATATTTAGATTGAGTAAAGCTGTTCGCTCTGATCGTTGTAATAGCCATAAAGGATCCTTATCATCCCACTCGGTAAGGCGAGAGATGAAATCTGCTTGTGCACTCCATGATATGCCATCGGTCATTTTACGATGGTCTTTTAAGCGAGTAAGGAGCATGTAATAAAATCGAGTTGGCCTAATTACTTTGCGTACTTCTAGATTAGAAAATTCAGAAATGAAGGCTTTAAATTCGGTTGTATTACGACTTGCCAGAACGAATTCAGCGTATTCTTCAAAACCTTTTATGAATGCAGCTTTATGATTATGAAATTGCGCGTAACTCGATTTGAAAAAAGGAACGTTCGGAAAGGATTTTTTTTCTGTTTTTTTTTGTATCCATCTCATTTGATCTAGGTTGATGTTTATCCACTTTTGATCTAAATCGTGTCCTGCGAATGGACTCAATCCACTCGCATCAAAAACATCTCCATTCGCTGACTTTGTATAGAAGGGAAGTAGTCCAATAGCAGATACAGAGCTTGATAATTCATTGGTAATTTTGGTTGTTGCTTGATTTGCTTCAATTTGAGAGTCTTGCTCTGGATTAGAGGGCTGTGAGGTCATCTCGAGATCTATCGGTACTGGATGACTGGCGCTTGCGATAATATTTCCATAGTGCATGTCGCTTCCAGATAGAATATAAAACATCAGCAACCAAGAACCAGACCGATAATAAAATGTATCAATATCATCAGGTGTATCACATGCTGTGTGATTTATAAATTCCGCCCAACCGTATCCGTCTTTCGCAATGACATTTGCGGTTTTAAGGTGTGTTGGTGGATTCAAGGTATTTAGATAGTTGATTAGATTGATCCATGCAACATCTACAGCCATGCTTTTTGGCTTGTAGACCACTCGCTCATTATTGCTGAATGTTATTACGTGAACAGCATGTCCGAAATTATGAGGATCAGCGATATCGTTTGATATGGCATTTACTTTAATTGATTCGTCTACTTTGAGTAGTTTAGAAATCTCAATTTTAAGATCATTATTCAATCTAATTATCAATTCGGATGTTACGTCTATCCACTGCCTTACAACTGTTGCAATTAATCTTAGTAATACCGGCTTTTGGATAAATAGATCTTCATATAGAGTTGAATTTAAGTCATCGACATAGCTTTTATAGATATGCCATGTTTTATCACCTTCCAGCGTCATGCAATCCGGTTGGTCTTTCGTTCTAGTTCTAAATTCGATATACAAGAGTGGTGATAAGAGTTCAGAGATACGTCTGTTAAGAGCATCATATAGGTCTGCTTCGGCTTTTTCGTTCCATAAGTGCCTCCAATTCGGACCAGTAATATTTTCTACTTCTGAAATAGCACGAACAATGAGGTTCTCGTAACTATCGTCAAAAGGAAAATTGGCTCGAGTAGTGGATATGGTTTTGTTTTTTTGTTTAGCTGTGAGCGATGAGTATACCCATTGACTATCCTCTAACCATTGCGGACTAGTCAGATCTTCTGATGTCTTTATATCAGCAAATTTCTTTAAGACCTCTAACAAAGAGAAGCCATCTCTTTTGAGACGTTTTTCGAAGATCTCCCAGTCGCCGCTAGCCGAGATCTCACACCATTGAGCTAATTTACCCGCAGCTTTGCCGGCGCTAGATTTTCCACTGCGAATTGATTCAAAGTTAGTCGATAAAATCTCATCTATTGACGAGCAGCGAAGGAGAAAATCTTTTGGTAACAAAGTCACAATATTATGCTTCTTATTCTTTCGAAGGTTACTACTGAATAACTATTGCTGGGGACGTTGCTATTGCGTCAGGTACAAGACTGAAAGTGAATAGTTCTGAGAGTAGAGAAATAACTGTCTTTGAATGTCCAAAATTGTCACTGGGTATGATGTATTGATCACTTTTAGGGTCTTCACAATAAGCAAATGCGTCTTTCTTAAATAATAATTCTGGGTTTTTATTTACAACCATAAGATGATTACCCTTATCACCTTTGTAGTCACTGTATTGATCTGCAGAAGCATCTAAAATGACGTATGTTGGATTGTTACGTAATTGCGCAGAAACCACGTTGCCTACATATTCAAATACTTGTTTGGTTGATCTTAAAATGATGGTTAGTGATGAATTGCCGAATTCAGAAATATGACTTGCATCACAGTAAGCAGATGCTGAAAATTTGTACGGAGAATTAGGCAAGCTTGGTTTTCTAAGGCAGAATCTGGCAGGAGCGATACTTGATGGTGTTCCCGATGTACTCGTATCACTTGTTTTGCCTGATTGATGGACACTTAAACCTCTGGCTAGTAGGTCCTGTAATAAGTTCGTAAATTCAGCATACTCATCCGACCTTGGATCATTATGAAAAATTACAGATTCCTCGTTTTCCCCCCTGATAATTACTGATTGCAAGAGGAGGTGTGAGAGTATTTCTGGACCTACATTCTGTGAAAAGAGATACCTGGTTTCTTCCAATGGTATTGGCTTAATCAGTTGCTTAATGAATGTAGCGTTTTGGAGACCGGTTTGCGTGAAGCTAAATCCGGTACTATAAGTTTGACTTGGGCTAAATGACGAGGAACCCAGTCGCGTTATTCCCCATAGATCAAGTGCCTTGTCTTGAATTGCAAAATCATTGCTGAGCGACAAACCAGATGCCGTGTTTGCGCTACCAATCACATTATCTATAGTGTAAAACGAAAGAGGGCTGCTATTGTGAGCACGGATTACATTCGTAAAAATAGAGTCAATATGATACTGCTCCATTGTTTTAGAATAGTCAGACGCTTGCTCTTGGAAAGTGGGTGGCATGACCGTTTGACATCCAGTTAAAAGTATCACCGTAGAAATGGCTAACCGTAAACGATTGATGAGCATAATTAAGTCTCTCTTTAATATAAGTTATGTAAGGGCTAAGGTTGAGATGAAGAGATATCCGTTTCAATTGCATGGTTTATAGAACTTTCGATCAGTTCGATCCAGATATTTCCCAAATCATCAAATAAAGTGACGGATGAATGTGCGGGGGCGGATGTACTTAAGTGAAGGGGTTTTTTGATCTCTTTAGAGAAATAGCGCCAGTCTTTGGGCAAACTTAGTAATTTTTCTACTTGATTTCTTGTTATGGGAGGCTTCGTGACTACCATACTCACTAGCGCAAACATCCGATTTTCATTCGTAATTATGAGGTCTATACGGTCTAAAGTTTTCCAGGAATAGCTTCTCAGTCCATGAGTTGGAATAGGAAAATACAGAGGGTACGAGTCATCCTTCCCAATGGTTGCATCAGAAATAATTCGCCACCAAGGCATCTTCATTGATAGATGCTTCCAGATATTTTGTATACCTATGGAATGGTACTCCTCAGACACTGAATATCCCGGATCAGCTACATACTGATGTATGCCTGATTTAAAGGCACGATGAGGTCGTACAGAAGTGTTTAGAGATGTTTTTATCGTTAGACTGGAAATGTCTTGATACTCATCTCTATTGCACTCCGATACGCCGGAGGTAGTGTACAAGTCACGAGTTACGTACCATATTCCGAGAGTTACTACCGTGTAGAAACAAACCCTTTCTCGTCGCGTTATTGCTTGTTCTGATTTCTTGTCTCTGACATCAATTAAAGGCTTTATTTGGTCAGGAGCATAATTTTTATCAACCACCGCAGTGATATTTTTATGGTCGGATTCAGCACTAATTGTCTGAGTTGTCCAAAAACTAGTTAATAGAAAAAATACAAATATAGTTCCGATGTGTTGGAGGTTAAGACTGCAGTTTTCTTGCTTAGTGAGGTTTTTTGGCCATTCTTTATTCAGTGAAGAATTGTTTTTATTTCGGTTCACTGTGGTACGCCTTTAATTTCTGTATTTGTTTTCTTCTCTACTTCGGTTTCTAATGCCTCCGGCTCTCGCTTATCCATGTTCCCAAGAATTAAAGGCAAACTGGTTGATCCTTGCCCAAAGATTACGACTTTTGTATTTTGTGATTTCGCCAATTCTTTAGTTGCGTTTATACCTTTCCATCTAAGGTAATTATCACTCAGTCCTGCTTGAATAATATCTTGAAATCCTTTAATTCCACGTGCTTCTATCGCTTTTCTCTGAGTCTCTTTTTCCTCTCTTTTAAGAATGAACTCGTAGGATTCTAGTTTTTCGCTTTCTACAATTTTGTCTTGAATAGCTTGTTGGACCGGCTGTGGAAACTGTATGTCAATAAGTTGGACATCTGATATTCGAATGAGCCTTATACCCGCCACCCCTGGAGGAGATATGCGTTTTATAATATGTTTGTCAGCGTCGAAAGAAATTTCCTCCTGCAACATTAAGACTTGGGTAGAAAAAGCCTCGTTTCGATTTAATGCAGAAATTTTTCCTCGAGCAATACTTATTACTTCGGGCAAGATGATTTTTTCAAAATAATCTGGACCGACATACTTATGAAGAATCGGTAACGTATCTCTATTGACTTCGTACTGGAATGAAACTGTCACATTGGTCTTTAATAGATCTGCCGTGATGACTTCTAGTGCGAGTTCATGTTTTTGCAATCTGGTGTCGTATTCCGCGATGACATTCCACGGCAACTTCGGATTAAACCCTTCAGGAATCACCATATTCAAATCTGTGCCGCCACCAAAGGTTCGGTAGAGAACCCCGGCATTACCGGCAGGAATAATGACTTTTATTTCGGCCCAACTAACTATAACGACAGAAACTACGGTCAGTGCGATCACGAAGGAAGGGATTAGCCATTTCGTTACTGCTTTACGTATCACGTATATGATCACCCGTATCACGTAAAGCGGATTTAGAAATTTTAGGAGTTTTTTCATGAGGCGTTGTCAACAACCCTTCCTTCATCAAGATTGATAATGTGATCAGCGGCATCGAAGTACGCGTCATCATGCGTCAATGCAATGATTGTTTTGCCTTCTGCTTTCAATCTGGGGAGTATTACCGTATAGAATTTTTTTCTGAAAACGGGATCCTGATCCGCCGCCCATTCATCTAATACAATGAAGTCATTGCCTTCCAACAAGGCAACGACTAGGGCAATGCGTTTTTTCTGTCCTGTCGACAAGTTTAGCTCGCTAAAGAGTTTCTCGTCTACGCTAACTTTAGCGTCTAATTCGAGATATTTAATGAGCTCATCGATTGTTTCTTGCTGAGCATCTATCCCGTATAGTTTTTTAAATAAGTAAAAATTACTAAAGACAACAGAAAATGATTCCCTATATGAACCTCTGTTCTTTGTTGTAACAGGAATGTCATTTATAGATATTGTGCCTGCATCAGGTATGTAGAGTCCCAGCAGCAATTTGATTAGTGTCGTCTTTCCTGAGCCATTAGCACCTTTAACAAAGTATATCTTGCCCTTGCTAAACGTATAGGAAATAGGACCTATCGAAAAACTTTTATGGTCAATTTTTTTATCAGAGCGGTAAGAGAAATAGACATCTTTCAGCTCTATTTTTGTTGCGCGCATTTCCTCGGATTGCAAGGACACATTATCGTCTTTCGATTGACCTAAGGTGTCATTTATAGCGAGTAGCTGACCCGCTGACGCGTTTGCTGTCATGATTGCTGGGAAGCAATTTATTGTTGACGCAAGAGCGCCAGCCAAGAATAGAGTAGTTGTCGCGACAATTATGACGTCCTCTGAAAAGTCAGCAGAGATGATCGGTACAACAAAAATCATGAGACCAATAAGCACATAGAAAGATGCTTGGAGAAAAGTGAACTGCTGCACTATTGTTATAAGAGCGGATGTCCTTGCAAGTACTGTCTCTCTGGAAGTTTGAACAAGATCTCGTGTGAGCTCTGATGATCGTTTTCTATTAACTTTTACTTCTTGATACCCATGGAGTATAGACTCCAAGAGTGCTCTCATTTTTAACTCTATTTTGTATGCCTCAGTCATTTTCTTGTGTGAGCGCTTTAGTGTTCTAGTAGTGGCTATAAGCACTATTATTGTCGACACTAGCAGCACAGAAAATGCCGTTATAGACATGATCGCAGTGTAGAGAATTAAGAATGCTGACACGAATAAACTGGAAGTTGCTGAAATTAATAAAGGAATACATGTTGCGACTGTTTGGGCGTCCCTGGCTACAGAGTTGAGCAAAACGCTGGCACCTATTTTTTCGAAACTCAGCATGTCAGTTGTCAAAATTCTTTTCATCATGCGTAAGACAAAACGGTGTATCAGCCGTTGAGAGTTCGTTACGTTCTTGCGATTTGCTTTTTTGGCAATCCAGTAAAATGCAATTAAAGCTGCAAGATAGGCGAAAAAATAACCTGTAACAGATTCACCTGCAGCTACACTTGCAGCACTTTTATTTATAAGCGCCACCAGTAGCGTACTCATTAATCCGACAAGGGCTGAGTACAAGAATAATGAGTTGAGCTCTTTTAAGCTCTCGTTTTTGAGAAATCTAGCTAGGGCTGAGGTGGTTATGCTTTGCATCATTAAGTAAACCTCACCACAAAAATATTTCTTCTGTGATGAGGTATTTCTAAATTAATTGACCTAACAATAAAATTTAGTGGGTTACACTCAATGTGTAGTTGTAGCAATGGCATGCGCCAGCTGCTAGAACTGAGCCTTCTAATTGCTCGTCTGTTATTTCTGTTACTTCTGTTACTTCGATTTCGTTTGTCATCGATTTTTTCCTTATGTAGATAAATTATGGATTCGCATAATTTAAAACGAACTTGCTTAACAAGCCGTTATGTTATAAACCGATCCTAGAAGTTTATCGCCACGCTATAGTTGGCAATTGCACATTTTTGTATGTTTTTAGGCAGAGGAAAGTAAACTTATGAATTTTAATTTCGTATTTGAAATTAAGTGTTATTGATTTTTTTCAATCGATCATCGTTAATCATTAATTGATAACTCGGTTTAAAGTTAAAACTCACGTTGCGATTGCCTGCTCTTAGTTGCCAATTGTGAATGTCTTATTTTTGGTTAGTTAGTTAGGAAATACACGAATTCGCAATTCGTTTCGTAGAGTGCGGCGCCACCTTCTAATTGGCAAACATCCAACTAAACTGCGGAATAATAGATTAATGAAAAGTATCAAAGACATGTATTGCGCATGCGGACAATAGCGGTGGCAAACCAAAAAGGTGGGTGTTCGAAGACCTCTACCGTTGTGAATCTAGGCGCTGCACTTGGTGAGCGAGGTTATAAAATTTTGGTTGTTGACCTTGACCCTCAAGCGAACGCGACATATTGGTTAGGCGGTCCGGCTTCTTCAAGGTCGGCATTGAAGTTTTTATCGGATAATGAAGCAATTCCTGTTATCGAAAAAACTTCAGCAAAAGGTGTTTTTGTTGTTGCTGGAAGCTCGGAGCTTTCGAATTATCATGAGTATGTGACTGATGTGTATGTTGCAGGCACTATCCTTACTGAAAATTTATACAAATTGAAGGCAAATTGGGATTTCGTACTCCTCGATACACCGCCTACTTTGGGACTCATAACCCAATGTGTACTAAGTGCGGCAGGAGAACTTCTTGTACCCGTAGCGATGCAAACTCTCAGCCTAGAAGGCGTTGTAAAAATAATAAATAAAACCAGAGAGATGCGTGAAACTAACAATACAAAAATAGAAATTTTGGGATTGTTGGCCACGCGTTTTGATTCTCGTACGAATCATTCCAAAGAGGTCATTAAGCTCTTGACGGATTATTTTGGTTCGCAAGTATTTGACACGGTGATTAGAGAAAATATTCGTTTAGCAGAGGCTCCATCGTTTAAACAAAGTATATTGTCATATGCATCTAAATCAAAAGCGTCGGCTGACTTTAGAGCGTTAGCGACAGAGGTCATCACCCGTATAGACGCCAACCGAGATCAATATGAAGTCAATTAAGGGAAATAGCTCTAAGAAAACAATTAACTCTAATCCGCTGGACTCACTCAACGGTGTGATGCAGGAAAAAAATATAAAAAATGCTGATGTTAAACCCGCCAGAAGGGCTAAGAAGTACTTAGCCGCTGGAAAGGCATCCAGTATCAAATTAAAAAAAGAAGTAAAAAGTAGATCTAAACCAATTAACAATGAAAGGAATCAAAATATGAGTGACATTGGAGCAGAGGAAATTATTGATGTTGAAGTAACTGAGGATATCTCCAATGAGGAGAGTATCGAATTCGCTCCCGTAAGTCGTGAAAAAGCGATGGGCGTGGTTAAGAACTGGGCAACTTTAGCAGCGGGCGGAGGTTTAGTCCCAGTAACGGGTGTGGACTTAGCTGTGATTACGGGGTTTCATTTAAAAATGGTCCACTCCCTTTGTAAGCTCTATGGGGTTCCATTTAAGAAAGAGGTCGCACTTGGTTCAATATCCTCTGTTTTGGGTGGGGTTGGCTCAGTAGGGCTCGCCAACGTTGCTAAGATGAGTATAGCCGCGAGTGTCGCTAAGTCCGTCCCGCTTGTTGGGCAACTTAGCACAGTGTTCATATCGCCAGCGGTTGCATACGGGTCCGCGTACGCGCTAGGTAAAGTATTTGTTCACCACTTTGAAGATCATGGGACTCTTTTTAATGTTGATAAGGAAACAACAAAAAAAACCATCAAAGGTCGATTTAAGACTACAAAAGAAAATATGGCGAAATTATTCAGGAACGGTATCGTAATTAAAGATGACCCAGTTCCATCTGAATAGATTTATTGCGCGAGGGCGGTATCAATATTAAAAAGGGATGCCGTCGATCTTTAGTTGAAGCGATCACTTTGGATACTTCAATGAAGCGTATTATAAAATAAATCTATTACCTTTTGACCAGTGGTTATAGTCTTATTATTTGTCTCGGTGAGAGGGGGTAGATATAAGGCTAATTTTTTATTTAAATTCTGTTATTATTTTTTTCAATTAATGGCATCACTACACTAACCACAATTAAAAAAACCAGTAACCATTCGCGAGCTAGTACAGCATGCGGCAAACAATTACCAGCTTCATGCGTCAAACAATTACCAGCTTAAAAAATTATCTCAGATTCATATTTTACATCCTTTGTGTTTTGTTAAGCACCGGCATGTCGCACGCCGCGGATCCGATCGGCGTGTTATCGGTTGTGATTGGTTCAGTCTCCATTGAGCGTGATGACTCGGTAATCAAGGGAGAGTCGAAACTCCAGGTTTTTGAGAACGATTTGATAATCACAGGGGGCAAGAGTCGAGCGCAGGTTTTGTTGCTTGATCAAACGGCGATCAATATCAGTCAAAATGCGGAGCTTACTCTGGATAAATTTGTTTATGGTGGGGAGGATGACTCGGTCTCGCTAAAGGTGACTAAAGGGACGTTTCGATTTATATCCGGAAAAGTAGCCGATAAAACGCCGGAAAAGGTGAATGTAGAGACGCCGGTTGCAACGATTGGTGTTCGGGGTACTGAGTTCATTGGGCAGATTGATACAGCCGAATCAGTAGTAGCATTATTCAATGGCAAGATCGAGGTGGCTAATGATAGCTATACCCAATTGGTTGGGGTGCCTGGTTTTGGTGTCACGATTGATCCTGTGGGGCTGATTAGTGCGCCCGTAAAGTTACCAGTGGAGCAGC